>ENA-USZK01000508-USZK01000508.1-human-gut-metagenome-genome-assembly--contig:-NODE-508-length-20683-cov-5.906581_pt1 | contig 20683 bp, 18 predicted proteins | sample MGYA00250043_ERZ773534 | MGnify/ENA primary metagenome ERZ773534 (study PRJEB29103, sample SAMN06112056) | human gut metagenome | biome: human gut; feature: ankylosing spondylitis patient; material... | reverse complement strand
AGGATAAGGGAAAAGTCGGTTATGGAGGTGTTTCTGTGAGCTATGCCTACCGTGACTGGGTTATTTTTGTCTTCATGTATGCAAAATTACACTTTGAGCAGCAACCATTTATTACCAAAATCACGGATTGAACAACACATTTTGCTGAATTGCCCAAAACTTTTCTCAACATTCATTGTTTATACAATAAAATCATACTAACTTACATCAAAAAAACTGAATATTATGAAGAAGTTTTTCATCGCTACAATTCTTGCAGTCGCTGCCGTTCTTCCGGCATCAGCACAAGTACGTTCACTCGACATGAAAGCAAATCTGCGCAGCGACTTCGGTCTTGGCATCGGTGTGACATTCCAGCTGCCGCGCAACTTTGAGTTCGCCCCGTCGCTCAACTATTATTTCAACGACAGCAACACGCTGACCATCGACGGCGATTTCCGCTATCGTTTCGAGCTGCCACGCAACTTCTCGCTCTACCCAATCCTCGGTCCGGTGTTCTTCCACGCCGAAGACTATAACAAAGTGGGTGTCGACATAGGCCTCGGATTCGCATACGACATCAATTCACACTGGGCTATCGGAGCTGAAGGCAAATACCAATATGTCGACGATTGGGACGATGCGTATCTGTCGTTCTGCGCTTCTTACAAATTCTAAGACATAATGAAAATCTGCATTTTAGACGGATATTCCCTCAACCCGGGCGACCTTGATTGGTCGCCCGTTGAGCGTTTGGGCGACGTGACGCTTTTCGACCGCACACCAGCCGACAAAATCGTGGAGCGCGCAGCCGACGCCGATATCGTGCTGACAAACAAAGTGCCTTTCAGCGCCGACACTCTCCGACAACTGCCACGACTTCGCTTCATCTGCGTGCTCGCCACGGGCTACAACATCATCGACACCGAGGCGGCAGCACGCCAAGGCGTGGTGGTTGCCAACATCCCCGCCTACAGCACCATGTCGGTGGCACAGATGGCCTTCGCCCACATTCTCAACATCACAAACCACGTGGCTTCATACGCACGCGAGGTTGCCGACGGCAAATGGACAAACTGCCCCGACTTCTGCTTCTGGGACAGTGCGCTGACAGAACTGGCGGGCAAGACAATGGGTATTGTCGGACTTGGCAACACCGGAATGGCAACAGCGCGCATAGCCGTTGCAATGGGAATGAAGGTGGTGGCGCTGACATCGAAAAGCGCCGACACGCTGCCAGAAGGAATCACACCGGCACCGCTCGACGATGTGCTTGCCACTGCCGACATTGTCAGTCTGCACTGCCCTCTCACATCGTCGACGCGCCATCTTATCAATGCCGAAGCCATCGGCAAAATGAAGCCATCGGCAATTCTGATCAACACCGGACGCGGTCCGCTTGTCGACGAGCAGGCTGTCGCCGATGCGCTCAACGGCGGGCGTCTGGCGGCATTCGGCGCCGATGTGCTGTCGCAGGAGCCACCCAGCGGCGACAATCCTCTGCTCTCCGCGCGCAATTGCTTCCTGACACCCCACATCGCATGGGCCACCCTCGAGGCACGCACGCGCCTGATGAGCACAGCCACAGAAAACGTGCGCCAATTCATTGCGGGAGAGCCAGTTGCAAACCGCGTGAACTAACAGTCATAAAAGGAATAATAAGTGACAAAAATCAAAGTCGCCTATTATTCCTTTTATTTTCAATAACATACACCTTAAAGCTGACAATGAACCGCTATGTTTAACGAATATTAACCTTATAAATTATAACGCCTTGTTGTTTTTTTAAAACAAATATTCTACCTTAGTACCCGATTTACAAAAAATCTAATAGCGACCCAAATGAATAAGCGAGTAGGCATATTAATGCTTCTCTTTGGTATGTTTTTAATCCCAAACGCACATACCAACATCACAGAAATCGACATTGACTTCCAAGTGGGGAAGTGCAATGTTGACACTGCGTATAGCGACAATGCCCGTCAACTCGCAAATCTCGAAAAAACGATCCAATACGTAAACAGCCATCCCAATGTGCGCATTGAGAGGCTAACAATCAGTGGCTATGCCTCGCCCGAAGGACCTGCTGTAAAAAACAAGCAGCTTGGCGAAACCCGTGCCAACGCGTTGGAGCAATACATCCGTTCGCGCATTGACATTGCCGACTCGCTGGTGGTGCGATTGCCGGCGACGATTCCATGGGACATGCTGAAAGCAGAAATCCGCACATCGCAAGAGCCTGGCTACAACGAGATTGACCGCGTGCTGCACTCCGACTCCACCGTAATCGAGTATCTTCCCGGACGATGGGCAGACCGCCGTGCCTTCGAGATTCAACGGCAGAAGGCATACAAGGCACTGAACCGCAACGTGTTTCCTTCGATGCGGAGCGCGAAGGCACAGATTACGACAACCGAATCTGTACCCGACGGAGAAATCGCGTTGCCGACGGCAGACTACGACCCGTCGGGAATCAGCGTGCCTGCGGTTGACATCCCCGACGCGAAGCCTGGAGACAGCAGAGAATGGACACGCGGACTTTACCTGAAAACAAATGCCGTAGGATGGGCTATGCTCATCTCCAACATAGCCGTGGAAGTGGACATCAACAAGTATTGGAGCGTGACGCTGCCCGTCTACTACTCGGCACTCAACTACTTTACGCGCACACGCAAACTGCGCACACTCGCCTTCCAGCCCGAAGTGCGCTGGTGGTTTGCCCCCAAATGGTTTGTGGGCGCACATTTCGGCGTGGCACAGTACAACTATGCCCTATCATCGTCGGAATGGCGCTATCAAGACCATAACGGCAACACCCCGGCACTTGGCGGAGGCCTGAGTTTAGGCTGGCGCACACCGCTCGGCAAGAGCAAGCACTGGATGATGGAGCTCACCGCCGGCGCCGGATGCTACCGGCTGAAGTACGACACATTCCACAACGAAGCCAACGGTGAGATGGTCAGCACCACAAGCCGCACATTCTTCGGAGTGGACAATGCCGCAGTGACGTTTATCTATCGTTTCGACCTTAAACGCAAGAGAAGATGAAACGATCAGCCCTGACATATTGCATTTTGAGCCTGTTCGCCATTTTGGGCTTCTCGGCATGCGACGTGCACGAGTTTCCTGACATGCCGGAGCGACGCCCGTATGAACTTGTGCTCGACTTCACCAACGCCATCGACATGGGCTTCTATCAGACCATTGACTATTCGCGCGCCTCCACCGAAGCCAGCCCGTCGGGAACAAAGACACAGACAGAAATCACCTACGACATACGCTACACCGTCAACGCCTACCGCATCGACGGCAACGATGGCAACCGACTGTCGGACACCACCATCGTGGTCTGCAACAGCGACCTTGAAAATATGAACCACACCCTGCGGCTCAACCTTCGCCCTGGCAAATACCGCTTCCTCGTGTGGGCAGACTATGTGGTCCACGGCACGAAAACCGACCTCTATTACAACACGTCAAACTTCGAGGAGATAATCCTCGCCGACCGTCAGAACCACACAGGCTCAACCGACCGCCGCGACGCATTCCGCGGAGAGAAGGAAGCAGAAGTGTACGACAATCCGGAGCTGACGGCAAACTCCACACGGTCGACCGCCGTAAACCGCATAGAGGTTGAAATGGAGCGACCGTTGGCAAAGTTCAAATTCATCTCCCACGACATCGTCAAGTTTCTCAGCGACGTGCTCCGGCAACGTGCCAGTGGTGCGCGGCAATTTCCTCTCGTCGAAAGCTTCGGGAGGCGTAAGCATCAATACGGAATTCGACGGCGAATACAATCTTGAAATCAGATAAAAAAAGAAACGAACAATTTAATATTAACTTTATAATTTTTCTATGAAAAAGGTATTATTTTCAACCGTTGCCATGTCGGCATTGATGCTGATGGCAACATCATGCGCCGATGACCAGACATCGGATTTGAAGGCCGGCGCTGAAAGCACTGTGACAATCACAGCCCAGCTGCCTGGCGACATGGGCACCCGTGCATTTGCCGACGGCACAAAAGCCACCGAGCTGCACTATGCCGTCTATGAAAAAGGCACTACGACAAGACTTGCAGTCTGCAAAAAAGCCGACGGCACTAAGGGACAACTCGAGGGCACAGCCACAATGACAGGTTTGCAAACCACCATCTCCTTGCAGCTGACCACAGGCAAGGAATACGACTTCGTGTTCTGGGCCGACGCTCCTGGCGACAACGTTTACACGTTCAACTCTGAAAACCAGACTGTAACCGTCAACTACGCCAATGCCGAAAACAACACCGACAATCTTGACGCATTCTTCGGTCAGAAGAAAGCGCTGAAGGTTAACGGCAACATAAGCATTTCGCAGGAGCTCCGCCGTCCGTTCGCACAGATCAACATCGGAACAGACGACTTTGACGCAGCGGCAGCTGCCGGCTACACCGTTTCAGAGTCGACCATCGGAGTGGCAACCTACAAAACGCTCAACCTTCTCTCAGAAGAGGTCAGCGACCCTGTCACTGCGACATTCGTAAAGAAACCGATTCCTACAGAGGATTCTAAATTTTCAATAAACAGCAAGGACTACAAATATCTGTCGATGTCGTACGTGCTCGTGCCGAAGGACAAAGAAACTGTCGACATCGCGTTTGACTACACGCTGACAAACCGCACGTTCACCAACGTGCCTGTACAACGCAACTACCGCACAAACATCTACGGCTCGTTGCTCACCAACACAGCCGACTTCAACGTTGTAATCGCTCCTGGATTCAACGCCCCAGACTATAATCACAATGTAATCACGGCTTCAACACAGACCGAATTGGCAACAGCCGCTCAGACTCCGAACGCCGTGATTAAATTGAAGGAGAACACCACTTATACGCTTCCTGCGGACGTTGCTGAAGGCGTCACTTTCTCGGGCGACGAAACAACGGTGATCTCCATTCCTCAAGCTATCGGTTACGACGTCAAGACAATCGGCTTCTCTGGAGTGACAGTGAAATCGCCTAACGCGAACTATACTGGCATTCAGAGTGCTAAATCTGTGACCTATACGGGTTGCGTGATCGAAGGCACGCCATTCTCTTATGCTGAGGAGGCTGTATACAACAGTTGTACATTCAAGCAGACATCAAGCGACTTCTACAACATTTGGACTTATGGCTCAAAGAATATCACTTTCAACAGCTGCAAGTTTGAGAGCGCCGGCAGGTGTGTTCTGATTTATAATGAAGGTGCCGTGATAGGTCAGAACGCTACGTTCAACAACTGCGAGTTTATTGCTTCTGCGCCAGTTGATGGCAAGGCAGCCATCGAAGTTGACAGCTCGCTTATTCCAGGCACATATGTTATTAACATCAACAACTGCACGGCGACAGGCTTCGGCACTGGCTCAAAGAGCGGCAACAGCCTCTGGAATGTGAAGAAAGACAAGACAGAGAAACATAGCCAAGTGTTTGTTGACGGAACACAGGTTTATTAATCTGCGACTTGTAATCAAGATAAAAGGGTTGCGCCTGCTGTGGCGCAACCTTCGCCTTGGCAAATACCGCTTTCTTGTGTGGGTAGACTACGTGGTCCACGGCACGAAAGCCGACCTCTATTACAACACGTCAAACTTCGAGGAGATAATCCTCGCCGACCGTCAGAACCACACAGGCTCAACCGATCGCCGCGACGCATTCCGCGGAGAGAAGGAAGCAGAAGTGTACGACAATCCGGAGCTGACGGCAAACTCCACACGGTCGACCGCCGTAAACCGCATAGAGGTTGAAATGGAGCGACCGTTGGCAAAGTTCAAATTCATCTCCCACGACATCGTCAAGTTTCTCAGCGACGTGCTCCGGCAACGTGCCAGTGGTGCGCGGCAATTTCCTCTCGTCGAAAGCTTCGGGAGGCGTAAGCATCAATACGGAATTCGACGGCGAATACAATCTTGAAATCAGATAAAAAAAGAAACGAACAATTTAATATTAACTTTATAATTTTTCTATGAAAAAGGTATTATTTTCAACCGTTGCCATGTCGGCATTGATGCTGATGGCAACATCATGCGCCGATGACCAGACATCGGATTTGAAGGCCGGCGCTGAAAGCACTGTGACAATCACAGCCCAGCTGCCTGGCGACATGGGCACCCGTGCATTTGCCGACGGCACAAAAGCCACCGAGCTGCACTATGCCGTCTATGAAAAAGGCACTACGACAAGACTTGCAGTCTGCAAAAAAGCCGACGGCACTAAGGGACAACTCGAGGGCACAGCCACAATGACAGGTTTGCAAACCACCATCTCCTTGCAGCTGACCACAGGCAAGGAATACGACTTCGTGTTCTGGGCCGACGCTCCTGGCGACAACGTTTACACGTTCAACTCTGAAAACCAGACTGTAACCGTCAACTACGCCAATGCCGAAAACAACACCGACAATCTTGACGCATTCTTCGGTCAGAAGAAAGCGCTGAAGGTTAACGGCAACATAAGCATTTCGCAGGAGCTCCGCCGTCCGTTCGCACAGATCAACATCGGAACAGACGACTTTGACGCAGCGGCAGCTGCCGGCTACACCGTTTCAGAGTCGACCATCGGAGTGGCAACCTACAAAACGCTCAACCTTCTCTCAGAAGAGGTCAGCGACCCTGTCACTGCGACATTCGTAAAGAAACCGATTCCTACAGAGGATTCTAAATTTTCAATAAACAGCAAGGACTACAAATATCTGTCGATGTCGTACGTGCTCGTGCCGAAGGACAAAGAAACTGTCGACATCGCGTTTGACTACACGCTGACAAACCGCACGTTCACCAACGTGCCTGTGCAACGCAACTACCGCACAAACATCTACGGCTCGTTGCTCACCAACACTGCCGACTTCAACGTTGTAATCGCTCCGGGATTCAACGACCCAGACAACAACTATGAGGTGCTCAACGCAAAAGGCGTAAGCCAACTCAAAGACCTTTTGGCTTCAGGCGCAGACCTGAGCAAAAAAGACGTGATCGTTGACCTCAACGGCGAGACAATGGACAGCAAAATCGCGCTCAACGCCCACAGCGTTGCCATTGAAAACGGAACAGTCGACGCCTCCCAACTGAGCGTAAAGGCAGAAGAGGGCGTAACGCTGAGAAACGTGAAATTAGCAGGCTCTTTCCCAAAAGCGTCATCAAATGCCCGCGTAATTGTTGAAACGGCAGGCGATGTTGTTGTCGACGGACTCGACTACACCGGCGCCACCGACGGCTACAATCCTCTTGAAATCAACCTACGCAACGTTGTTTCAAAGAACATAACAGTAAAGAACTGCAAATTTGCCAATTTCACCAACAACGCAATGTCAGTGTTCGGAATGGCAGAAGGCGGAGTGCTGAACATTGAGAACAACACATTCGACTTGGGAAAAACAAGCGAGGCTGTGCGCATCAGCAACAAGACAAACACTAAATTCACTATCAACGTAAAGGATTGCTCATACACCTATCCTACAGACGCAGCGGGACAATGGGTTGGTTTCTTCCTGTTCGAGGACTACACTTCAGCAACAGAAGAGGAAGCCAACGCCGCAATGCAGTTTAAGAACCTTACAGTAAACGTTGACAATGTGACATTCGACGGCGCAAAGGTAACAGAATTGAACCTGTTCAGCGGCGCACGCAACCAATTCGCGTGCATGTGCTACGACAATTTGCCAGGCTTAATAGTAACCGACGCCACCCACTTCCCTACATTCAACTTCAAATAGACTGAACCGTAGAGAATATCAAACATAACAACACGCACCGCGCCACCGCAGCAAACGACTGTGGTGGCGCGGTTGCTTTCCGTAGTGGCGCACACAACCATCAAGCACAGACGGCGGGACATCTCACGATGTCCCGCCGCCGTACATACATATCAATCAACTTTAAATCAGCAGAAGATAAACATCCGCTCAAGCCAGTAGACCAGGATACCTCCCAGATAACCGAGCAGACATACAAACGAAATGTGGCGTAAATACCAGCCGAATGTGATTTTCTCAAGTCCCATCACCACAACGCCTGCAGCGCTGCCGATAATGAGCATGCTACCACCCACTCCGGCACAGTAGGCAAGCAACTGCCAGAACTGACCGTCCTGCACAAACATCATCATGTCGGGACTGGTCACTGCGGCAGCAGGGATTACGTTGTACATACCCATACATCCAGCCACAAGCGGCACATTGTCGACAATCGACGACACCACGCCAATGGCTCCTGTCACGAAATAAGCATTACCGTTGGTGGCGTGTTCAAGCCACTGCCCGAAACTTGTCAGCACACCTACCTCGCTCAGCACAGCCACAGCCATCAGAATGCCGAGGAAGAACAGGATGGTCGACATGTCGATTTTATGAAGAATTGTAGACACGCGCTCAGTGAACGAGCCTTCCGACTCGTGTTCGTGGCGCAGGAATATTTCAGTCATCGCCCAAAGCAGACCAAGCACAAAGAGGATGCCCATAAACGGAGGCAGACCTGTGATGGAGCGGAAGAACGGCACAAACATCAAGCCGCCAACGCCAACAACAAACACCGCCACACGCTCACCATGGCCGAGCGCAGACTTGGTGAAATCCACATTGTCCTCAACTACGCCCAACTGTCCTTTGAGTTTGAACTGCAGCAGGAATGTCGGTATGACTATCGATACAAGCGACGGCAGGAACACTTCCTTAATCACACCTATCGACGTGATGTTGCCCTTGATCCAAAGCATGATGGTCGTAACGTCGCCAATCGGAGAGAAAGCACCGCCGCTGTTGGCGGCAAGGATGATGAGCGAGGCATATATAAGCCTGTCGTTGCGCTCCTGCACGAGTTTGCGGAGCACCATAATCATCACGATGCTCGTGGTCAGATTGTCGAGCACGGCAGAGAGAATAAAGGTAATCAGCACGATGCGCCACAACAGCGAACGCTTGCTTCTGGTGCGCAGACGGTCGCGCACGAAGACAAAGCCACCGTTGGTGTCGACAGTCTCGACAATGGTCATCGCTCCCATCAAGAAGAATAGGATCTCACACGCATCGCCGAGATGCTCAAGCAGCACGCCCTGCGTCACAAACTGTCGCGCGGCGGCATCAGAGTCGTCAAGATGGAACGCCGAAAAGAACCGGGCAAAATCATCGGCATGGAACTCTGCCACATAGTCTGGGCAGCCAATCATATACAGCGACCAACAAATTGCACACATCAACAAGGCGGTCGCAGTCTTGTTGATTTTAAGTCCGCTCTCAAGAGCGATACAGCCGTAGCCAATCAAAAATACGGCTACAATAACAATGGTTAAGAACATAATATCTACAAAAAAGGGCTTTTTAAATAGTTTAGTTTTTTGCGGTCGTAAAATTATGGAAATTTTTCCGTTATGTATAAAAAATTTTTTATGTTTAAAAACACATTTCACCGCCACACTTGCATATCCGGCACAAAACGAGTAATTTCGCACACTGAAATGAAAAAAGAAGAAGAAGTCACTATGCTGCAAATCGGAAATGCACTGGTCAGCCTCGACCTTATCGAACAGTTTTTCTGCTGCGATCTCGACAAATGCCTCGGCGAATGCTGTATCGAAGGCGATGCCGGCGCTCCTATCACCAAAGAGGAATATGCCAAGATAAAGGAAATACTGCCCGAGGTGTGGGACGACCTGCTGCCGGCTGCCAAACGCGTGATTGAGGAGCAGGGCGTGGGCTACGTCGACGAGGAAGGCGACTTGGTGACATCGATTGTCGACGGGCGCAACTGTGTGTTTACGTGCTATGGCGAGAACGGGATGTGTCTCTGCGCCATCGAGAAGGCATACCGTGCTGGAAAAATCGACTTCTACAAGCCAATCTCATGCCATCTCTACCCTGCCCGCCTTCAGGAATTTCCCGACTTCACCGCCGTCAACTACCATCGTTGGAAAATCTGCAAATGCGCGGAAGTGATGGGCAGAAAAAACCACGTGCGGCTGTATCAGTTTCTTGAGGGTCCGCTGACGCGCCGCTTCGGCAAGGAATGGTACGACGAGCTGCGCACCGCCTGCGAGGCCTATCTCGAAGAATACGGAGAGTAAGCATTCACTTTTTTTTATTTTTTGTCTGTATTTTTGTGTGTTGTAAAAGAAATTAGACGTATCTTTGCATCGTGATTGAGGGAAGCATAATCAATCACCATTACTCGCTACGCTTCCCGCAGTCATCCACTCTTTAATTTTCTCAAAAAAAAGATTTTCAGAACAGTCACGTGCGCACAACGGCGCGACGTAGATTCAAAATGTAATACATCTTACATATATGTACAACTTACAGGACTTAAATGCAGCCTCTCCAGAAGAACTGCTCGAGATTGCCAAAACATTCGACATCAAGAAAGCCGACAAAATGGCCCAGCAAGACTTGATTTTCACAATCCTCGACGAGCAGGCGATAAACCGCGCCAAAGAATCGGCTTCGAAATCGGAGGCTAAAAAACCCAAAACAAAAGCCAAGAAAAAAACAGCCGAGCCAAAAAGTGATGACAACGCAGAGGCTACGGCTGTAAAGACTGCCGCCAAAAAGGCTGAACCTAAGAAAAACAGCAAAAAGAAGGAGGCAGAGCCTGCCGCGGAGACCGCTCAGGCGGAAGAACCCAAAGAGGAGAAACCGGCAGCAAAGAAAACCACGGCAAAGCGCACATCCAAGAAAAAGGAGGCTGAGCCTGCCGCCGACATGACAGCTCCGGCTGCCGAGGTTGTCGTGGCTCCAGCAGCCGAGGCCGAAGCCCCTGCTGAAAACGTGGAGACAGCCGTAAAACAGGAAGAGGAACCGACAGAGACGGAAAACGCCGCTCCTGAAGCCGAAACGCCACAACAGGCAGAACCGGCAGAACCAGCAGAAGAAAAACCTGCCGAACAGCAAAAGAAAAACGACATCGGATTCAGCTCGTTCTTCCCGTTCAGCGGCGGACAGAAATTCGTGCCCCGCTCTCAACGCCAGCAGCAAGACCAGCAACAACAGCAACAGCCTGCCGAAGACGAAGTTGCGGCATTCCAGACTGAACCTAAACAGCAACAGCCACAACAGCAACAGAAAAACCAGAAGGCAAACCGCCGCCAGCAGCAACAACAGCAACGCGCGGCAAAACAGCAGCAGCGCCAACAGCCTCAACAGCCGCTCTACGACTTTGAAGGCATCGTGAAAGGCGCAGGCGTGCTGGAAGTGATGCCCGACGGCTACGGATTCCTCCGCTCCTCCGACTACAACTACCTGTCGTCGCCCGACGACATCTACGTGTCGCAGTCGCAAATCAAGCAAAACGGCTTGAAGACAGGCGACGTGGTGGAAGGCAACATCCGTCCGCCGAAAGAAGGTGAAAAATTCTTCCCTCTCTGCAGCGTAGACTCAATCAACGGGCGCACCACAGAATTCGTGCGCGACCGCGTGCCTTTCGAACACCTTGTGCCATTGTTCCCCGACGAGAAGTTTGACCTGACATCGGGACGCACCACCTGCAACATCTCGACACGCATCGTCGACATGTTCTCTCCTATCGGCAAAGGTCAGCGCGGACTTATCGTGGCACCCCCGAAAACCGGTAAGACAATCCTGCTTAAAGATATTGCCAACGCAATCTCGGAAAACCATCCGGAAACATACATGATTATCCTGCTCATCGACGAGCGTCCGGAGGAGGTGACCGACATGGCACGAAGCGTGAATGCGGAAGTAATCGCATCCACATTCGACGAGCCAGCCGAACGCCACGTAAAGATTGCCGGACTGGTGCTTGAAAAGGCGAAACGCATGGTTGAGTGCGGACACGACGTAGTAATCCTGCTCGACTCAATCACACGTCTGGCACGCGCCTACAACACCGTGTCGCCGGCATCGGGCAAAATCCTCACCGGTGGTGTCGACGCCAACGCGCTGCAAAAGCCAAAACGCTTCTTCGGCGCCGCACGAAACATTGAAAACGGCGGCTCGCTCACAATCATCGCAACCGCACTTATCGAGACCGGTTCGAAGATGGACGAGGTGATTTTCGAAGAGTTCAAGGGCACTGGCAACATGGAGCTGCAGCTCGACCGCAAGCTGTCGAACAAACGCATCTTCCCTGCCGTCGACATCATCTCGTCGAGCACTCGACGCGACGACCTGCTCCTCAGCCAGGACACCATCAACCGCATGTGGATTCTCCGCCGGTTCCTCTCTGACCGCACTCCTATCGAGGCAATGGAGTTTATCAAGGACCCCGCTTGTGGATCTGCAGCATGCGCTGCTCGCCGTGGAGGGGGATGAAGAACCGGGGCTTCGTCAGCGCGTGGATGATCTTCAGCTCCTCCTGGCAGGCGTGGCCGGACACATGCAGCATGTCGGCCTTGTCATACACCACGTCCGCGCCCTTGCGGAACAGCTCGTTGATGACCCGCCCCACCGTCACCTCGTTGCCGGGGATGGCGCTGGCGGAGATGATGACCTTGTCGCCGGGGCCGATGTCCACCTGCTTGTGGGTGGAGAAGGCCATGCGGTACAGGGCGCTCATCTCCTCGCCCTGGGAACCGGTGGTGACGATGACCTGCTGGTTCAGGGGCAGACCCTTGATGCGGTTGATATCCACCAGCGTGTTCTTGGGCACCTTCATGTAGCCCAGCTCCGTGGAGACCTTCATGATGTTCTCCATGCTCCGGCCGGTGACGGCCACCTTCCGCCCGCAGGCGGCGGCGGCGTCCAGCACCTGCTGGATGCGGTGGACGTTGCTGGCAAAGGTGGTGACGATGATGCGCTGCTGGCAGCCGGTGAACTGCCGCTTGAACGTGGCGCCCACGGCGCGCTCGCTCATGGTATAGCCGGGGCGCTCCACGTTGGTGGAGTCCGCCAGCAGCGCCAGCACGCCCTGCTTGCCCAGCTCGCCGAACCGCGCCAGATCGATGACCTCGCCGTCGATGGGCGTGGAGTCGATCTTGAAGTCGCCGGTGTGGACGATGGCGCCCATGCGGGTGTGGATGGCGAAGGCCACGGAGTCGGCGATGGAGTGGTTCACATGGATGAACTCCACCTGGAATTTGCCTGCCCGGACGGTCTGACCCGGCTCCACGGTGATGAGCTTGGTGGAGCCCACCAGCCCGTGCTCCTGCAGCTTCAGCTTGATAAGCCCCGCCGTGAATTTCGTGCAGTAGATGGGCAGGTTGATCTGCTTGAGCACATAGGGGATGGCGCCGATGTGATCCTCGTGGCCGTGGGTGATGAACAGACCCCGCAGACGGCTGCGGTTCTTCACCAGATACGTCACGTCGGGGATGACGCAGTCGATGCCGTACATGTCGTCGCCGGGGAATGCCATGCCGCAGTCCACCACGATGATCTCGCCGCCGTACTCATAGGCGGTCATGTTCTTGCCGATCTCGTTCAGACCGCCAAGAGGGATGATTTTCAGTTTTTCTGCCATAAAATAGTAAATTCTCCTTTTCTTTACAAAGCGGGAGCGCCGCGGCGGCGGGGAAAATGACCGCGCCAAAGCAAAGGCGGTCTGCTCTGCCCGTCTGCCCTGCATCGCAGAGGGGAGGAAGCAGCCTGTCGCCCGTCGTCAGCACTCGATGTAGTTGGATATATTGACCGCGGCGTCCACACACCGCGAAACAACCAAAAAACATGCGCCGTATTCGGCACTTTTCACAAATTATAACACATTCTTTTCCGTTTGTACACCCCCAACTTGCCGACGGCTTTCGCCCCGATGCGGCGGCGGCAAAAAATCCGGCATGATTTCCGCAAAACGTAGTTGTTCGCGCGTCGGTTCTGTGCTATAATCAATTGATTATAATTGATTATATTGGAGACTTATCCCCTTTTCGGAAAGGAGGCGAGCCTGTGAGCAAAAAGATTATCCGCGGGTTCCGCACCAACATGACACTGTACAGCCTGTGTCTGATCGCGTTCGTGGCCGTTACCGTGCCTTTTGAGCCGCTGCTGGCGCTGGCGGAGGCGGTGGTGGCCGTGCTGGTCATTCTGGTGGGGCGGCGCCGCAACAAAATGGCGCAGGCCTCCGTGCGGCAGTATATGGATCGGGTATCCGGCGGCATGGACACCGCCCGCTCCAGCAACATGCTGTACGCGCCGCTGCCCATGCTGGTGTTCGACGTGACCACCGGCGAGATCCTGTGGTGCAACGATATGTTCATGCAGCTCACCGCCCAGAAGGAGAAGATATTCGAGACGGCGGTGGACGCGGTGATCCCCGATTTCACCTACCGCTGGCTCATAGAGGGCAAGCGGGAGTATCCGGAGCAGTTCCGCTGGAACGACCGTATCTACCGGGTGTTCGGCGCTCTGAGCCGCCCGGAGCCGGAGGGCGGCGAGCAGCCCACGCTGGCCACCACCTACTGGATGGACATCACCGAGTCGGAGCAGATGCGCCAGACGCTGGAGCTGACAAAGCCCCTGCTGGCCATCCTGATGGTGGACAACTACGAGGAGCTGATGAAGGCCTGCCCGGAAAACAAGCGCTCGGCGCTGCTGGCTGCGCTGGAGGAGCAGATGAACACATGGGCGGCGGGCACCGGCGGACTGCTGCTGGGCTACGACCGCGACCGGTACCTGTTCCTGTTTGAGGAGAAGGACTACACCGGCTTCACCGAGAGCAAGTTCGACGTGCTGGAAAAGGTGCGGCAGGTGCAGGCCGGCGAGGGCGTGTCCGCCACGCTGTCCATCGGCGTGGGACGGGACGAGGACAGCTTCGAGCAGCTGTTCAAGAACGCGTCGCTGGCGCTGGAGATGGCGCTCAGCCGCGGCGGAGATCAGGCCGTGGTGAAGGATCGCGTGAACTTCGAGTTCTACGGCGGCCGCAGCAAGAGCACCGAGAAGCGCACCAAGGTCAAGTCCCGTGTCATGGCCAATGCCCTGGGCGAGCTGATCGACGACGCCCGGCAGGTGTACGTCATGGGTCACAAGTACGCGGACATGGACTCCCTGGGCGCTGCCGTGGGTATCTGCTGCATCGCCCGCAAGCGGGGCAAGCCCTGCCAGATCGTTATCGACACCGAGAACAACGCCGCCCATCCCATCCTGCGGCGGCTTGCCGAGCAGCCGGAATACGCCGGCGTTACCATCTCCGGGGCGGACGCCTTCATTAAGTGTCAGCCCGGCGCACTGCTGGTGGTGGTGGACACCAACCGCCCCGAAAGCGTGGAATCCGAGGAGATGCTGGAGACGTGCAACCGGGTGGCGGTCATCGACCACCACCGCCGGGGCAGCAGCTATATCGAAAAGATGGCGCTGAACTACCACGAGCCCTACGCCTCCTCCGCCAGCGAGCTGGTGGCGGAGCTGATGCAGTATTTGCTGGAGCCGTCTGACGTGCTCAAATGCGAGGCCGAGGCGCTGCTGGCGGGCATCGTGCTGGACACCAAGAATTTCACCAACCGCACCGGCGGACGCACCTTCGAGGCGGCGGCCTACCTGCGCCGTATCGGGGCGGACACCCAGGACGTGCAGCGCATGTTCCAGGGCGACCTGCAGTCCATGATCGCCCGCTACGCCATCATCCGGCAGGCGGAGCTGTACCGGGACGACATGGCGGTGGTGGCGCTGGACGAGGAGTGCGACCGGGTGACGGCGGCCAAGGCCGCCGACGAGCTGCTGACGCTCAAGGGCATCCGCGCCAGCTTCGTGCTGTATAAGAAGGGCACCGGCGTGTATATGTCCGCCCGCTCGCTGGGCGAGGTGAACGTGCAGGTGATCCTGGAAGCGCTGGGCGGCGGAGGAAACTCCACCACCGCCGGCGGTCAGGCGGAGAACATCACCGTGGAGGAGGCCAAGGCAAAGCTGCTGGAGGCCATCGACCGCTATCTGGAAAATTAACGTAAAGGAGACATACAGACATGAAGATCATTTTGAAGCAGGATATCAGAGGCAAGGGCAAGAAGGGGCAGATGATCGAGGCTGCCGAGGGCTACGCCCGCAACTACCTTATCCCCAGAGGACTGGCGGTGGAGGCCACTGCCGACGCGGTGAACACCATGAACCTGCAGGCCAAGGCCAAGGCCAAGGCCGACGCCGAGGCCAAGGCCGAGGCGCTGGCTATTGCGGAGAAGCTGAAGTCCTGCCAGGTGAAGATCGCCGCCAAGGGCGGCGAGGGCGGCAAGCTGTTCGGCGCCATCACCGGCGCCGCCATCGCCGATGCCCTTCAGGCCCAGCACGGCCTGACCATCGACGGCAAGAAGCTGGTGCTGGAGCAGCCCATCAAGAGCTTCGGCAGCTACGAGGTCAAGGCCAAGCTGGGCTACGAGGTCAGCGGCACGGTGTACGTGCTGGTCATCGAGGAGAAGTAACATCCCACAGCTTTCCGGAAGAGAGGAGACATCATGGCGGACAACGACGCGCTGCTTACAAACCAGATGCCCCATTCGCCGCAGGCGGAGCAGGCGGTGCTGGGCTCCATGCTCATTGACGCCGACTGCGTCAAGGACGTGATGGATCAGCTCCAGACGCAGGACTTCTATCTGCGCACCAACCGGGATATATTCGAGACGATCTACCAGATGTTCGTCTACTCCAAGCCCATCGACGGCGTCACCGTGGCGGGCGAGATGGAGAAAAACGGCAAGAGCAACGAGCAGACCCGCTCCTATCTGGTGCAGCTGATGGAGGTAACGCCCACCAGCGCCAACGTTATGGAGTACGTCCGCATCGTGCAGGAGAAATCCCTCATGCGGCAGGTGGCCTTTGCCGCCGGGAGCATCACCACCATGGTGCAGCAGGGCACCGGCAGCGCCGGCGACATGCTGGAGGCAGCCGAGCAGCGTATCTATGCCATCCGCCGGGGCCGCAGCGCCCAGAACATGGTGCCCATCAGCATGGTGCTGCAATCCGTCCTGGAACGGCTGGGGGAGCTTACCGCCGCAGGCGGCGAGACCATGCCGGGCCTGACCACCGGTTTTTCCGACGTGGACCGGAAGATCAACGGCCTGAATAAGTCGGACCTGCTGCTGCTGGCCGGCCGCCCCGGTATGGGCAAGACCAGTATGGGCCTGAACGTGGCGGTGAACGCCGCCAAGGCCAGCCGGAAAACCGTGGCCGTGTTCTCCCTGGAAATGTCCCGGGAGCAGCTGGTGACCCGGCTGCTGGCCGGGGAGGGGCTTATCGACAACACCCGGCTGGTCACCGGGAACCTGCGGGAGAGCGATTGGGTCCGCATCGCCGAGGGGGCTTCCACCCTCAGCCGCCTGGACATCCGCATTGACGACAATCCCCTGCTGACGGTGGCGGATATGAACGCCAAGTGCCGGCGGCTGGACGACCTGGGCCTGGTGGTCATCGACTACCTGCAATTGATGACCTCCGCCGGAGGCAAGGGCTACAGCGGCGAAAACCGCCAGCAGGCGGTGTCCGATATCAGCCGTATGCTGAAGATCATGGCTAAAGAACTGCAGGTGCCGGTGCTGTGCCTGTCCCAGCTGTCCCGTGCCAACGAGAAGCGGGACGACAAGCGGCCCATGCTGTCCGACCTCCGGGAGTCCGGCGCCATCGAGCAGGACGCGGACATCGTGATGTTCCTGTACCGGGACGATTATTACAATTCCGATTCCGAAAAACGCAACATTGCCGAGTGCATCGTGGCCAAAAACCGCCACGGGGAAACCGGCAAGGTGGAGCTGCGGTGGTTGCCGGAATACACCTCCTTCGGCACCCTGGAAAACCGCTATCAGGAGGAGAGCTGATGGACCTGCGCCCGTTTATGGAGCGGTGGCATATGCTGCCGCCTTCCGGCGGGGTGATGCTGGTGGCCGTGTCCGGCGGGCGGGACTCCGTGTGCCTGCTGCACTATCTGGCCGCCATGCCCCGGGATTTTTCCGTGGCGGCAGCCCATCTGGACCACGGTCAGCGGCCCACGGCAGGCCGGGACGTGGCCTTTGTGGAGGAGCTGTGCCGGGAGCTGGACGTTCCCCTGACGGTGGAGCGGGCGGACGTGCCCGCCCTGGCCCGTGAGCGGGGCATCGGCCTGGAGGAGGCCGGGCGCATGGCCCGGTACGACTTCTTCCGCCGCACGGCGGACCGGCTGGGCGCCCAGCGCATCGCCACCGCCCACCACGCCGCCGACCAGGCGGAGACGGTGGTACTGAACCTGGTCCGGGGCACCGGGATGCAGGGCCTGGCAGGGATCCCCCCGGTGCGGGGCCGGATCGTCCGTCCCCTGCTGGAAACCTCCCGGGAGGACATCGAGACATACCTGGAAATCCACCGTCTGTCCCACGTGGAGGACGAGACAAACCGAGACACCGCCCTGCGGCGGAACCTGCTGCGCCGGGAGGTCATGCCCCGGCTGGCGGAGCTTCACGACGGGGCCGCCGCCAACATCTGCCGCACGGCGGAGCTGCTGCGGCAGGAGGACGCGTTTCTGGATTCCCTGGCGGCGGACTATCTGCCTGCGGCGGGGCTTACCGCCGGGCGGCAGCGGCTGCGGTCAGCGCCGGAGGTGCTGCGGCTGCGGGCCCTGCGCCTGCTGGCGGAGCGGCTGCCGGTGGGGAAGAAGGACTTCACCGCCGCCCACTATCGGGCGCTGGCCGATCTGCTGGAGGGGGGCGGTATGCTGACCCTGCCGACCGGGGCCTGCGCCGTGTGCCGGGGGCAGACGCTGACGCTTCTGCCCCCCGGGCCGCCGCTTGCCCCCGTGGTCCTGCACCCAGGGAAGAATTTTTGGGGAGAATACACAATTTCCGTTCGGAAAACCGCCGGAAATTTTTCTCGCAGAAGCGATACAATTGTTCTGAACTGTGATAAGATAGACGGTGCGCTGTCCGTGGGCCCCTATACCGGGGGCCAGCGGCTGACCCTTCCCGGCAGCCGGGGCGGGCGCAGCGTCAAGCGCCTGCTGGCGGACCGGGGAATCCCTCCGGAGCTGCGGCAGCGCGTCCCGGTGCTGTGCGTCGGGGACCGGCCCGCCGCCGTGTGGGGCGTGGGCACGGACATGGAATTTCTGCCGGAGGAGTCCGGCCAAAATATGGAGATCACCGTAACAACAAATGGAGGAAACCGCAATGGCTAAGAGCAACATGGATCAGGATATCCTGAAGGTCCTCATCACCGAGGACGAGATCCGCAACCGCACCCAGGAGCTGGGAGACCAGCTGTATGACCGGTTCCACGACAAGAACCCCATGTTTGTGGGAGTTCTCAACGGCTGCTTCATCTTTATGGCGGACCTGGTCCGGGCCGCTCGGCTGAAAAGCGAGGTGGAGTTTATCGGCCTGTCCTCTTATAAAAACGCCACCAAGTCCTCCGGCTGCGTCCAGATCACCCGGGACCTGCAGCGGGACATCTCCGGCCGGGACATCATCGTGGTGGAGGACATTCTGGACTCCGGCAACACCCTGGCCTTTTTGAAGGACTATATGCTGGCCAAGGGAGCCAAGAGCATCACCATCGTCACCCTGCTGGATAAGCCCGCCCGCCGGGAGAAGGCCATCACCGCCGACCTGTCCGGCTTTGTGGTGCCCGACGAGTTCGTGGTGGGCTACGGCCTGGACTATTGCCAGCAGTACCGCAACATGCCCTATATCGGCGTGCTGAAGCCGGAGGTCTATAGCAAGTAATTCCAATCCGCCAGAGGGGGAGCGAAGGGAGGAGCATCGCCGTGGAGGAACATGAAAAGCGCCCCGTAGGGGGCAAGCGCCTGGCCCCGGAGTCCCGGGGCGGCTTCTGGAACAACTGGGGATATCTGATCGTCACCGTGGCGGTCATCGTGGTGCTGTTCAAGGTGATCTTCCAGCTGAGCTGGGTGCCCTCCGGCTCCATGGAGACCACCATTCCCGAGGACACGCTGCTGATCTCGTGGCAGCTGCCGTATATGGTGTCGGACCCCACGCCCCAGCGGGGGGACATCGTCACCTTCTGGAGCGATGAGCTGGGCAAGCTACTGGTCAAGCGCGTGGTGGGCCTGCCCGGGGACGAGATCACCTTCCAGGACGGGTACACCTATATCAACGGCGAGATGCTGGACGAGTCGTACCTGCCCCGGCAGGGCATCACCCAGTGCAGCGACAGCTTCCTGGTGCCGGAGGGCTGCGTGTTCTTCATGGGCGACAACCGCACCGGCTCCAACGACGCCCGCTTCTGGAAGCAGCCGTATATCTCCGTGGACAACATCCGGGCCAAGGTAATGGTGGGGATATCGGTGCTGCCGGACAACAGCTGGCGGGGCGTCCGCGTGATCCATTAAAAGAGAGGGGGCCTTTATTTGACCGCCAACAAGAGAAGATTCAGCTGGGGGGCCGTCCTGCTGGTGCTGCTGGCCATGTGTCTGGTGTATTACCTGGCTTCGGGCCTGCGCAGTCAGGACGCCGTCAGCTATGCCCAGGTGCGGCAGCTGTTTCTGGACGAAAAGGTGCAGGAGTTCGCCATCAGCGACACCCGGCTCACCGCCAAGCTGTCCGACGGCAGCACCGTCAGCTGCGACCTGTATGACTTTCAGGTGTTTTACGACGATCTGAACGACCTGGTGCAGCAGCAGCACGACCAGGGCATCATCCGGGACTATACCTATCACGCCGACCACTCCACCAACTGGCTGCAGCTCCTGCTGCCGTATGTGCTGGTGATCCTGGGGTTCATCCTGCTGATGAACCTGATGGCCCGGATGACCGGGGCAGGCCCTGGCTGTCGTGGCGTGAAATATACCAAACGTTATGAGGATACTGGTCTTTGGCTGGCCAAGTATCGTCCGTTCACAGAGA
>ENA-USZK01000504-USZK01000504.1-human-gut-metagenome-genome-assembly--contig:-NODE-504-length-20781-cov-8.562790_pt1 | contig 20781 bp, 17 predicted proteins | sample MGYA00250043_ERZ773534 | MGnify/ENA primary metagenome ERZ773534 (study PRJEB29103, sample SAMN06112056) | human gut metagenome | biome: human gut; feature: ankylosing spondylitis patient; material... | reverse complement strand
TTTATTTCTGCCTCCACATGATATTTTTCCTCAAGGATGGCACAAATGACTTCCATCTGCACATTCCCCAAAAAAGAAAGTATAATCTCATGCGTTGTAGTATCCACATAATATTTTAAAAGAGGGTCGCCATCTGAAATTTCTGTAAGTGCCCCAAGCAATATTTCCCGCTGTTCAGATTTCTTTACTGCAATCGTTGTTTGGAGCATAGGGAGAGGATTTTCAATAAATTTTCTCTGCGGCAACAGCATTTCGTTCCCCAAAATACTGTTTAGCTGCAAAACATCATTTGGTAAAATTACAATATCACCAGAGCAGGCTGTATCGGATGAATATAATTCACCGTTTGTCGGAACACACATCTCTGTGATTTTTATTTTCTCTTTTTCAGATATTCTAATAACATCCCTCAAATGCAATGTTCCGCTATATATACGCACATAAACAAAACGCCGCCTTTTCTCTGAATATTCAATCTTAAAAACCTGCCCGCATAGTTCAGATTGACCTTCAGGCGTTGATGAATAAAATTTACTGGCAATCACTTCTATAAGCTGCCGAATCCCCAGATTGTTTTTAGCGCTTCCGTGATAAACGGGAAATAACGTTCCGTTTTGGAATCTCCTGTTTTCTTCCTGTTCCAGTTCTGACATTTTAAACGGTTTCCCTGACATATATTTCTCTAATAGTTCATCGTTTCCCATAATTACCGCATCCCACTGTTCCATATCGTCATTGTCCGTTACATTTATATGGGGATGCTGCCCAACCTTTTGCTTCACTATAATTTCCGAAGAAAGCTTTGCTTTCATTTCTCGATATACCATTGGCAAATCAATCCCCTCTTGGTCAATTTTATTGATGAAAAAAATTGTCGGAATCTTCATTGTCTGTAGTGCATGAAACAGTATACGGGTCTGTGCCTGTATGCCATCCTTTGCAGAAACTAATAATACTGCTCCGTCTAATACGGATAAAGAACGGTATACTTCCGCCAAAAAATCCATATGGCCTGGCGTATCTATAATGTTGACTTTTACATCCTCCCACTGAAAAGATGTCACTGCTGTCTGGATAGTGATTCCCCTTTGACGCTCCAAATTCATTGTATCTGTCCTTGTTGTGCCTTCATCTACGCTCCCTAGTTCTGCAATTGCACCACTGGTATACAATAAACTTTCCGTTAATGTTGTCTTTCCTGCGTCAACGTGAGCCAGAATGCCTAAGTTAATTATTTTCATGTGATTTTCCTCCTATCAACACCCAAAAAAGGGCATAAAAATACCCAGTGATAAATACTCCTATCACTGGGTAAATAACTCCAATAGCCCCAAAACACTTATATGTTTTCGGGCATATAAAATTACATGATAAAAGTATTCTTAAACTGGGTACAAAAAACTAAGCCCCATATTAAAAGTGAAACGGGACTGCTACTTTTTGTTCCCACTATCAAATTGACAGTTTATTTAAGAATACCTTGCCGCATATTTATTAACTCCTTGTATAAAACTGAATCTAATTATATTCCTTAACCCTTTATTTGTCAAGCCCTTTTTAGCATTATTGACAAGAGTATCTTCCTGCATTTCTTTGATCTGGTTCTGCATATTGGTGAGTTCTTCCGTCATGGAATCAATCTTTTTCTCCAGTCCATCCACATAGCTGCATATCTCAAATACATCGTTTGCCTGCTCTTTCATGGCATTTTTCTTTAATAAGTCGAGAAGTTCTCTTATGACCTCCTCATTGGTAAGTGTTTTTCCTGCTTCCATATCCATTCTGTTTCCTCCATTCTGTAAATGGGGCAGCCTTGGCCGCCCCTGTACTCTGATTACTGATTATCGAAAGGGCGTCGCCTCTTTGTCCTTCTCTTTATCGGGATTGCCATGATGTTTCTCTGCACTCTCTCTTGCATTTTCGTTGCTCTTATCCTTTGCTTTCTCATATTCAGAGATAATCTCATTATAGAGTTTTTCCCTGAAATCCTTTGTGACCGGATAGCAGACATCCTGGTAGATTGGCTTGCCCTGCTCATCCACCTGCTTTGTCTTATAAGAAGGCATTGATACAAAGATTTTCTCTTTGCCCTGCACGATATTGATGTTATTTACGATGAAACTGTTTTCAAAATAAATGCGTGCAAGTCCCTTGATGTTACTACCTTCCCTCTCATAAGGTGTTACAGTTACGGAAAACTCCGGCATTTCCTGTGTACGCTCCTGCTTCTGTGTCTCCTCTTTCTCCGGTTCCTTAATTCTTGCATAGGCATCAAGGATATTGGTATAGAGTTCCTCTCGAAACTCTGCTGTGATAGGATTGCACACATCCTTATAGATCACACCGTTGCTTTCATCACGCTCATTGGAGCGGTATCTTGGCATTGATACAAAAAGCTCTCCCTTATCCTTATTCTCAAGGATTGCAATATTGGTAATCTTAAATGAATCACCAAATACTACTGTTGCAAATCCTTTGATGTTGCTGCCCTCTTTTGCTCTTACTTCGTTTACTTTAATTGAATACTTCATATGCTATTCCTCGCTTTCTTTTTGTTCTTTGTTTTGCTCCGGTATGATAAGCTCACACCAAAGCTGTTCTATCTGTTCACAAGACAATCTGCCATTAAGCCAGTTGCCAAGTGTAACGACCATTCCATCCTGCTCGTAATAGAGCCACTCCTGTGTTTCAATGTTCCCCTCATACACGATAGTCACATCAAAATCAGGCATAAATAATCCTTCCTCTGCATCCCATACACAGGCTATTCCCTGTCTGAGTGTCAGATTCAGGCTTTCGACATACACAGACCAGCCGCTTACGACTATCTGAAAGTCATCATCAATCTCAGCAATATCATCCTCGATGTCAATTAGCTCTTCCATTTCTGCTACTGCCTCTTCTATCTCACCTAATCGGTATCTCTTATTCATCCATCACCGCCTCCTTATAAATGCACCTGACCACAAAACGCATGGTTCCTTTCTGGGAACAGGTAAAAAGAGTTAATTCTTTTTCTGTACCCTGTGTCTTGATGCTGTTATCATACGGATTTACTACCTCTGTCTCTGTTACCTCATAGATATGCTTCAGCCCATTTTTGTCGGTTATCATTACTTCATCACCTATGGATATCTGACTTAGTGGTGTAAAAAATGTGCCATATCTGCTGCCATTATGACCGCACAATACACAGTTGCCACTTTCTCCGATTCCTGCAGTCTCTTCTATATGACCAATCCCTGCATTAAGCACTTTACTTGTGGTTCCTTCCATTACCGGATACCTGATATCTAAGCCCGGTATCTCAATGATGCCGATAACACCGCCTTCTTTAAGAATGGCTTCATCCTCTTTACTAATGGAGGTTTGCTCTTCCTCCACATCTGTTTCTTCATCGTAATCATCCTCCAATGTCTGCTCAAATTCACTTATGAGCTGTTCTGTCTGTTTTTCTCCGGTTGTCCGCCAGAAAAAAGGGACTGCCATAATGGCAATCCCTGCTGCAATCAGTAGTCCTGCGACCACTTTTCTTATGCTCATATTATTCACTCTCCTATCGTGTTCTGCCCTCTCTGTCGGCTGGATAAGCACCTTTATCCTCTGCTACAATTGCTGCAGATTCCATCCTGTCATCTGCTTCTCTTTCTTCCTCCGGTCCGCTCAGGTCTGCATCCACAGCCTTTGCGTTCTCAAGGTCAAGCTGGGCATTCAGTTTACACTGCCTAGCCAGCTTTTCTTCCAGTTCCTTGCTGTACGCAAATGGCTTGTCATACTCTGCCTTTGATGCTTCAAGGTCATTCTGGTACTGCTCAATCTTCTTTTCAAAGAAATCAATGTTCTCATGGAGTCCATTGAACAGGTTTTCCAGCTTCACCATGCTGCCGACAGGACTTGTGGAAAGCTCTGCTTTATACTCTGTCTTTCCACGAAGCACCATATAATTGATGCCAAGGAAGTTCTTTTCCACAAGCAGCTCAAATCCGTGGAATTTACCGATTACAGTTGTCTCTCCGGTCTTACATTTACTGATTGCTTCAAGCATCATCGTTCCGCCATCCACACGCTCTGTGTAAGTTACTTTGCCTATGGTAATGGCAAATTCCGGATTATCAATCAGCTCTTTATCCCTTGCCTTTACATCCTCTCTTACATTGGCAAGCTTTTCTGTTGCTGTCTTAATCAGCTTCGGATACTTAATCATAAAGTTATCCTGCAAGCCATATCTCTGATTGTCATAGGATGCCTTTAAGAGCTTTAATCTCTGGACATCATTGTCAATCTCCATCTTTTCCTTGATTAAAGGATTGCCTGTGGCAACCGCTTTAATCTCTGCATAGGAAAGTGTTGCCTCGTCGATATCCTCACAGCTTCGGCTTACAGCCTTGCTTGTCATGACCTGACTGATGAATCGCTGCTTATTTTCAACAAGCGACCAGTTGTATGCATCAAATGTCCCTTTGGTGACATATCTGTAGATTGCCACCTCTTCATTTTCATTACCCTGTCGTATGCCTCGTCCTTCCCTCTGTTCAATAGAAGAAGGCTTCCAAGGGCAATCCACATGATGCATTGCAACAAGGTGTGTCTGCACATTGACACCTGTTCCACACTTGTCCGTTGAACCGATAAGAACCTTCTTTTTACCTGTCCTCATCTCCTTAAAAAGTGCGTCCCTTTGTGCATCCGTCTTGGCATCATGAATAAAAGCTATCTCATCTGCCGGAATACCATACTGGATCAGTGTTTCTTTCAGATAATCGTAGATGGTAAAGTCCTTATCTGGTCCCGGTGTGCCGATGTCCGAAAAAATAAGCTGGCAGCCTATATGACCGTTGGCATTTCCTTTCTCATATTCTTTCCAGACATTCTCCGCTACCTTATTGAGCTTTCCATCCGGATTATTTGGTGCATCCTTATCAATCAGTCTTGCATCTGTTCCAAGAAGTCTTGCCTCATGGGTAATCTTTAAGAAGTTATCCTCACTTGGATCTACTCCACCGCCTCTGATACGCTCTGCCCTCACAACAAAGTCTTCCATGACCTGTTTTACATACCAGTCAGGCTCCGACTCCACAATAATAGGCTTGCCTCCACGAAGTGCTGGCACATCAAGGTCAAGCATATCTGCTGTCTGCACATCTGCTACTTCACGGAAGATATTCATAAGCTCCGGCAGATTCGTAAACTTATTAAATCTGCTCTTAAAACGGAATCCGCTTCCCTCTACAGTAAGCTCAAGTGCTGTTGTCACTTCACCAAAGTTTGCTGCCCATGAATCAAAGTGATAAATCCCCATCTCTTCAAGTGCCGCTTTCTGTAAGTAAAGCTGCATGACATACATCTCACACATGGTATTGGATATCGGTGTACCTGTCGCAAATACAATGCCCCTGCCATCATTTATCTCAGACAAATACTGGCATTTAAGCTGCATATCCGTTGACTTCTTCGCTCCACTGCTGCTGATACCTGACACATTATTCATCTTGGAAAAAATCGCAAGGTTCTTAAAATTGTGTGCCTCGTCCACCATGATAGAGTCCACACCCAGCTCCTCAAAGGTTATAAGGTCATCCTTTCTGCTCTCATCAGATAGAGATTTCAGCTGTTCCTCCAGCTTTTTCTTCTGGCTTTCCATCTGTTTTACAGTCCATCTCTCTCCGTTACGCTCCTTCATCTCATCAATCGCATAGCTGATCTCATCAATCTGCTCATTGAGCATTCTTTCCTTTCTCTCTGCTGAGATTGGAATTTTCTCAAACTGCGAGTGCGACATGATGATACAGTCATAGTCACCTGTTGCAATCCTTGATACGAACTGCTTTCTGCGGCTTTTTTCAAAATCACGCTCTGTAGCAACTAAGATATTTGCTGACGGATAAAGCCTTAAAAACTCTGATGCTGTCTGCCCGATAAGCGGCTTTGGAACAACCATGATTGTCTTATTGGCAAGTCCGAGTCTCTTCTGCTCCATGCAGGCAGCCATCATCTCAAAGGACTTTCCGGCACCAACGCAGTGTGCCAACAGGGTGTTTCCTCCAAGAAGGATTCTTGCCACCGCATTCTTCTGATGTGGCTTTAACTCAATCGCCGGATTCATTCCCGGAAACTGTAAGTGGCTTCCATCATACTCACGCAGACGGATGTTATTGAATGTCTCATTGTAATATTCCACATACTTCTGTCTTCGCTCCGGCTCGGCAAACAGCCACTCCTTGAACTTTTCCTTGATCATGTTCTGCTTTTCCCTTGCAAGCATTGTCTCATTCTTATTGACTTCGTAATGATATTTGCCATCACCGTCATCAATCCTGTCCCTGACTGTTACTGTTTTAAGGTTCAGCGTATCCTCAAAAATAGAATAAGCATCCATGCGGCTTGTACCATAGGTCTTAGTAGCTGCCACTGAATGCTTATCCATGCTCTTATTCTCGATGAACCATTCCATGCTCATCTTATTTAAGTGTACCTGAATGCCTGTATTGTAAAACTGGCTTCTGACTGCCCTTGCTCTTCTTGGTGTATTGAGAAGCTCATAGATAAACTGCTCATAATCAAGCGACTCAATCCATGTCGTACCAATCTTTACATCAATATCCGAGGCTTCAATCCATTCCGGCTGCACCTTTTCAAGTGCTGCCACATTTCCTGCAAATCTTTCTGCCTGCGGATTGTCTGTATCAGCCGCCATAGCCTTTGCTACACGAAGTTTGTCTCTCACATTTCCCGAAAGATACTCGTCTGCTGTCTCCCAGCCGATGTCGGGATTGTTCTCGTTGTAGCGGTCTGGATTTAGGAAAACCAGTCCGTCCAGCTCTTCCACAAGGACTGCCCTTCTAAGCTCTGCTAATGCATCATCACTTAGCGTTATCTCATCAGCTGTCTGTCCGGACTTTTCTGCAAGCTCTTCCTTTGCATTTGTAATATCCGGCTCATAGATAGAGAGCATATAGGCAAGGTTTACATATCCAAATTCATTGACGGATACATTTAATGCTTCCACAGCGGTCTCCACTCTGTCTATGACCGTCTTTGCCTTAATCGTCTGCTTATAAAACATATCCGCTTTTTTCACCTCCCCGTCTTCATTTACTTCCTCAAGACTGCAAAGAAGTGGGTAATCGCTGTCATCTCTGAAAGCTATTCTGTTTGCTTTTGAGGTAATGGCTCCATACTGCTTTATAAAGGCATCATATTTCACATTAAGAAGTCTCTGCTTATCAGAAAGCTCCTCCTCACTGCAGCCATCCATCTGGATATCAATCAGCTCTCTTGTTATCTGTCTGATTTCATCAAGGCTTCTGATTCGCTCCTCGGCAGTCTGTGATACTTCTTTTCTTACCATCTCGGAATTTTCCCTGTAATAGAGCTTTCCTTCAAAAAATGTGTAAGTGTAATTTCTCACATCCGGATCAGCCGGGATAACTTCCTCCGTCTGCTCCGCCTCATCTGCCACTCTCTCAAAATCTGTCATCTGGGCTTTGATATTACCGATAGCTTTGTTTAATACTTCATACATATTGAAGTTCTCATCATCATTCACACAGACTGTATATCTGCTGTCCTGTCCGTAAATCCTTGTATCATATTTCATAGATCCAAGCATCATTTCCGGATGCTCTGCAAAATAAGAGTTGACTGCAATGCCATTCTCAGTCACACCAAGGTGTACCCAGTCCGGCTCAATATCAATCTTTCTCTCCCTCTTCTGCAGAAACAGGATATCTGCTGTCACTTCGGTTCCTGCATTATCTTTAAATGCAGTATTCGGAAGTCTTATCGCTCCCACAAGTTCTGCTCTTTCAGCCAGATACTTTCGGATAGTAGGATTTGCCTTATCAAGTGTTCCCTTTGTGGTAATCACCGCAACCATGCCTCCCGGTCTTACCTGGTCAAGTGCTTTTGCCAGAAAATAATCGTGGATACGGAAGTTATACTTGTTGTACTTTGGATCAAATACCTTGTAATCACCAAATGGCACATTTCCGACAACCACATCAAAGAAGTTATCCGGATATGTGGTATTCTCAAATCCTGTGATACTGATATTGGCATTCTGATAAAGCTGCTTTGCAATTCTTCCTGAAATGCTGTCAAGCTCCACCCCATACAGCTTGCTTCTCTGCATTGGTGCCGGCATACTTCCAAAGAAGTTACCGATACCCATAGATGGCTCTAATACATTGCCGCCTCTGAAACCAAACTGGACAAGTGCCGAGTTCATGCACATGGCAATCTCCGGTGAAGTATAAAAGGCATTGTTTACTGTTGCCCTTGCAGCACTGTATTCCTCATCGGATAAAAGTTCTTTCAGCTCTGCATATTCTTTGCTCCAGCCTGCGTTTTCCTCATCAAATGCCTGTGACAGTCCGCCCCATCCGACAAACTTCGACAGAACTTTCTGCTCCTCCGGTGTGGCAAGCCTGTTTTCTGATTCTATCTGCTTTAAAGTGCGGATTGCATCCATATTCCACTGATATCTGGTCTTGGCACCGCCTTTTTCCATTTCCCAGAGATTGTAGTGGAAGTTGTGTTTTTTCTGTACTGCATCATCTGAAACCACATGTCCATTCTCATCAATCTTGGTTTCCCAGCCATTCGCTATTGCTCTTTCCCTGGTTTCAAGACGATTGGCTTTTACACTATCCTCGATATCAAAGAATCTCTTATAGACCGGATTCATCTTATCCCTGTCAGCCTTCTGTTTTGTCTCCTGATAATACTTCTTCTGGTCTTCTCCACAGTAAAATGGCTGTTTTACCATATAGGATAAAATCTCGTATAACTCACGCCAGTCGAGTGCACCTTCCTTACGCACACCATTCCTGTTCTTATAGCTGATCTTCACATAACCGCTTCTGATTGAGTACTCCACAAGACCATACTTATTGTTGGAATATGCCTTTCTTTCTGCATTATCTGTCCCTAATGCAATATCCCTGATAAGGTCAAGTTTATTGGGCATAAATGCAAAATCAGACTGCACCACATCCATAAGGAATGCCCTAAACGGAGTGTAGCAGCTGCAATCTGTTACAAGAATCTCCGCCGCATCACGCAGGTCTTCATCAAGCTCTGCAATACGCTTGGCATAATCAATCGGTGTAATATACTGAAGCTCTGATGGATCTTTTTCAGTTGTTTCAGCTTCTATCTCTGCACCATATTCTGCCTGTGTTACCATGCGGTCTTCATCGGCAGTTTCCTGTGGTGTCATGCCTTTTGCACTTACATAATCTCTGTTAGAAGCATAGCTCTCCGGCTCATCCGGTATTGCATAATCATCAATCTCTGCTTCTGCCTCCTCCGGTTCCACTTCCCGGTATTCGGCATCAATGACCTCATCATCCTCACGGAGTCCGTCCATCGCAAGCTCATCAATACGAGGTGTCTCAGGCTGGTATTCCCCTGTAAGAATAAGTACACCAAGCTCTTTTTCGATATCTTTCCACGAAACATATCCTTCAACCTCTCCATCCTCATCTCGCCATTGAAAACGCAGTCCATTCCCATGAAATGTGTCATATCCGTGCAGTCCTAGTCCGTCAACCGGCCAGCCTGCACCTCCCTGACCATACTCTGCTTTGATACGCTTTGCCCTGGTTCCTGCATCAATCTCTGTTTCAAAAATCTTGCATACCCTGCCCTTGCCACCGATAAAACCTGTACCTCTCATAAGCACCTGTTTGATATACTCACCTGGTACTATTGCAGACTTTTTTGGATTCAGGTAATTATATTTACCTGCTAATGCAGCTTTTCTGTCCTGCTCGAACTGACGCATAAACTGATTATTGTTTTCGTCCTCAGTATGAATGGTGCCAATGCTTGCCTGCCCGTTCTGGTCGAAAAAAAAGGAAGCCTGTGTATATTCGGCTTCCTTACTAACACCCAATGAATTGATTTCATCAAGTTCCCTATTCAGTTCTGTATCATCTGATTCTAGTGGAATCGCATCACTATCTGATGGAGTACCACTTCCTCTGCCTGCATCTTCGCCTGCTCTCTTATCTTCCACATCTCCATTGTCGATGACGGATTCTGTGGCTTGTGCTTCGCCAGATACTGCATCTCTAACTGGTCGTACAGCTGGTTCGCTTCCTCCTCTACCGCTGACATCTTCTCGTACATCTTCCCGAATCTCATCAGCGTCTTGTATCTTGCCGGCTCGTTCTCCTTTAGATAGTTCATCGCCATCCTTCCGTATTTGCCCAGCTTCGTGAGATCCTCCGTCTCGTCCGGCATCTCTATCTGCGGGTAAAGCAGTCCGTCCACTTCCTTGTAAGCCATTTCTTCTAACATATCCAATTCTCCTTTCGCTCTCGATTGCCTTTAAGTTACGACTAAATTCTCTAAGAACACTACAGGAGACATCGCATACAATGGAACCAAGACGGTAAATGATCTCTTCGTCTTTGATATTTACGATCTGACTAAAATCCTGTTCTTGCACAGATAAGTCAAATCCGCATCTCGTCCCTACAGCATACATGACACTTGTATATACAAGCTGCTCCATGTCCATTTCCTGCTGTAAGCCATTGCGTTTCTTACTTTCTTCCTTTATCACACTACCTGATAGCTGCATAAGTTCGGTCATTCGGTCTCCGAACTCTTCTTTTATTATAAGCCAAACATCTGTTCCTGTAAACTGTTTTAATATATTTTTTAGAGACTCCCTGTCGCTGTTATCGTACTGCTCAATCTGACCTTCTGACACAAGAAAATCCACATAATCCTTAAGATTTTCTCCCTCAAGGTCCCATGTCAGCTTAACATTCTTCCCTCCGGTATCACTGATATCAAAGATATACCTCATGCGTGGATTCAGTGCCCTTGACGGGAAGATCGCGCAGCCTTTCGCACCACGCTTTACATATCTTCCCACCTTTTTCCAGGTATCATAATCTGCCATGAGTGTGCTTTTTTCCGGAGGTCTCTGAGCTGTTACCATAACGATATTGTCAAATTCATAGCGGTATAACTGACCTGCGACCTTTAACACATCCTTCCAGTTCTTTTCTGATCTGGTGATGTTACCAATTTCAGAATCGTATATCGCTTTGACCTTCATATCAACGCCCATACCTTTGTCCTCCTCTACTTAAACATCTCTGCAAACAATCCTTTAAATAGCTTTAACTCATCCTTATCCAGCTCGATTGCAAATTCATTGTCGATTGCCTGTTTTTCGCATTTATCCTTTTTCTTTGCAATCTTACGCACCACACGAAGAAGCACATAGCACTCCTTGGACTTTGCAATGCTCTGTTTAAAGGTCAGCTCATCCTCATCGACTGACTTCTGTGTCTGATAGATAATCTCTTTTAACTTATCATTGATACCATCTACTTCCTCAAGGGAAATAATAACGGATGCCTTAGAAGCACCCGATCTGTCCCACTCCTTATGAAGTTCCTTTACTAAAAACTCCATGTTCTTAATTACTGTTGTTGAATCACTTTTCATCTTGCTCTTCCTCCGTTTTCTTTTAATGAAGAAGGGAGCTGACCTTCGCTGATAGGTGTAAAATCAACTCCCTTCATGTCCTCTGCTCCAAGGACTATCTGCTCTGCATAATACATATCCATTGCCTTATTGATGGCATCGTCAAGCGACTCTGCCTTTACTTTCTGTACTCGTGAAAGCACTTCTTTTATCTCAACATCAAATTCCTGTTCCATATGATATCGCCTCCTGTAAAAATCTCATCACCGGCACTTTTCTTCCTTTACCTGTCTTTCCTTAAAGCCCTCATCGTACTTTCCATCTTCCAGCCTGTCGTAAAAACAGTCCTCTTCAATCGTTCCGAAATCCTCATACATCTGGTGAAGGAAATCATTCTGCAGTTTCTTTGGCACATCATCATCCTTTGACATATCCTGATAAAAATAGAACTTCTGCTTTAGCTTTGCCCTGTAATCATAGATATCCTCTATCTTTTCCGGTGTGCCATACTCCCTCTTGTATGCCTTGAAATTTGTAGTTGAAAGTGTGGAACCTAGATAAATGCCGTGCTCCCACGATACCCCGATTGTGGTATTGTCCTTTGTAGGCTTCTCATCCTTCGGATAACGCTTATACTCTGTCGCACCAAGGGCGATTGTAAGGGAACCTGACTTCATATCCATCACCACAAGATTCCTTGGTGATAATGCTTCAAGCACCATGTAATCATGGTCATTGAAGTTATGGAATGTCTGTCCCCTTTCAAATGATCTGTCCACACTTTCATAATGCAGGTTAAAATCATCCACCCAGCCCTTATCGGTCATTCCAATCTCCTTAAGCTTTGCAACACATTCAGAAGAACTGGCTTCTTTATCAAACCGAAATTCTTTGGAATCGTTATAAAGTCCCTGAAGAAAGTGCCCCAGCTGAATATCATCCAGACAGAATCTCGCAGATACAGTTACATTTGCTGCCCTGTAATACTCTGCGAAGTTATCTGCTTCACCAAGTGTTCTTCCAAGCTGCAACAAATTGTCTGCAAGCCCTGACATGTCATCAACTGCTATAAAACTCTTATAATCATCCAGAGTCATCAGCATATTTGTCTCTGTTCCCCTGTCGTTTTCTGTTACCAGTATCATATCTTTTAAATCCATTCTTACCTCCTGTCTCAGAGATGGACTATGCCCTCTCTGCAAATTTCCTGTTATGGTCTTCCTATCACAACAATCTTTCCTGTGCTTGCCACATCCCTGTAGACCACACCAAGACTTTCATTAAGTGCCTCTACCACCTTGCCATTTCCGACATATACTGCCACATGGCTGATGTTCTTATATCTTCCGTTGCTTGTAAAACTATAAAAGATAAGGTCTCCCGGCTGTAACTCATCAAAGGAGACTGTCTTTCCGGCTTCATCCAGTCCCTGTGCCTCCGCTGCCGCTGTGGTTGCACCGCCGTAACTAATATCCACGCCTGCATCTTTCCATGAATAATAGGCTAAGGAACTGCAGTCATAATAGTTACCGCTGTCTCTTAAATCCTGACTATAAGGGAAGCCAACTCTGTGAAGTGCATAAGAGCAGACTGTTTTCTGCCTGCTGTCTGTAATTCCGTTTATGATGGCATTGATTTCATCCTCAGTCATGGAGCTTACTCCCGGACTTCCGCCTCCACCGCCACTTCCGCTTCCGGCATATCCAAGCTGTCCCATAAACTCCGGACTCATGATCTGCTCAAGCATTTCCACCTGATTAGAATTAAATCCATAGACCGAAATCATATCCCTGTACGATTTTAGTGTGACATTCACATACAGAACCGATTTTGTGACAGTAGTTACATTGCCGTCTGCATCCGTTTCTTCCACATCCTTTGTTCCAGTACTTGTGGTGTATGAACACATATCATTTACTACTGCCTGCAGCCAGCCTTTTGAAGTGTCATTCATGACTGTTGCAGTATCTCCGACACCATGCTTGACCATATAGACTGCCATGATGTCATAGTAATTGCTTGGGTTTTCTTCCATCCCTTCATAATCCACATATACAAGCTCTCCAAGGTCATATCCGGTATGCTCATTCACTTTCGTGTTCACATCCCGGTTAAACTCCTGCACATAAGCACTCGTTACTGTCTGCACGGTATCTCCTGATTCAAGTGGTGGCAGAAATAAAGCAAATGGAGAATTGTAAAGGATTGCTATCACCGCTATAACCGGAACCGCAATCATGGCAACTACAAGAACAAGTAACAACAGCACCAATCCAATAATCGGTGCAGCTGCCTTTACCCAGGTAATCGCTTTTCGCACAATCAGATCCTTTACCAGCTTTGCCACGCTATCTGTCTGATTCTCCTGTGCTTTCATCTTATCCAGAAAGAATTTTATCTTCCTGCTCCGGTTGGTCATCTTTTCATCCTTGACCTCTATGGACACACCTGCAGCATATCCGGCTGCCATGCCGATTGCTGTGCCTGCTCCCGGTGCAACCGCTGTTCCTGCCGCTGTAGCAGCTGCCTTTGTCGCAGTTTTTGTTGCAACCTTGACAGTAGTCTTTGCTGTTTCTTTTGCCGTCTCTTTAGATACAGTCTTGGCAGTATCTTTGGCAGCTTTCTTTGCTGTCCTTTTTGCCAGCTTCTTTCCTGCCTCTACCTTCTTGATACGCTTTCTTGTCTCGGCTGCCGCCTTTTTCCTGAAAAGTGCTGCACCCTTGGATGCTGTTCCGGTAACAGGTCGGCTTGATTCATATGCAAGATATGCCGCCTGCGATACCTCCTGCCCGCCTTCCACCTGATCTGTTACTGCCCCGGCTGCAAGTGCTCCAGTTCTTCCTGCAATGTGAAGATTCGTGTTCTTGGTCTTGATGGAAGTGTTTGATTCCTTAAGGTTTCGCTTGAATCTTGATAATCCCTTATTCTTCGGCTCCGACTGATGAATGGTACTCTTGCGATAGGACTTCTTTCTATCCGTATCAGTTACCTTTGCACCAGCTGTCTTAGAACCTCTCTCTACTGTATAGATGTTACTCCCCTTAATCTTGGCTCCCTTCGGTTCGTGGGCATGAATCCTGGCTTTCTCCTTGGTGTGAATGACCATCGGTTTGTCATCAACCTTTCTAATTTTCAATTTTCTCACCTCCTACTTTGAAAAATAAAATAAGCCGCTAGGGAGCAAAAATTACTCCTTAACGGCTATGTAAAATCATTCAATATTCAATTATTAAAAGCAACATGAAACTGGGAGTTTCCATTTATTTCTTTTTGCGGTATTTGGGTTCAATACCTACTACATACGCTACCATAGCCGCAATACTAATAAGCATTGCACCCAATATAGGTATAATAATCAAACCCGAATTCTGCCCATCTAATAAAGGCAATCCAATTAACGTAAACAAAACACCATACACGCACCACAATATGCCCAAAGCACGATTATAGCCTTTCACATCTTCTATGGGCGCTACCTCGGCATTTGCCCAAAAACCGAAAGGTTTTGCTTTCTTGGAATTAAAATCATAAATGCCCATTACAATAAATAATACGCCGATTATTACCCAAATAACAAATGCTATTAATCTTCCTTCCATAATATGTATCCTTTCTTTGTAGTTCTGTAAATTCAAATTTTCTTTTCCCTATTAATTACAAATATTCCTTGGAAATTGCTTCCACACCATACATTTCCATAAATGCATCCAGGTCCGCTGCATCCCCAATCAACATATTCTCGTCAAAGTGTACGATATGCATATCTTAAAATCCAGCCACATGTTCTCCGGTACAAATGATACATTTTAGAACTGCTTCCTTATTTATTTTTCATATCGAATCTTATATGCTTTTTTCTTTAAAATAGGGAATATCTAATTTATTATCATCAAGGTCGGACATTCATCCGACCTCTTGATTATACTATAGATTCTATAAAAATTCATCTGTTATCACTGCAGCATTGCTTCTTTTTTCTTCTGTTCCGCAATCTTCTCATGAATGTTGGTATTATACAGCCTGTACAAATCTGTATCCTTACTAATCTGATTATCAAACGGAATTACCACCGAGCCACACTTGATAAGTCCCATTCCCGATGCGGTATTGGTTACGAATCGAAGCTGTGCCTCTGATACTCCGATAACCTCTGCCATCTTGGAACTATCCGTATTAGCCTGCTTTAAAAGTGCTACAAACTCTGAGTTTGCAAGCATTGTGGTTGCTGTGTAATTCTGCAACAGATCGATAACATTCTGCGTGATACCGGTACAAAGACCTCCCTGCTTTCTTACTTTCTTCCAAAGCTGCTGCAGATATTTTGCAGAATACTCGGAATTAAGCAGGACGTGAAACTCATCAATATAGAGCCATGTTGCCTTGCCTCTCTTACCATTCTCAACAATCCTGTTCTGAATAGACTCCATCATAACAAGCATTGTGATAGGACTAAGTTCTGTACCTAAGTCCCTGATGCCATATACTGTAAATCTGTTATCCACATCCACATTTGTCTGGTGGTTGAAGATATTAAGTGAACCATTTACAAAAAGCTCCAATGATAATGCAATGTCCTTTGCCTCGTCCTCCGGCTGTGCCATAAGGATATCGTAAAAATCACTCATCACCGGGATATACTTCTCTTTGCTCCTTGCAATGTCGATATACAGCTTTCTCACACAACGATCAATGATTGACTTCTGTCTTGAATTTAAGCTGTCCCCGATACACTGCTCACAAAGTCCAAGCATAAACTCGCCTTTTTCTCTTACCATTCCCTTGGAATCATTCGGATCAAGGCTCCATACATCCATCTCCAGCGGATTCACATAGTTATCCGTGTAAGTGGACATATTTACCACTGTTCCACCATAGGTCTCAGCAATATCAAAGTATTCGTTCATTGGATCTATGACGATTATTTCATCATCTCCCGACAAGAATACGCTGCCCATCTCCATCTTGCAGAAAAAGGATTTACCGGAACCCGGCACTCCGAATACGAAGCCATTTCCGTTGATGAGCTTCTTTCTGTTGCCGATATTCACATTCTTGCTGATCTGATTGATACCATAATAGTTCCCTGTGCTGTCATTTAATTCCTGCACATTAAATGGCATAAGCACCGCAAGCGACTGGGTAAGAAGGGTACGCATTGTCTCCACCTGTCTTACTCCAATCGGAAGCGCTGTGTTGAGTGCCTCCCTCTGCTTTAAGTAGTGTGTGTCAATCGTGCAGCTGTTACGCTTTCCGATAGTCTCTACTGTCTCACATACACTCTCAAGCTCCTTCTTGCTTTCTGCCATAAGAATAATGGTTACTCCCACAAAGAAAAGGCACTGGTCATTCTCACGGACATCATCCATGATTTCCTCAATCTCCTTTTTCTCCGTTCTTTTGGCATATGAGATTTCCGTAGAAAAATCGTTATTCTTATTACGGACTCTCTGCTGCTTAATGATATCCGACTCAATACCAAGGTATTTCTTCTGAAGCACCTTTGTTGTCAGATCCTTGGGAACTGGCACCACATCAATGCTCGTGATGGAATGAACTGGAAGGGAAGTAATCTCATTGATGAATCTGTCTGACAAACTGCTCGGATACTTTTTGATGAAAAGTGCCTTGCAGAATTTACTCTCATCCTCAAAATGGTCCGGGAAATATTTCACCATCCCATTGCACAGATCATTTCTAAAATCTGCCCCGACCTTCTTTGCCTTTTTGATATCAAAATCAAAGCTGCCCTCATCTCCAAGATGATAATAGTCATAGAGCACTTTCAGTCTCTCATTGCCATTAAGTGGTACAATCTCCGCACCAAGCTCAATGAAAGCCTTGTGTATCGTTGCCTCAAGGGTTGCAAACTGTGCCTTTGCCTCCTCGAAGTTCTTTCTCTCAATCGTGATTGTCAGGTATCTCTCCTGCTCAATCCCCTGTCTGCCCTCAATAATCTTCTCCTCAATGATGTCATTGTAGATACTTCTATAATTATTGAAGCCATCGTTTTTCTCAGCAATCAGAACCTTGTCACGGAGTTCATCCATGTTTTTGTTCTTATTGTTGATCGTAATCTTATAATTACAGTCCAGCGAATTTAAGAACTTACAGTATCTCTCAAATATGCCGATCTGCTCATCCTCGGTTGCTGTCGTGTAATTGATGTCCTGAAAGCGGTAGCATTTGGAATACTTATTTTTGCTTACTTCAAAAATGCCATTTTCAGCCACCGCCATAATCTCTATGGTTTCCTGAATGGATTTAGGTGTCTTATACAAAGGCTCACTCGCCTTCTTTAATAACTTAAATCCGTCTGTAAATAAACCCATGTCTCTAACCTCGCTTTCTTATAATGAAAGCCCGCCGGGAACTTCACCCTGCGGGCTATGTTCCCGACCTTGCGGTCAGATACTATTCGTTTCTAATGCATTGCCTTATATGCTGCAATGCCTGCTACTGCCGCCACAATGACTGCGACAAGTCCAAGCAGCATGTTTCTCGTCTTTTTCTTCATTGCTTCAAACTCCTCCTGCTTCTTTACAGCCGAATCAGCTGTTACAGTCTCCTGTTCTGCCTTTCTGCCTTTCTTCTTTACCTGTTCATTCTGTTCTGCTTCTAACTGCTTTATTGCAGGTTCTCCCTCTGTTGATACATAGGTAAGCGCCCTGTTGCCAAACATAAAATGCAGTTTCTTTCCCATATACTCGTAGAAATTCATCCCATTAAAGGAATAAAATCCGCCAAGAGCAATCGGTGCCACACATGGAATTGCCACATAAGCAGAACCCGTAAGACCGATATACTTGTAAAGAAGAAGGACAATACTGCCACCGACCACTACGCTTGCAATGGAAAATATAAGCTGCCTTGCAGTAAGTCCCATCGCAACCGATTCCTGATAGCGGTCAATATCCTTGTTTACTTCGATTACCATTGTCCCTACCTCCTATCTTGATAAATCCTTTGTTTCCGGCTTTCTTGTCATTCCAATATTCGCCTCATACTTATCCATTCCATCCGGACACAGTTCCCTAAGCTTATCCACATTGAACAGATAAAGCGGATATTCGCAGAAACCGCTCCTTTGCGTGAATCCTGTAAACTCTCCAATGTCATTGTCTGTAATAAACTTTTCAATATCCGGCATGTCATTCACATTCAGATATCCGCAGTAATTTGGTGCTGCAACCGACAAATTCACAGTCACATCCCCAAAAGGCTCCTCATATCCATCTTCATTACACATAAGACCGATAAACATTGCCCTGTTATTCATATACTGCTGGATATCAAATGTCACCTGCGTTTCTCCGGTTATGCTTGAATTATAAGTAACCTGTTTCTTTTCATTATCCATTTCTGCCTCCCTCTATAATCCAAATGCCTTGCTTGTAAGTGTCTGTGCACCCTTCACGCTTCCAACAGTCATTGCTATCGTAAATGTCATTTCACACAAATAAATAAGCGTCTGTGCCCAGTCAGCGTAACTTCCTGTAAATGCCGGAAGTCCTGCATTTATAAATGCATTACATACCACAATTGCAAGTGCCATCGTTACTGCCTCGAATACACACGAAAGAAAATATTTGCAGTAGGTAGCCATTGTATGACTGACCATTCTGTTTCCTGCCATTGTGGAGCATGCAATCGCACCAAGCGGCACAATAATCAGTATCTTTAAGAACCTGAAATACACTGTGTAAATGATAAAGAATCCACAGATAATAATGATGATTGCAAGCAAAGCTGTAAGTATCAGCATTACCAGACTCTCACCAAATCCGAGTCCCTTAATGATGTCTGCCTGTGTACTGTCAATGGCAAGCTGCGTCGTTGTCCCCGCAGATATAAGTCCCACCAGATTTCCTATGGAAGTAAAAAACGCTTTCATAATCGTGACATTATTTGCAACAAACCATTCTGCAAGTCCCAGTCGGATAAGCATACGAAATATAGACTCAAACCTCATCTCATCTTTTACATCTATGCTTTCCGAGCAGAAACCGATAACAAAGAACAGCACAACGAGGGAAGAGCCGACCGCTACAAAGACCGGCTCTATACCCTCAATGACTGCCCAGGGACCTCCGCCCTTGAAACTGACCGGTGACTGTCCAAGCATTGCAAAGACCAGGGATATCTGATTGTTCCAAAACCCAAACACTGCCTCAAGAAGTGCAAGGATCTTATCACCAAGCTTAAAAATATCCATACTTGTTATTCACCTCTTTCCTTTTACTAAAAGGGGAAATGCATTTCCCTAATCTTAGAAGCCTAAGAATGTCAGAACTGTTGAAATACCAGCCATCATGACACCTGCCACAATTCCTTTCAGAGCGGAGTTCATGGTAGATGAATCCTGCTGCTGGTAGGCTTGTGCGAACTCCATAACATTCTTTGCAAGAATGATGACACCAACCGCACCAATGACTGCAATGATAAGTGTCTTTAAATTCTCAAGCGGCTGTGTTACTGCGGAAGTACCTGTACCTGCTGCAAAACAAGTAGTGCTCATAAGCATTACTCCCATAAGTGCCCCGGATAATGCCGGAACGAATCTCTTCTTAAAGTGAATGAATCTACTCTTCATACCTTTCTCCTCCATCTGATTGTTGTTGGTTGTAATAATCTGTTCTTTTCTCATGTTGTTTGTCTCCTTTTCGATAAAAAAATAAGCCAGCAGGGATAATCCCTAACTGGCTGTTAAAAGTAACTCTATATGATCAGGCAATTCCTGTTGTAATGATTAAATCGGGCTTTCCCCGATGTGTTTAGCTGTAACCACCTCCTTTCAAGGCGCAAAAAAAGCACCTTAACCTTATTGGCTAAAGTGCTTGTATTAGTTTAATATTAAATTGTTGTGAGTCAGACAAACTGGGAGTTGAAAGTTCCTATAATTTACAAATCATAATATATTCTTCATCATTTTCATCAATGATTTCAAATCCTACCTTCCAATACATACGGACAGCATAATTCATCTTTTGAACTGATAATGATGCTTGTTTATATTCTTCTATCCTGACTATCAGACCACTGTTCTTTTGTAAGATAAGTAAAGTGCTCCGTTCTAACATCTCCCATAAGTGCACAGGGTTTATTTTCTTCCGTATGATGATATTTGAATCCACATTTTTCCTGACAGCGTTTTGATTTTTCATTTCCGTCATAATATCCACACCATATAGCGCTACAACCCAAATCTAAAAAAGCATGCTTCTGTAAAGCTCGAACCGCTTCGGGAATCAAGCCCTGTGACCGAGGCTGCCAAGCACCACATTATGGTGAATGCTCACGAGGCAACACGTCCTACAGGTCTTTGTCGCACTT
>ENA-USZK01000500-USZK01000500.1-human-gut-metagenome-genome-assembly--contig:-NODE-500-length-20929-cov-4.359486_pt1 | contig 20929 bp, 17 predicted proteins | sample MGYA00250043_ERZ773534 | MGnify/ENA primary metagenome ERZ773534 (study PRJEB29103, sample SAMN06112056) | human gut metagenome | biome: human gut; feature: ankylosing spondylitis patient; material... | reverse complement strand
AAAGACCACGTTTCTGTTGGCGAATTTGAAGGTCATCCAATTTTGAAAGTGGAGAAGGAAGGCTTGACCGCTATGGCAAACGCCGCTTTCCACGATGTTTCATTCATGCTTCGCCGTTCACACAACGAGCAAGTGGCAAAAATCCTTAACGACCCCGAGGCAAGCGAGAACGACAAGTATGTCGCATTGACATTCCTTCGTAACGCCGACGTTGCCACAAAAGGCGTATTGCCATTGTGCCAGGACACAGGCACCGCCATTATTCACGGAGAAAAAGGTCAACAAGTGTGGACTGGATTCAGCGATGAAGAGGCCCTTTCGTTAGGCGTATACAAAACATACACAGAAAACAACCTCCGCTATTCCCAAAACGCGCCATTGTCAATGTATGAGGAAGTAAATACGAAATGCAATCTTCCTGCACAAATCGACATTGAGGCAACAGAAGGCATGGAATACCATTTCTTGTGCGTAACCAAAGGTGGTGGCTCTGCAAACAAAACATATCTCTATCAAGAGACAAAAGCTATTCTGAATCCTGACACTTTGGTTCCGTTCCTTGTAGCCAAGATGAAGACTCTCGGCACAGCCGCTTGTCCTCCATACCACATTGCATTCGTGATTGGCGGCACATCGGCAGAGAAGAACTTGCTGACAGTTAAATTGGCATCCACCCATTATTACGACACGCTTCCTACAACAGGCGATGAGACAGGCCGCGCTTTCCGCGACATTGAATTGGAGAAGAAAGTGCTTGAAGAGGCCCACAACATCGGTCTTGGCGCTCAATTCGGCGGCAAATACTATGCACACGACATCCGCATCGTACGCCTGCCTAGACATGGAGCATCTTGTCCAATCGGTCTGGGAGTTTCCTGTTCAGCTGACCGCAACGTCAAGTGTAAAATCAATAAAGACGGTATTTGGATTGAAAAATTGGACAGCAACCCAGGCGAACTCATTCCAGAGGAATTGCGTAAAGCCGGCGAAGGCGATGTTATAAAAATCGACCTTGACCGTCCGATGTCGGAAGTGCTGAAGGAATTGACAAAATATCCAGTATCAACACGCTTGTCGTTGAACGGCACAATCATCGTGGCACGCGACATCGCTCACGCCAAGCTTAAAGAGCGTTTGGACAACGGCGAGGGTCTCCCTGAATACATCAAGAACCATCCAGTATACTATGCTGGTCCGGCGAAAACTCCAGAAGGCATGCCGTGTGGATCGCTCGGTCCGACAACCGCAGGCCGTATGGACCCATATGTAGACTTGTTCCAGAGCCACGGAGGCAGCATGGTTATGCTGGCAAAGGGCAACCGTTCGCAGCAAGTGACAGACGCCTGCAAAAAACATGGCGGATTCTATCTCGGAAGCATCGGCGGTGCAGCTGCAATTCTTGCCCAGAACAACATCAAGAGCATTGAATGTGTTGAATTCCCAGAGCTCGGAATGGAAGCCGTATGGAAAATCCGCGTAGAAGACTTCCCTGCATTCATTCTTGTTGATGACAAGGGTAACGACTTCTTCCAGCAAATCAAACCACGTTGCGCTGGTTGCAAATAATCCTTGATTTTCAAAGCGAGCAAAGCGGTGTCCAGTTCTTCTGTTCACCGCTTTTTAATATAAAGCGCCTTTGTCATTAGCAAAATTTGACAATCTGACTAAACCGCACATGCTTTAGCATTCAAAAAAAACGACGTACCTTTGCAGTACAATTCTAACACATTATCACAAATGAATCTAAAAAACATTATTCTAAGCAGCGCACTTGCTCTGTTATTTATTTTCAACAGCAGCAATGCCCTTGCTCTCGACTTCACTCTGCTTACCGACATTCATGTCACTCCAGGCAATGAAAACGAAAAGCAACTGATAGCCGCTATCGACGAGATCAACAACAACAGCTCCTCATTCGTAATCATTTCAGGAGACTTATCCAATGAGGGCAGCGACGAGCAATTGTACAACATCAAACGCATCGTTGACAAACTGAACAAACCCCTATATATAATTCCCGGCAACCACGAAAACAACTGGTCGCAAAGCGCCACAAAAACATTCAATGACATTTGGGGCGCCGACAAGTTTGTATTCGAGACTGACAGTCTGGTTTTTATAGGGCTCAACTGTGGTCCATTTATGAAAATGGGCGACGGTCACATCAAACAAGAAGACCTAAGCTGGCTTGACAAACAACTGAGCGAGCGTTGCAAATCGGGAAAGAAAGTGGTTTCAATAAACCACTACCCCATCAAGGACGACCTTGACAACTACCAAGATTATATCAACATCCTCCAGAAATATCCAACCATAATACATATCTGCGGTCACTACCACAAATATGAACTATATAAAGGCGGCGACATTGATGCTGTAATCTGCCGCGCTCTTGACATGACTCACGTCAAAGATGGATTTGGATATACCGATTTCACAATTGACGGAAACACAATCCAAGTTTATGACAAAGTCATCGGCCACCCAAAGAAACTGCAATGGTCTTTGCCGATACGGGCGGCACATCCAAAATACAAGTACGAGAAAATTTCTGACACCAAGATTCCATACGGTTTCTCAATACGCAAAATCTATCAAGATGAAGCTTCGATATTCACCCGACTTGCCGTTGCCAAAAACAGCATATATTTCGGCAACTCGCTTGGACAGGCAAAAGCGATTGACAAAACCGGCAAAGTGCTTTGGTCTTTACAAACAGACGCCTCTCTGTTTTCACGCCCCGCAGTAGGCCAATCAAACTACGTTATCATTCCTACGTCTGACAAGCGCATCATTTGGGCGGACAAGAAATCGGGCCGAACAATCAGAGAAAACGAATCCACAGGTCCATATGTCGCCGACGGTATTATTGCAAACGGCAAATTGTATCAAGGTGGGTATAAGAAATTCGAATGCTGGAATGTGAACACCGGCAACATCATTTGGCGCACCGAACTGAACAATTATTGTCAGGCAGAACCAGTTGTCGACGGCGACGATGTGATATTCGGCACATGGGACACATACCTACGTTGCCTTGACCGCAAAACAGGTGAGCTGAAATGGCAATGGTCAAACGGTAGCAAGGCGAATATGCTCAGCCCAGGCAACTGCGTTCCTGTTGTGACAAAAGACCGCGTAGTTATTGTTGCCCCCGACAGATATATGACTGTTCTTGACCGCAAGACCGGCAAACAGATATGGCGCTCTAACTTCGACAAAAAGTACCTCGTCCGTGAAAGTCTGGGATGCTCCGAAAATCAAGATTTGGTCTATGCAAAAACTATGGATGGACAACTATTAGCGGTAAATCCCAATGCCGACGAGGAAAATGTCGCGTTTGTTGTCGATGCCGGATTCGGATACGAACATGCACCTTGCATCGTCATCGAAGACAAAGGCATCATCTATATGGGTTCGCGTAGAGGTATGGTTGCCGCCATCGATGCGGCATCGCACAAACTACTCTGGACATACCGATGCGGCACGTCGGAAGTAAACGGCTTCGAAAAATCAAACGGCAAACTTTACTTGTCGCTCACTGAAGGTTCAATTTGGGAAATCAAAAAATTATGACGACAATTCCATCTGACCCGTTTATGCTGATGAGTTATGTCAATCAGCAACTGCGCGACAATTACGACTCGCTCGATGAATTCTGCAAAAGCATGGACATTGACAAAAACGAATTGTTGCAGAAACTGAATGCCGCAGGGTTTGAATACAATCCAGACACAAACAAATTCTGGTAACAACAATCTGTATCAGCAATATGCGAGGAGAGCCTAACCATCGGCTCTCCTTTGCTTTTGTTGGCACTATTTTTGCATCTGCAATCATAAAATTTCTATTGATATGACTGAACAGACTCCAAATAAAGCAGATTTGCTGCTTCCGCTGACAATGGCTGCCATGAGCGACAGCTATGACAACGAAGAGACCGCCGACGAGGATGGTTTCCCCGACGACAGCCCTCAGAAGAAGAGCAATCCGACAAAAAAACAAGAACGCGTCGAGAACAACCAAAACGACACCCCCGTGCTCGACAAATTCGGCAACGACATAACAAAAGCCGCCGAAGAAGGCAATCTTGATCCCGTTGTTGGCAGAGCCACAGAAATAGAACGAGTAATCCAAATTCTAAGCCGCCGAAAGAAAAACAACCCTGTGCTAATCGGCGAACCCGGAGTGGGCAAATCCGCAATAGTTGAAGGATTGGCAATTCGCATAAAAGAACACAAGGTGTCTCGCCTACTATTCGACAAACGCATCATATCCCTTGACATGGCAGCCGTTGTCGCTGGGACAAAATTCAGAGGCCAGTTTGAAGAACGCATCAAAGCAATCATCGACGAGGCTAAAAAGAATCCAAACGTGATTCTTTTCATTGATGAAATTCACAACATCGTAGGTGCCGGCAACTCAAAGGGAACCATGGATGCCGCCAATTTGCTGAAACCAGCCCTTGCCCGTGGTGAGATTCAATGCATTGGAGCGACCACCCTTGATGAATACCGCAAGAATATTGAAAAGGACGGGGCATTGGAGCGCCGGTTCCAAAAAATAATTGTTGAGCAGACATCTGCCGAGGAAACGCTGCAGATTCTTCACAACATAAAGAACAATTATGAAGAGCATCACAATGTGACATACACCGACCGGGCGCTTGAGGCTTGTGTCAAGTTGACACAGCGCTATGTAAGTGACCGCTTCTTCCCCGACAAGGCCATCGACGCTCTTGACGAAGCTGGTTCAAGAGTGCATGTAGGCAATGTGAACGCTCCAAAAGAGATTGAGGAAATCGAGGAAAAGATTGCCGCCACAAACGAGCTCAAGCTCAAAGCCGCACAAGCGCAGAACTTTGAGGAGGCAGCAAGCCTTCGCGACTCTGTGCGCAACCTTCAAGCCGAACTTGACAACAAAAAAGAAGAATGGGAAGCCGACCTTAGAAACCACAGAGAAGTTGTGGACGAAGACAAAATTGCAGAGGTCGTGGCAATGATGACCGGCGTGCCAGTGCAACGAATCGCACAGACCGAGAGCTCGCGGTTGCTGAACATGGGCGACGAATTGAAAAGCAGCATCGTTGGACAAGATGAGGCAATCGACAAGATTGTAAAAGCCATTCAGCGAAATCGCGTCGGGCTGAAAGATCCCAACCGCCCAATTGGCACATTTATGTTTCTTGGCCCGACAGGTGTTGGCAAAACCCATCTCGCGAAGAAACTGTCAGAATTCTTGTTTGACTCAAAAGACTCTCTCGTTCGAATCGACATGAGTGAATATATGGAGAAATTCTCCGTGTCGCGCTTGGTGGGAGCGCCTCCCGGATATGTCGGTTACGAAGAAGGCGGACAACTCACAGAAAAGGTGCGCCGCCACCCCTATTCCGTTGTGCTGCTTGACGAATTGGAAAAAGCCCATGCCGACGTGTTCAACATGTTGCTGCAAGTGATGGACGAAGGCCGTCTGACCGACAGTCTCGGACGCTCCGTCGACTTTAAGAACACCATCATAATAATGACATCCAACATCGGCACACGCCAGTTAAAAGACTTTGGCAACGGCATCGGGTTCAACACAGGTGGCAGTACAACAGATTTCGCCCATGGTGTTATCCAAAAGGCTTTGAACAAGACTTTCTCTCCGGAATTTCTAAACCGTGTCGATGACATTGTTATGTTCAATGAGCTCGACAAGCAAGCCCTGAACAAGATTATCGACATTGAATTGGGGGGCTTCTTCAAGAGGGTCAAGGAAATGGGATATACCCTTGACGTGACCGAAAACGCACGTAATTTCCTTGTCGAAAAAGGATACGACAAACAATTTGGAGCGCGTCCATTGAAACGCGCCGTGCAACAATATCTTGAGGACGACCTGGCGGAAATGATCTTACGGGCGGAGGTTGAGAAAGGCAACAGAATTATTGTTGACCACACCGAAGGCAACGAACGGCTCACATGCACCATCGCAGATGACAAAGACTGACGTTTAGTCAGACAATATGCCTAAAATGTCATATCTCATCAGATATGGCATTTTTTTTGCAATTAAAGGTTTCAGAAAATAAAAACTAACAACTATGACTATTCAGAAAGGTAAAATTGGAGTAACGACAGAAAACATATTTCCTGTCATCAAAAAATTTCTATATAGCGACCACGACATCTTCTTGCGCGAAATCGTGTCAAACGCCATTGATGCCACACAGAAGCTGCGCACACTCTCTTCTTGCGGAGAGTTTAAAGGAGAACTTGGGGATTTAAATGTCCGCGTTTCTCTCGACAAAGACAAGGGAACGCTGACCGTAAGCGACTCAGGCATCGGCATGACCGCCGACGATATTGACAAATATATCAACCAGATAGCATTTTCTGGAGCAGAAGAATTCCTCGAAAAATACAAAGATGATGCAAACGCAATAATCGGACATTTCGGATTGGGATTTTATTCAGCCTTCATGGTGTCTAAGAAAGTTGAAATCCGCACAAAATCATATAAAGCCGATGCGAAAGCAATCTGCTGGAGCTGCGACGGTTCTCCTGAATTTGAGATGAACGAAATCGACAAGGAAAATCGTGGCACAGACATTGTTCTCTATATAGACGACGAATGCAAAGAGTTCCTTGAAAAAGACAAGATCGAGTCTTTGCTCAAGAAATATTGCAAGTTCTTGCCAATCCCTGTTGTTTTTGGCAAGAAACAAGAATGGAAAGACGGCAAGATGACTGATACCGATGACGACAACGTCATAAACGACACCAAGCCGGCTTGGACTCGCCAGCCTTCAGAATTAAAAGACGAGGACTACATAAAGTTTTACCACGAACTTTATCCTGGTGAAGAAGACCCGTTGTTCTGGATACACCTCAATGTAGACTATCCCTTCACACTCACTGGCATCCTCTACTTCCCGAAACTGAAAAACGAGATGGATGTGCAGAAAAACCGCATCCAGCTCTATTGCAACCAGGTGTTCGTAACAGACTCTGTTGAAGGCGTTGTACCAGACTTTATGATGATTATGCGCGGTGTCATCGACTCGCCCGACATTCCTCTGAACGTATCTCGTTCATATCTGCAAAGCGACTCCAACGTAAAGAAGATTTCATCCTATATTTCGAAAAAAGTTGCCTCCCAGCTTGAAAATATTTTCAAGAATCGCCGCAACGAATACGAAACAAAATGGAACGACATCAAGATATTTATCGAATACGGTATGCTGTCGGATGAAAAATTCTGCGACGCAGCAATGAAATTCGCTCTTCTCGCCAATGTCGAGGATAAGAAGTTCACACTTGATGAATACAAGGAGCTTATCGCCGCCAACCAGACCGACAAAGACGGCAACCTCGTCTATCTGTACGCAACCGACAAGACTGCTCAATACAGCTACATCAAAGCCGCCAAAGACAAGGGCTACGACGTGCTGCTCATAAACGACCAACTTGGGAATCACTTTGTCGGACTGCTCGAACACAAACTCGAGAAATCTCGTTTTGTACGCGTTGACAGCGACATTGTTGAGAATCTGATTGTAAAAGAGGAACGCAAGGTGTCGGCTATGACTCCTGCAGAACGCAACATCTTCTCTGAGTTGTTCCGCTGCCAGATTCCGCATGTCGACAAGACCGAGTTTCTTGTTTCTTTTGAGTCGCTCGGCAGCGAGTCGCAACCAGTGCAGATTACACAAAGCGAATATATGCGCCGAATGAAAGAAATGGCAGCAATGCAACCAGGAATGAGTTTCTATGGCGAAATGCCAGATTCATACAATCTCGTACTCAACACCGAGCATCCTGTTGTCAAGCGGCTGCTTGATGAAGCCAAGGCATCGCTGAATGAAAAAGTGTCGCCAATTGAAACGGCTATTGACGTCGAGAACAAAGCGGCACAGGCACTCCGCGAAAAGAAAGATGCCACTGACGACGAGAAGAAGCAGGCAGCAGAGCATGAGGCAAAAGCCGAATCTTTGCGCAACGAAGAAAATGCCGACATCAAGACATATGCCGACACAGTCCCTGCCATCCGCCAAATCATCGACATTGCGCTTCTTGGCAACAATCTGCTTCGTGGAGAAGATCTTGACAAATTCCTCCGCAGGTCAATAGACTTACTTAAGTAACAACACCACAATCCGATACAAATAATCCGATATTGTTGCAACAGCGACAGTATCGGATTGTTTTTTTGCCTTATTTCAACATATTCCAGTGAATAATTACGTCATAAAACAAATTTTGATTACATTTGTAAAAGCATTTGAAAAAACAACGTTGTATGATTATAATTGGCATTGCCGGCGGCACCGGTTCTGGTAAGACCACGGTTGTAAAAAAAATAGTGGAAGCCCTCCCTCAAGGTGAAGTATCTGTACTTCCCCAAGATTCGTATTATAAAGATTCCAGCCATATTCCTGTTGAAGAAAGACAAAAAATCAACTTCGACGAACCGGCTGCTTTTGATTGGGAACTATTGATTTCACAACTTGAAGACTTAAAAAACGGCAAAAACATAGAAGTCCCGACCTACTCTTATCTAACGGCTCTCAGAATGATTACCTGTTGTCGGAAGCTCAGACTCTTACAGGCGACTGGAGAGGCTTTTTGATGCTCTCTGAACTTGCTGAGGACGGCGGCAGATGCCGACGACCGTCTGATTCGTGTCATAAACAGAGACTGCATTGAGCGCGGGCGTACGCCAGAACTTGTTGTGGAGCGATACGAACGCGTTTTGAAGCCTATGCACAACAAATATATCGAACCGGCAAAGAAATATGCAGATTTGATTATCCCTCAAGGCGGAAACAACACTGTAGCCATAAAACTGCTTAAAGAATACATCGAAGGTCGCATAAACGCGCATAAGGAGGATTGAAACAATGTCTATACGAAATATTGTAAATACGATAGAACGCAAAGTCATTGCCGCTAAAAACCATTCGGTTGGAAAAGAAAAAGCCGAAATGGTTGAGAAACTTACGCATTGCGATGGTCCAATGATGCTACGCACGGAAAATCTGGTCAAGAAATATCGCCAACGCACGGTGGTCAATCACGTTTCCATAAATGTAAAACAAGGAGAGATTGTGGGTCTGCTCGGTCCTAACGGAGCCGGAAAGACAACAACTTTCTATATGACAACTGGACTGATAACCCCATACGAAGGCAAAATTTTTCTTAACGATGTGGACATTACCAAATTTCCTGTATACAAACGGGCGCAGTATGGCATCGGTTATTTGGCACAGGAAGCCTCCGTGTTCCGCAAGTTAAGTGTAGAGAACAACATACGGGCTGTCCTTGAAATGACCGATACGACGAAAGAATATCAAGCGGAGAAACTGGAAAGTCTGATTTCTGAGTTCAGACTGCAGAAAGTGCGTAAAAACTTGGGAATCCAATTGTCAGGTGGAGAACGCAGACGAACTGAAATAGCACGATGTCTTGCCATCAACCCCAAGTTTATCATGCTTGACGAGCCTTTCGCTGGTGTCGACCCAATTGCAGTGGAGGACATTCAGTACATCGTATACAAATTGAAGGAGAAAAACATCGGAATCCTCATAACAGACCACAATGCGCCTGAGACGCTCAGCATCACAGACCGCGCTTATCTGCTGTTTGAAGGAAAGATTCTCTTTCAAGGCACATCGGAAGAACTTGCCGAAAATCCTATTGTGCGGGAAAAATACCTCGGCAGGAATTTCATATTCAGAAGAAAGAAGTTTGACTAACAGCGAATATTATGAACAAATTCGTATCATCTCTTTTAGGTGCATTCACGGGCACATGGATAGCATTTTTTGTCATAGGAATATTTATATTCTTTTCAGGCATAGCAATGATTTCCTCGCTTGCCTCGTCTACGATATCGCCAATTGCAACAATCGGCGACAATGCTATTCTACGCATTGATTTGTCGGGGTCAATCACAGACAAACCTTATAACAAATCATTGCAAGAATTGGTCAACAACGACGGCAACGCCAGCAACCTCTATGAAATTCTTGGCGCAATTGACCACGCAAGCACCGACAGCAACATTAAAGGAATCTACATAAATTGCGATGGCGCAGGAATGGGAGTAGCCTCTGCTACCGCAATACGCAATGCATTGATTTCATTCAAGAAAAAATCGGGCAAATGGATTTACGCCTATGGAAACGACATTGCACAAGGCGACTATTACGCTGCATCTGTCGCCGACAAAATATTTCTAAATCCAGCCGGAGCCCTCGACATCCATGGACTTACCAGCTCCATCCTTTTTTACAAAGGTCTGCTCGACAAAATTGGAGTGGAGATGCAAATAATCCGTGTGGGCACTTACAAAAGTGCTGTCGAGCCATTTATGCTCACGCAGATGAGCGAAGCCAACAAGCAACAGACATCGGCTTTCATTGGAAGCATTTGGAAAAACATAACCTCCGACATTGCCTCTTCCAGAAAAGTAAACGCCGACGATGTTCAAGCATACTCTGACAGTATTGGGGCTTTCCAAGATGCCAAAATTGCTGTTTCAAAGAAATTTGTCGACGAACTTTGCTATGAGCACCAGGTTGAATCCAAGCTGCGCAAACTTGTCGGCATCACAGAAACTGACGATTTGAATTTTGTCAGTCCGTCAGACGTTATGAATTCTGTAATCACAGACAATTCCAGCGGTGAACACATCGCCATCGTTTATGCTGAAGGAGAAATCAACTTTTACGGAAACTCTTCCAGCATAAACTCCAAGGACATTGTCCCTGAGATTATCAAATTGGCAAACGACAAGTCTGTAAAGGGACTCGTCTTACGCGTAAACTCTCCTGGAGGAAGCGCTTTCGCATCTGAGCAAATTTGGGAAGCCCTTGATTTCTTCAAGAGCAAGAATAAGCCATTTGCCGTGTCAATGGGTGATTATGCAGCCTCGGGAGGATACTACATCTCAGCAGGAGCAGACCGTATTTTTGCTGAAAAGACAACAATAACCGGCTCTATCGGCATTTATGGAATGATCCCGAATGTAAAACGTCTTGCCAATGACAAACTCGGCATTACGGCTGATTTCGTGTCGACCTCGCCAAACTCCAATCTGTCGGCATTTGAGCCGCTGACCCCAACTCAACGCAATGCCATTCAGCGCAATGTAAACCGTGGCTACGAACTGTTTGTGGCCCGTTGCGCAAAAGGCAGACACAAGACCACAGATGAAATCAAAGCCATTGCTGAAGGCCGTGTCTGGGATGGAGAATCTGCAAAGGAAATTGGCCTTGTGGACCAATTCGGAGGGATTGAGGATGCAACAAAATGGGTTGCAAACAAAGCCAAGCTTGGAAGAGATTTCAAGGTAAAGATATATCCTGAATTCAAACCTGACTTTATCAACTTGCTTTATGCAACTATTGAGAAATCTGCCACAATACGGATGCAGCAATCCTACAACCCGGAATTGTTAAGATATGCACTCACGGTTCAGGATATACTCAATAAGGACCGTATACAATGTAGAATGGAAGATATTTGTTTGTACTAATGAATTTTTCTATTGACATACATAAATTAGCAAACGCGTTTCTTACCCCACTGTCCTATTTGTATGGAGCAGGGATATATGCACGCAACAAGCTTTTCGATTGGAATGCACTCAAATCGGAAAGTTTCGACATTCCCGTAATTTCAATTGGCAACATCGCTGTTGGAGGCACTGACAAAACGCCGCATACAGAATATATCATAAACCTTTTGCGCAATTCATACAGGATTGGAGTTGTCAGCCGTGGGTACAAGCGGCAAACATCAGGCTTCGTTCTTGCCTCTCAACACTCGTCTCCTGCAGACATTGGCGACGAGCCATACCAAATTTATCAGAAATTCCGCAACGACATACAAGTTGCCGTATGCGAAAAGAGAGTAAACGGCATAAAACAATTACTGATAGAGCACCCGGAAATCAACTTGATTCTCCTCGACGATGCGTTCCAGCATCGGTATGTCAAGCCATCTCTGTCTATTGTACTGACGGAATACAACCGACCGTTCTACAACGACCGGCTGCTTCCGTTGGGTCGCTTGAGAGAAAGCGTCCAGTCCGTGCGCAACAGAGCGGATTTTGTCATTGTGACAAAATGCCCCGACAGCATAACTCCGTTGGATTTGCTGCTGTTTAAGAAAAATCTGGACTTATTCCCATACCAAAAACTTTTCTTCAGCAAGTTCAACTATGGCAGTCTGGCCCCCGTTTTTCCGGATGCTTCAAGATACATTCCCGTACTTGATGTACTTACTGGAAAAGACACAATTCTTACAATCACCGGCATCGCGAATCCCCTGCCATTGATAAAATTTCTGAAGTCATTCGACGCTGTGGTTAAAATAATGCAATATCCCGACCACCACGTATTCTCCCGTGACGACATCTGCGACATCGAAAAGACATTCTCAGCTCTTCACGGACGCTATAAATTCATTATGACGACAGAGAAAGACGCAGTAAGGATTGCCAACAATCCTTATTTCCCGACCGAATTGAAGCAACATATCTTCTATCAACCAGTAAATGTTGAGTTCATACAGTCTGGAAAAGAAGACTTCGACATTGAGTTGCGCAGTGCTGTCGCTCATAAAAAATAACAAGAAGATCATTTATTAACCACATTAAACCTTTATGGATATGTTAGAGAAAATAAAAGAGACCGCTGCTTTTATCAAAGCAAAAGTCAACGACATCCCTACTACAGCCATTATTCTTGGCACTGGTCTTGGAGAATTGGTAAACCATATTGACATTACCGATGAGTTGAACTATCAAGACATACCTAATTTCCCTGTTTCAACTGTTGAGGGACACAGCGGAAAATTGATTTTCGGAAATCTCGGCAACAAACGTGTAATGGCTATGCAAGGACGCTTCCATTTCTATGAAGGATATTGCATGCAGCAGGTGACGTTCCCTGTCAGAGTTATGAAAGCCCTGGGTGTCAACACATTGTTTGTTTCAAATGCCGCAGGCGGCATGAATCCCGATTTCCAAATCGGCGACATTATGATCATCACAGACCACATCAACCTCTTCCCAGAACACCCTCTGCGCGGTAAGAATTATAACGAGCTCGGCCCGCGCTTCCCTGATATGGGCGAACCATATTCTAAACGCCTCATTGCTGATGCTCTCAATGTTGCAAAGAAAAACGGCATCAAGGTGCAGCAAGGTGTATATGTAGGCACACAAGGTCCTACATTCGAAACTCCAGCAGAGTACCGCTATTTTAAAGCCATTGGCGGCGACGCTGTCGGAATGAGCACAGTTCCGGAGGTAATCGTTGCTCGACATGGAGGAATGGAAGTGTTTGCCATCTCTGTAATCACCGACCTTGGAGGTATGGACGATCCTGTTGAAGTTTCTCACGAAGAAGTTCAAAAAGCCGCAGCAGAGGCGCAGCCAAAGATGACGGCTATCATGAAGGGTCTTATCAACGAATTCAAAGCTTAGGATGGCTGATACGGAAATTTCAACGCTCGGCGAATTCGGACTTATTGAGAATCTGACCAAAGGCGTAGAACTGAAGAATCCCTCATCGGTAAAAGGTGTCGGAGATGATGCCGCTGTGCTTCATTATGGCGACAAAGAAACACTTGTCACCACCGACCTGCTTCTTGAAGGCATTCACTTCGATTTGACATATGTGCCGTTAAAGCACCTCGGCTATAAAGCCGCTGTGGTAAATTTCTCCGACATATATGCAATGAATGGCAAGCCTCGTCAAATAACAGTTTCGTTAGGCGTGTCAAAGCGTTTCACAATCGAACACCTGCAACAGCTTTACGATGGAATAAAGCTGGCATGTGACGTCTATGGTGTAGACCTTATCGGCGGCGACACATCTGCATCAGCCACAGGCCTGCTTATCAGCATCACATGCATTGGAGAATGCGAAAGTGGAAAGATTGTGTATCGCAATGGAGCCAAAGATACTGATTTGATTTGCGTGTCAGGCGATCTTGGTGCGGCATATATGGGTTTGCAACTGCTTGAGAGAGAAAGAGTGGCTTCTGAAGGAATCAAAGATTTTCAGCCAAAATTCGCTGGCAAAGAATATATCCTCGAACGCCAACTGAAGCCAGAGGCTCGCAAAGACATAATTGAAGCGCTGGACAAAACGGGAATCATACCAACTGCTATGATGGACATTTCCGACGGATTGTCGTCTGAGCTGCTCCACATTTGCCACCAAAGCGGTGTTGGATGCAGAATCTACGAAGAGCGCATACCTATTGACTACCAAACTGCCGTGATGGCTTCCGAGTTGAATATGAACTTAGTGACTGCCGCTCTCAACGGCGGAGAGGACTATGAGCTTCTGTTCACTGTGCCGCTTACCGACCACGAAAAGATTGCAGAAATGAGCGGTGTGAGAATTATTGGACACATGACCAAGCCAGAACTTGGATGTGTGCTTGCCACCCGCGACGACAACGAAATTCAGTTAAAGGCACAGGGTTGGAATGCTTTTTCCAATAAATAGCATCCGCTATGAAATAGAATGAGCGACAGAAATATCTGCCGCTCATTTTTTTGTCCTTTTATGCCACCTCTTTTGACTATTATTACTATCTTCGCATTACGAAAACAACACAATTATGATATACAGATTCAACCTCATTTCAGACGAAGTGGATGATTTCAAATTAGAAATCCAAATAGATAGCGACGACACTTTTTTAAGCCTTCGCAATGTGATTCTTGACGCAGCTGGATATACAAAAGACCAAATGGATTCGTTCATCATCTGCGATGAAGAATGGAACAAAGAAAAGGAAGTGACTCTAACCGACATGGGCGCAGACAGCGATGAAGACATTTGGCTTATGGATGAGACCAAAATATCTGAACCCATTGATGACGAGGGCGACAGACTGATGTTTGTATTTGACTATCTGACAAACCGTGCGTTCTTCATGGAGCTGAAAGAATGCATTTTCTCAAAAGACATCGACGAGCCAATCTGCACCCGTAAAATCGGGCACGCTCCGAAGCAGAGCGTAGACATCGACGCCTTTGATGCCGAAATAGACAAAGTAGCAGCCACTGCCGCAAAAAACACTGACGACTACGATACTGATTTTTATGGTTCTGATGAATTCAATGAAGATGAATTCGACAGCGAAGGGTTTGAAATAGAGTAAAGATAAAGTTCAACTTACAATTAAAATAAAAGCGTCGTCATTGCAAACAATGACGACGCTTTTTGTGTTTTATGATTGGCTATCTATAGTTTTCCAAGCCATCTGGTTTGAATGACATTATAAATTTATGATGCTTCTCAACCTCTGCCTCTCCAAAGTTCACATAAACATTGGCAGACTTCAAGAATTTTTCATTTCTTGTTGTGTCACCAAGCAGAAGGTATCCCATAATGATATGTCCAGCCATCTCTACAAGACGACGAGCGTGGAAATCTGTATACTCGGTGTTCTTGTTGTCCACAACTGTCTTCAGAGCCTCTTCATAGAGTGCTGTCATCTTCACGAGACGTTCTTTCAATTCAGATGTTTCAGGAGCATACTCTTCTGCTGCATAAGCGTTGATTTGATTGAGATATGTTCCTGTGGTGACGTGGCGGATTGCTGCGACAACTTGCAACTGTGTTGTTCCCTCATAAATTGAAGTAATACGGGCGTCACGATATATTCGCTCGCAAGCATAATCTTTCATAAAGCCGGAACCACCATGTACCTGGACAGCATCATATGCATTCTGGTTGCAGAATTCGCTTCCCATACCCTTCGCCATCGGAGTGAACGCATCTGCCAAACGCTGATATTTCTTCATCTCCTGACGCTCTTCCGGTGTCAGGCTGCGTTCGCGTGCTATGTCTTCGTAGATTTTGTATACATCAACGAAACGTGTTGTTTCATACAAAAGGCTTCTTGATGCGTCCAATTTTGCCTTCATCAATGAAATCATCTCAAACACAGCAGGGAATTCAATGATAGGTTTGCCGAATTGCTTACGGTCGTGGGCATACGACAATGCTTCACGATATGCAGCCTCGCTGACACCAACCGACTGAGCGGCGATACCCAAGCGGGCGCCATTCATCAAAGCCATCACATATTTGATCAAGCCCATGCGACGTGCTCCACAAAGTTCTGCTTTGGCATTCTTAAACACCAATTCACATGTCGGAGAGCCTTTGATACCCATTTTGTTCTCGATACGGCGCACTGTCACACCGCCGTCGTTGCGGTCATATATAAACATTGACAGACCTCTTCCGTCATGGCTTCCCTCTTCCGAACGGGCAAGCACCAATGCAATATGTCCATCACCATTCGTGATGAAACGCTTCACGCCGTTCAAGCGCCATGTGCCGTCAGCCTCATTGTATGTGGCCTTAAGCATTACAGCCTGCAAGTCGCTACCTGCATCTGGTTCAGTCAAATCCATTGCCATTGTTTCTCCGGCGCATACTCTCGGCAAGAAACGCTGACGCTGGTCTTCGTCTGCAAACTCATAAATGGTCTCTGCACAGTCCTGAAGTCCCCAGATATTCACAAAGCCTGCGTCTGCACGGCTCACCATATCGGCAGCCATAATATATGGCACCAACGAGAAATTCAAGCCATTGTATCGGCGAGGCAGGGAAATGCCCATAAGACCGGCTTTCACCAATGCGTCAAGATTTTTCTGAGTGCCCTTCGCATAAACAACGTGACCGTCAACCACATGAGGTCCTTCATGATCTACGTCTTCTGCATTTTGAGCAACAATCTCTCCTGAAATCTCACCCGCTATCTCAAGCACTTTTTCGTATGAGTCCATTGCATCCTCATAGTCAAGAGGTGCATAGTCAAATTTTTCAGCGTCCGAGAAGTTACGCTCTTTCATTTCCACGATTTTGCGCATCAAAGGATGACTCAGGTGATGCTTCAAATCAGGATTATCATTATAGAAATTAGACATAGTTACTTAGAGTTTTTTTTGTAATACTTAATCAAGGCTGGAATCACCTCTTCCAAATCGCCTGTAATCACATAGTCTGCAATCGCATTGATCGGAGCGTCCGGATCATTGTTGATTGAGATAATAATAGAACTGTCCTGCATACCCGCGATGTGCTGGATTTGTCCAGAAATACCACATGCGATATACAGTTTCGGATGAACGGTCACACCGGTTTGGCCAATCTGACGCTCATGCTCTGTGAAACCAGCGTCGACAGCCGCACGCGAAGCGCCAACTTCTCCGCCCAGAGTCTCTGCCAACTGATGGAGAAGGTTGAAATTCTCCTTGCTGCCAACACCATAGCCACCAGCCACAATAATTGGCGAGTTCTTGATGTTGATTTTCGACTTTGCTATATGGCGGTCGATGATTGAAACCACATAGTCTGAAGCCGGGATATAATCTGCCGGATTCAGATTTACAACTTCTCCTTGATAATTTGCGTCAAAGATTTCTTTTTTCATAACGCCCTCACGCACGGTAGCCATTTGTGGGCGGCATTCCGGGTTGACAATTGTGGCAACAATATTGCCGCCAAAAGCCGGACGAATCTGATAAAGCAAATTCTTATATTCAGTTTTTGTCTTCGGATCTGTATGATCGCCGATTTCAAGCGATGTACAGTCGGCAGTCAAACCGCTATGCAGACATGACGACACGCGCGGACCAAGATCGCGACCTATCGACGATGCTCCCATCAGACAAACTTGTGGTTTTATTTCCTTAAACAAGTTGATCAATGCCGAGGCATGTGGCAACGATGTGTAAGGATACAACTTTTTGTCTTCAAATTTATATACACGGTCAACGCCATATGGGAAAATTTGTTTCTCAACCCCTTCAAGTTTGTCGCCAAGAACCACAGCCTCAAGCTTAACACCTAATTGGGTCGCCAAAGAACGTCCTTTTGTCAACAATTCAAGGCTGACGTCAGAGATATTGCCGTCCTCAAACTCGCAATATACTATAAGATTATTGTTATCTTTCATAATGATAAATGTTTTTTGATACTACCCAATAGTATGATTAGCTATCAATTCTTTCACAAGATCCTCTATCGCACCTTGATCTTTGCCATCCATTTTCTTGCTTTCTTTTGCCTGGAATACGACATTCACAATTCCTTTCACCTTTGTAGGTGAGCCTTTCAGGCCAATTTGTTCTGGATCCGCATCAACAAAGTCTGCACTCCACTCCTTGAGTTGAAGATAAGGACGAGCATCGACCAATGCCGACAACGTCTCTGACATTGTTGCCTTTTCGCTCGGTGTTACTGCATATTTATATTTCTGTATGCGACGGGCATTTCTTGGACGGCAATCGTCTGCAGAGCCATTTACGGTAACGACCAATGGCAGCGGAGCCTCCACTGTCTCGACGCCTGACTCTATGCGGCGCGTAATCACAGCCTTTCCATCAGCCACTTTTTCTATCTTTTCAGCATAAGTAACCTGTGGCAAGTGCAGTTTTTCCGCCACCTGAGGTGCCACCTGTGCTGTATCGCCGTCAATAGCCTGACGTCCGGCAATAATCAAATCAAACTCTCCCACCTTACGTATTGCAGCAGAAAGAGCATACGAAGTGGCGAGCGTATCCGCGCCGGCAAATGCACGGTCGGTCAATACGATTCCTGTGTCAGCACCTCTGAAAATGGCCTCTCTGATAATTTCAGCAGCACGAGGAGGTCCCATTGTCAAAATCGTAATTGTTGTGTCTGGATTTTGTTCTTTAATTTGCAGGGCTTGTTCCAATGCATTAAGGTCTTCCGGATTAAAAATCGCAGGCAACGCCGCACGATTGATTGTTCCGTCTTCCTTCATCGCATCTTTTCCTACATTTCGAGTGTCTGGCACTTGCTTGGCCAGGACGATGATTTTATATCCCATAGTAGAAATATTGTTTATGATTTATATTCATCAACGATGAAACCCACACATTCAGGCATGGGTTTTTATCTGTCGCAAAGTTATAAATTTTAGCAGACAGCACAAACCTTTTCACGGACAAAAAAGCACAAAAAGCGGGCTCTATACCATCAAGAGTCCGCTTTTTGTGTCATTTGCATTCCTATTATTTTTTTATGTCTGCGGCAGCTTTTGCCTCCCAACCCAAAGCACTTGCTCCAAGCACAGCTGCGTCGCTTTCTTTCAATTCGGAAAGAAGCAACTTAACCTTGCCTTTGAACACCGTCATCGTGTTGCGGTCCATTGATTCTTTAAGCGGACGCATCAGCAAATCTCCAGATTTGGCAAGACCTCCAAAAAGCACGATAGCCTCCGGGCTTGAGAATGTTATGAAGTCTGCCAATGCCTCACCAAGAATGTTTCCTGTAAAGTCAAAGACATCCTTTGCCAATTTGTCACCGGCCACGGCTGCATCATAGACATCTTTTGATGTGATTGAGTCTACATCCATCGAGCGGAGTGTCGATGGTTCGTTTGCTCTTGCTTCCAAGAATTCACGCGCAGTACGTGCCACACCTGTAGCAGACGCATAAGTTTCCAAGCAACCTGTTCTTCCGCATCCGCAAATACGTCCGTTGTTGCGCTTCATGATAACGTGACCAAGTTCACCGGCAAAACCGTCGTGACCATAAACCATCTGGCCATTGACAACAATACCGCTACCAACTCCAGTACCCAATGTAATCATGATGAAATCCTTCATACCGCGAGCTACGCCATAAGTCATCTCGCCAATAGCAGCGGCATTTGCATCGTTTGTTATAGCAACAGGGATACCGAATTTATTTGACACTAAATCTGCCAATGGAATTGGAGTCGGCCACGGCAAATTCACACCATCGGCAATAACGCCGGTGAAATAATTGGCATTAGGAGCACCGATTCCTATACCTGCGATTTTGTCAACCGCATCGTTGGCTTCTATTAATTTAGACAACTCTGTATGCAACTCGTCAATATAATCTTCTATGGCTGCATGCTTGGCTGTTTTTATCGATCCACTTGCAAGGACATTGCCTCGCGCGTCCACTATACCGAACACGGTGTTTGTTCCACCGACATCGATACCTACAACATATGGTTTACTCATAATATGATTGTTAAGATAGTTGTTTTAATAATTCCACAAAATTATAATTAAAGTTTGAATGACGAAAATTTCAGCAAAAAAAAGTCAGTCGTTTTCACAACATTTACAACAATCTTCTTTCTTTTTCGTCTGCTTCAACTTGCAGTCTTTAATATCGCAACATGAGCAGCCTCCGGTCTTGCCGCCATTCTTGACTTTCCACACAACATAAACGACGATGCATACAAAAACAACGCCGATTATCACATACTGAAATATCATTCCTTTTTCCATCACAATCTTTTATTTGAAAAAAGAACAAGCGACATCATTCTTTTGTTTTCAAAAACGCTTGCTGTTTCAACATATTGAACTCCATGACAAAATTAGGAGTCGTCAGACTTTTCGCAATAAGGCTTTCTATTTTCTCAAAACGAAAGAATCGTCCATCTTCTATTTCGTCTGGGGCAAATTTAATGTCACTATGCTCCGCTACGCATCGGAATGTATGCACCAATTCCCGTTCCACATCGCTTTCAAAGACATATTTATACAATAGCTCCGGACTGTTTGCATAAAAGCCAAGTTCTTCAAACGTTTCCCTCTGCAGCGCTTCTCCGACAGTCTCTCCATAATCGATATGCCCACCGACGGACGTATCCCATTTGCCTGGCTGTATATCCTTATTTTCCGACCGTTTTTGGAGGAACAAACGTCCTTCCGAGTCAAAGACATGCAGATGGACAACAGGATGCAACTTTTTCGTTCCCGAATGACATTCTTTTCGAGAGGCTGAACCTATAACATCTCCTTTTTCATCCACAATTGGGAACAGTTCCGCTCCATTATATTTTGCCATCTTTTTTATACTTTTTTTCAATATTCTTTTTGAGTGCCGACG
>ENA-USZK01000499-USZK01000499.1-human-gut-metagenome-genome-assembly--contig:-NODE-499-length-20954-cov-7.243953_pt1 | contig 20954 bp, 18 predicted proteins | sample MGYA00250043_ERZ773534 | MGnify/ENA primary metagenome ERZ773534 (study PRJEB29103, sample SAMN06112056) | human gut metagenome | biome: human gut; feature: ankylosing spondylitis patient; material... | reverse complement strand
AACGCGAAAGGGAACCCTGACGGTTCCCTTTCACACTATCCTTCCCTCCGATACTTGTAACCGGGCAGGTTTTTTGAGAGACTAAAGCACCCCCGCAGCCATCGGCTGCGGGGGTGCTTCTGCTTCTGTTACTGGATGGAGATGGAACTGCTCTTGGGCAGCTGCTTCTTCGCGTTCTTGGGCACGGAGACGGTCAGAATGCCGTCCTCGAACTTGGCGGAGACGTCCTCCGGCTCCACAGCCTCGCCCACATAGAAGCTGCGGCTGCATGCGCCGGCGTAGCGCTCCTGACGGATGTACTTGCCCTTCTTATCGGAGGTGTCCTTATCCAGACCCTTCACGGCCTGAATGGTCAGGCAGCCGTCCTTCAGCTCCAGCGTTACCTCGTCCTTCTTGAAGCCGGGCAGGTCAACGTCCAGCTCGTAGCTGTCCTCCGTCTCGCGGACGTCGGTGCGCATCAGGTTCCTGGCGTGCTTGCCGTACAGCGGGTCGCGGCCACGGGGCATCATACCAAAGGGATCGCCAAAGAAATCATCAAACAAATTCTCACCAAAAATGCTGGGCAACATACGTCATTCCTCCATTCGTATTGTCCGGCGGCTCCGGTCTTTCTTCCGGCACCGCAGGACTGTTACCACTGATTTGTATACATATCATCCCCTGCGGGAGGTTCGCTTCCGCTCCCCTCTCTCAAGGTTCGGCTTTATTATAGCGCCGATTTTAGCACTGTCAATAGAGGAGTGCTAATGTTCACAAAGGAAGCCATATTTGTTCACAAAATATACGATTTCTTCCGCGGCAGCCCGGTTCTGCGGGGTTGACAGCGCCGCCGGCGGTGCATTACAATGGCGGTATCACCAAGAAAGAGGGTGCTTCTATGCGCGTGATCGACCTGACCCACACCATCCGGGAGGGGATGCCCGTCTACCCCGGCACAGAGCCGCCGGTGCTGGCCGCCGCCAACTCCTATGAAAAGGACGGCTTCAAGGAGACGATGCTGAGCATGTTCTCCCACACCGGCACCCATGTGGATCCGCCCGCCCACCTGTTTGCCGGGCGTACCACGCTGGACGCCTTCCCGCCGGAGCAGTTCATAGGCCGGGCGCTGGTCATCGACTGCCGCGAGCTGGGCGAGGGCGAGGCCATCACCATGGCGCAGCTGCTGCCCTATGGGGACAAGCCGGCGCGGGCGGACTTCCTGCTGTTCAACACCGGGTGGGACGCCCGATGGGGTACGGACGCCTATTTCGGCGCCTATCCCTGCGTGGATGACCAACTGCTGGACTACATCCTGGCCGGAGAATACAAGGGCATCGGCTTCGATGTGATCGGGCTGGATCCCATCGCCGATGAGAACCTGACGCGGCACAAGCGGCTGTTCCGGGAAAAGGATATCCTGAACATTGAGAACCTGAAAAACCTGCACCTGTGCGGCAGCGATCTGTTCTCCTTCGGCTGCTTCCCACTGAAATGGGAGGGCAGCGACGGCGCGCCTGTCCGCGCTATGGCGTGGTTTGAGGACTGATTGTTTGTGACTGGTGCACAGATTCCCGGTAACGGCAGGGGCGATGTTTGCCCAATTCCCGCCTTGCATTTTTCTGCGGTGGGAGTAGAATAGCGCTGCGATGTTTTATACCTTATACGGAGATACATAGATACATATACGATAAGGAGGCACTCACTATGACCTATCAGGAGATCCTGGCCAACGCCCGCACCTGCATGGGACCCTACTGCAAGTCCTGTCCCATCTGCAACGGTGTGGCCTGCAAGAACACCGTGCCCGGCCCCGGCGCCAAGGGGCTCGGCACCGGCTTTATCCGCAACTATCAGAAGTGGCAGGAGCTGTGCGTCAACATGGACACCATCTGCGAGAACGTGCCGGTGGACACCACTTACAGCTTCTTCGGCAAAAAGACCGTGCTGCCCGTGTTCGCCGCGCCGGTGGGCGCCATGCAGCTGCACTACGGCGACAAGTACGATGACCTGACCTACAACGACATTCTGGTGACGGCCTGTGCCGATGCCGGTATCGCTGCCTTTACCGGCGACGGTACCAATCCCGCCGTGATCCAGGCGGCGGCTGAGGCGCTGAAGAAGAACCACGGCTGCGGCGTGCCCACGGTGAAGCCGTGGAATATCGACCTGATCCGCGAGAAGATGGCACTGGTGGAGTCCGCCGATCCCATCGCCATTGCCATGGATATCGACGCCGCCGGTCTGCCCTTCCTGAAGAACCTGACGCCGCCCGCCGGCAGCAAGACGGTGGACGAGCTGAAGGAGATCGTGAAGATGATGAACGGCAAGCCATTCATCCTCAAGGGCATCATGACCGTGAACGGCGCGAAGAAGGCGCTGGAGGCCGGCGCCAGCGGCATCGTGGTCAGCAACCACGGCGGGCGCGTGCTGGATCAGTGCCCCGCCACGGCGGAGGTGCTGCCCGCCATCGCGGACGCGGTGGGCGATAAGATGACCATTCTGGTGGACGGCGGCATCCGCACCGGCATGGACGTGTTCAAGGCGCTGGCACTGGGCGCGGACGCGGTGCTCATCGGCCGCCCCTTCGTGAACATGGTCTACGGCGGCGGCGCCGAGGGCGTACAGGTCTATGTGAACAAGCTGAAGGCCGAGCTGGAGGATACCATGGCCATGTGCGGTGCCCACAAGCTCAGCGACATCAAGCGCTCCATGATCTTTGGCTATTGAGCCGGGAGGACGTACTCACTATGAAGGCATTACTCATCAACGGCAGCCCCCACGAGAAGGGCTGCACCTACACAGCGCTGCGGGAGCTGGCGGACACGCTGGAGGCTGAGGGCATCGAGACGGAGATCGTACAGGCCGGCAAGACCGCCCACGCCTGCAATGCCTGCGCCTCCTGCAAAAAGACCCACCGCTGCGTATACGATGATCTGGTGAACGAGACGGCGCCCAAATTTGCCCAGGCGGACGCGTTGGTCATCGGCTCGCCGGTGTACTACGCGTCTCCCGCCGGCGGCGCCATCTCCTTTATGGATCGTCTGTTTTTCAGCACGCCCTACATCGACAAGACCATGAAGGTGGGCGCGTCAGTCGTCTCCTGCCGGCGCGGCGGCAACACCGCCACCTTCGACGCGCTGAACAAGTACTTCACTATATGCGGCATGCCTGTGGCCAGCAGCCAGTATTGGAACATGGTCTACGGCAACACGCCGGAGGAGGTACGGCAGGACAAGGAGGGAATGCAGACCATGCGGACGCTGGGACGCAACATGGCGTTCCTGATGAAGTCCATCCAGCTGGGCAAGGCGCAGTTCGGTCTGCCGGAGAAGGAACCGGTCACGCAGACCAACTTCCATCATTGAAAAAAGCACCCCCGCAGCCGATGGCTGCGGGGGTGCTTTTTTGTAGGATATGCTTGCGGTGGGGCGATATCTGCATCGTCCCACCGCAAGCGCCGCCAATAACCGCCTGTAAGGGACGGCGTCCACGACGTCCCGCCGTATCTGTCCGCCCGCGGAAAGCGAGGAACACGGAATGACCGTTCTCAGCTCCGCTTCAATTGCAGCTGTAATCTGTCGGCGATCATGGCGATGAACTCCGAGTTGGTGGGCTTGCCCTTGGCGGAGTTCACCGTGTAGCCGAAGTACTTTTGCAGCGTCTCGATGTCCCCTCTGTCCCACGCCACCTCGATGGCGTGGCGGATGGCGCGTTCTACCCGGCTGGCGGTGGTGCCGAACCGCTTGGCGATCTCCGGGTACAGCACCTTCGTCACCGCGTTGATCACGTCCATGTTCTGCACCGTGATGATGATCCCCTCCCGCAGGTACTGGTACCCCTTGATGTGCGCCGGCACACCGATCTCGTGGATGATGGCGGTGACCATGGCCTCCAGCTGCGGCGCCGGCCGCACGCCCTGGGGCGCAGCGGCGGCGTGGACGTGCTCCAGCAGGGACGCACCGTCCACCGGCTTGGGCAGCAGGGCGTAAGCCCCCGCGTCCCGCGCGCTTTGCAGCGCGCCGTCGCCGAAATAGCCGGACAGCAGGATGCACTTCGTTTCGCTGTCATCCCGCAGCCGCCGCAGCAGCCCCACGCCGTCCAGACCCGGCAGCATCGGATCCAGCAGCAGCACCTGCGGACGGTGCTGCTCCACCGCAGCCAGCGCCTGCCGCCCGTCGCTGACGGACGCGGCGATGCGGATATTGCCCGCGCTGTCCAGCTCTCGTTCCAGCCATCTTCGGTAATCCTCGTCGTTGTCTGCTATGCAGACGGTGATCTGCTCACTCATCGTAAGCTCCCCCTTAACAGATTATTTACGGTGCACAACACATCAAAACACACCACGAATCGCTACACCGTTATCAAAAATAACACTTTTCCCCGGAAAATGCAACCATATTTTGTCGAACCGTTCCACTTTCGTTCGACATTTTTCGACACGTTTCGACAAAAACGTGCGATTCTCCGCTTTTACACAAGATTCCACTCTAAATATAGCATATTCTTGTGTGACACCCCTGCCGGACGCGGCATAGACTGGACTGCGGGTCATGCCCGCAATCTGAACACAGGAGGCCGCACCATGGCAACTTTTACCAACCAAGCGACCCTGACCTACAACGGTCAGACCACCACATCCAACGTGACGGTGGGTGAGCTGGTAGAGACGCTCACCGCCGCCAAGACCGCCGTCGTCCCCACCTACGACCCGGACGGCCGCGTCACCTACGTTATCTCGCTGGTCAACAGCGGCGCCGCCCCGCTGACGGGGCTGACCGTCACTGACGATCTGGGCGGCTACACCTTCAACGGTGCCACCGTCTACCCTCTCAGCTACACCGCCGGCTCCGTGCGCTACTACCAGAACGGCGTTTTGCAGACCGCGCCAACCGTTACCGCCGGTCCTCCTCTTGTCTTTACCGGCATCACCGTGCCCGCCGGCGGCAATGCGGTGATCGCGTATGAGGCCGCGCCCACCGCCGCCGCTCCGCGCAGCGCCGAGGGGCTTGTCACCAACACGGCGACGGTCACCGGCGCAGGACTGGTGAACCCGGTAACGGCCACGGAGACGGTGTCGCCCACCGCCGCGCCGCGGCTGTCCATCAGCAAGTCCCTCTCCCCCACCACCGTGACGGAGAACGGGCAGCTGACCTACACCTTCGCCATGCAGAACACCGGCAACACGGCGGCGGACGCCGCAGCCGGTGCTGTTGTCACCGACACCTTCGATCCCCGGCTCAGCGGTCTGACCGTGACCCTCAACGGCACGGCGCTGACCACCCCGGCGCAGTACACCTATGATGCCGCCACCGGCGTGTTCGCCACGGTGCCCGGCGTCATCACCGTACCCGCCGCCACCTTCACCCAGGACGCCGCCACCGGCGCGTACAGCGTTACCCCCGGCACCGCTGTGCTCACCGTCACCGGCACGGTGTAAGAGAAAGCCCTCCGATACTTGTGACCGGGCAGGTTTTTTGACAGACTGAGTAAAGCCCTCCGGCATCCGCCGGAGGGCTTTACTTATGCTTATTCCAATGCGTCGTGGCTTTCGAATACGTCGTTGATGCTGCCGTAGCGGTCGGCGGGCTTGTCCGGCTCCGCCGGAGATGCGCCCTTGGCCATTTGCAGCTCCTGCCACTTCTCGCGGGTGATGAGCAGCTGCCGGGGCTTGCTGCCCTCGAAGGGGCCCACATAGCCCCGCTCCTCCATCTGATCCACCAGACGCGCGGCGCGGGAATAGCCCAGCTTTAACCGCCGCTGGAGCATGGACACGGAGGCCTGTCCCGTTTCCAGCACCACCTCCACGGCGGCGGGCAGCAGCTCGTCGCCGTCCTCGCCGTCGGCGGGCGCATCGGCTGCGCCGCCCTTGGCGCCCTTGTCGGACTTGGCGTCCACCGCCTGCTGGATCTTCTCGATCACGTCCTGGTCGTAGTGTGCCTCGCCCGCCTCGTCCTTGACGAACTTCACCACCCGGTCGATCTCCTCCGGCGTGATGAAGCAGCCCTGCACGCGGGTGGGCTTGGCATCGCCCAGCGGGAAGTACAGCATGTCGCCCTTGCCCACCAGCTTTTCCGCGCCGGTGGTGTCCAGAATGATCCGGGATTCCATGGAGCTGGCCACGGCGAAGGCGATGCGGCTGGGGATGTTGGCCTTCATCAGGCCGGTGATCACGTCCGCCGAGGGACGCTGGGTGGCGATGACCAGGTGCATCCCGGCGGCACGTCCCATCTGCGCCACCCGGCAGATGGATTCCTCCACCTCCTTGGCGGCTACCAGCATCAGGTCGGCCAGCTCGTCGATGACCACCACCACCGTTGGCAGCTTCTTCACGTCCTCGTCCGTCTCCGACAAGGCGTTGTACCCCGCCAGATCCTTCACGCCCTTTTCCGAGAACATCTTGTAGCGCTTCATCATCTCGAACACCGCCCACTGCAGGGCACCGGCGGCCTTTTTCGGGTCGGTGACCACCGGGATCAGCAGGTGCGGGATGCCGTTGTAGGGCGCCAGCTCCACCATTTTGGGATCCACCATGATGAACCGCACCTCGTCCGGCGTGGACTTGTAGAGCATGCTGACGATCAGCGAGTTGGTACACACCGACTTACCGGAACCGGTGGTGCCGGCGATGAGCACATGGGGCAGCCTGGCGATGTTGCCCACGATGTTGTTCCCGCCGATATCCTTACCCACCGCAAACGCCACCGGCGACGGGTGGTTGATGAACTCGCGGGACTCGATCACATCCCGGATGCGCACGGCGGTGACGGTGCGGTTGGGCACCTCGATGCCCACGGCGGAGATCTTGTTGGGCACCGGGGCGATGCGCACGCCGCTGGCACCCAGCGCCAGGGCGATGTCGTCCTGCAGGTTGGTGATCTTACTGAGCTTCACGCCCTGATCCAGCGTGAACTCGTAGCGGGTGACGCTGGGGCCGTGGATGACCTCCCCGGCCTTGGCGTCCACGCCGAAGGAGCGCAGGGTGTCCGCCAGGCGCTTGGAGTTGTTCCGCAGCTCCGCGCCCACCTCGGTGTAGTTGCCGCCCCGGTTCTCCTCCAGCAGCGTGATGGGCGGGTAGCGGTACGCCTCCTCGCCCTGCGCCAGCTCCTGCTCGATGGCGTCGCTGACCTCCTGCGCCGCCGTCTCCACCTCCTGCTGCAATTGGGCTTTTTTCTGCTTGTCGCTGAGGGGCTTTTTCGGTGCGGGTGCCTCCGGCTCCGCCGCAGCCGCCGTCTCCTCGCCGCCGATGGGCGCGGGAGGCGTTACCGGCGGGCGCAGCACCTGATCCGGCGTGCGCACGTCCTCGCTGCGCCGGGGGAAGAAGGAGCTGGCGGGCGGAATGACCGCGCCGTCGTTCTCCCCGTCCAGCGGAATGTCGATGCTGGGGCGCTTTTTCCGCTTCGCCGCCGGCTTTTTCTCCGATACCGGGGCGGATGCCGGGGTGAAGTCCTCCGGCAGGTCGTCAAAGTCGTCGTCCTCGTCCCGGCGCAGGCTCTCGCCGTAGCTGCGGACGCGCTCCGCCGCCTCCTGGGGCGTCATGTGCAGCGCACCCAGCAGCGCCGCCAGCAGCAGCACCACGAACACCACGATGGACACCACCTTGCTCAGCAGCGCCTCGCAGCCCACGGCCAGACCGCCGGCCACCACGCCGCCGCAGCGCAGCGCCTGACCGTCCGCCCACAGCTTCCCGATCAGGCCGCTTCCGAACTCATACGCGGTGCGGCACAGCGCCAGATGGCACAGCACGCCGATCAGCAGCGGCAGCACCGCCACGCACACCGTGCGCAGGATCACCGGCCGTCCCTTGTGCCCCAGCTGGATCACCGCCACCGCCGCCAGCGCCGGCGCCGTCAGGTAATAGCCCCAGCCCAGCGCGCCGCGCAGCACGCGGGCGATCCACGTCAGCAGCAGGGCGTCTACATTAAAATAGCTCACCAGCACGCACAGCGCCAGCAGCGCGCACACGATGCCGCCCACCAGCCGCGCGGCGGCGTTGTACGCCGGAGGCGGCGCCGGTGCTTTTTTGCGTCCGTTTCCTTTCTTTTGTGTCGATGCCATAGTTTACCTCACTTGATGCCCTGCAGGACGAGGGTCAGCACGCCCACCGCCCAGCAGTAATACGCAAACGCGCCGAAGCGCCCCTTTTCCGCGATGAATTTCAGCAGCCGGATGCACAGGTAGCCCACCACCGCCGCCGTGACCACGCCCACCAGATACATGGGCACCTCCGCGCCCACGATGCCGGTCTTTACCGCGTCGCCGATGGAGAGGATGTTGGCGCCCAGCACGGCGGGGATGCTCAGCAGGAAGGAAAACCGCACGGCGAACTTCCGCTCGTAGCCCACGAAGCAGCCGGCGGTGATGGTCATGCCGGAGCGGGACACGCCGGGCAGCGTGGCCACCGCCTGTCCCACGCCCACCAGCAGGGCATCCATCCAGCCGGCGCTGCGCTCGGTCTTGCGCCCCTTGCGCACACGGTCGCACAGGAACAGCAGGAAGCCGGTGAAGATCAGCGCCGCGCCCACGAAATACATGTTGTCGCCCAGCCCCTGCACCGCCTTGCGGATGGGCAGCACGGCGAACAGCGGCAGCGTGCCGATGATGATCAGCAGGATCAGCCGCCGCGCCGGAGGCACCGGCGTGGGCGTGGTGCGGTGCGCCAAATCGCGGATGCCGCGGAAGAACTCCACCACCATGTCCTTGATGTCGCTCCAATAGGCGATGAATACGGCGATCAGCGTGCCCAGATGCAGCAGCACGTCGAAAAATTCCGGGATGTCGCCCGCGCCCTCCATGTTCAGCAGGTTCCGGGCGATCGCCAGATGTCCTGAGCTGGAGATGGGCAGAAACTCCGCCACACCCTGTACCAGTCCCAGCAGAAAAGCCTTCAGATATGTCATTACGCACCTCACGTCCCTTGTGATACGACCTATTATACCTTCCCGGCAAAGGGGAATACTGTTCCAATATAACCAGAGTATACCACAGCGGTAGAGAAAATGCCACCTTTTATTTGTGACGCTGCTGTCACCCACCCTGCCGGGCGTACACCGCCATCGGGAGCAGACAAAAAAGGAACCGCCGGGGCGGTTCCTTTTCTGTTTGGGACGGCATTGTCAATCGCCGCTCTCGCCCAGCCAGAGCCGGATGGCGGACATGTGCCGCGTGCGGGCGCGCTCCTGGCCGAAGCCCCACTGGAGCACCCGCCCGTCAAAGGGATAGACCGGCTTCGTCTGGCAGATATAGTTGCCGTAGCTGGTCAGTACGTCGGCTCCGCCGGTGCGGAAAGTGTCATACAGCACATACACGCGGACGCTATCGGCATCGGACGGGCGCGACCACTGCGCCACGAAGGAGTCCGCGCTTCTGGTGCCGAATATGTCCGTGATCTGCCCGCCGTCATAGGTCAGTCCGTGCAGCGGCGCGGTCTGCTCCTGCCCCTGCCGGGTACACAGCAGCCGCCCGCTGCAAAGAGTACCCCGCGTCCAGTCCTGCTCCACCTTCCACGCCGGCCAGACGGTCATGCCCTCGGTGTAGCGGACGGCGGGCTGGGTGTCGTAGCGCAGGTGGTGAATAACGATATACTGTCCATCCGCCAGCTCCACCGCCACGCCGGTCATGGTCTGCTCCAGCGTGTCATACGCCCGGTAGACGTAGGTATAGGTGCGGGTGCCATCGTCGTTTTTGGTGGTGACGGTGCGGTCGAATTGCAGGGGATAGGCGGGGTCGGCGATATAGTGGGTCAGGGTGATCTCGCGGTATTCTGTGTCGTTGTACAGCTTATCCGTCTCCCGGTACACCGCTCTGGCACCGGCCATTTTTGCCACCTCGTCGGCGGTGAGGTCGTCCAGAACATTCCGGGGAAAGCCCTTTTGCAGCAGCTCCTGCCGGATCTGTTCATCCTGCGGCGCGTCATCACGGAGGTGCAGCGCCGCGGGGAAGCGCTGCCCCAGAAGCATGCACAGCAGGACGGCGGCCAGCAGCGCGCCCAGATACGACCACAGCAGCACCCCGTTGGAAACGCGCACCGGGGCGGCGGTGACGGCATAACCGGTGTCTGCCAGCGAGCGGAAGAGTCTGGCCAGATTCCGCAGGATCAGGAAATACACCAGCAGAAGGAGCAGCACCAGCAGCGTATGCCGGGTGCCAATAATGGCCAGCGCCGCGAAGATGATATAGAAGATCACCAGCGCACCGGCGGCAGGGGCGGCGGGCTTCTCCGCGCCGGCGCTGCGGGATACGCCGATCATGCCCCGCCACAGGCAGACGTACACGGCCAGCTGGAGCGCCATAGCGGTGTACGCCGGCGCCATGCCCGCCTCCACCGGCAGCGCTGCCAGCACATAGCAGGCGCTGCGCACAGCCAGAGCCGCCAGCGCCAGCCGGAAGCCCCAGCGGAGGGGGGCGTTCTCCCGCCGCAGTATCCGGAAGCCCAGCACCAGCAGCGCCGCGCCCACGGCGGTGAGGATCACATCCAGGTTCAGGAAACGCAGCGTGATGGTGGTCAGTCCCAATCCCCACAGGATATAGTGCATGGCGGTGTGCCACGGTGTCACCTTTTCCTGCTGCGGGGGGGGCAGGGCGGAGGCGTCCGCGAAGAGCATATTTTCAAAATTCCGTTCATTCTCCACAGAAATCACCTCCCAACTCCTGACGCAGCTTCTGTCGGATGCGGTAGAGCCGACCCTCCACGGCGCGGGGCGACAGACCCAGCTCGGCGGCGATCTGGGCGGTGGGCTGGCGGTACCAGTATTTGCGGTAGAACAGCGCCCTCTCATCGGAGGGGAGACGCGACAGCGCGGCGGTCAGCTGCTGCTGGCGCTCCCGGCGCAGCAGGGCATCCTCGGCGCTGCCGTCGCCGTGGGGCAGTCCCTCGTGCAGGGTAACGTCCTCCGGGTGTTGGGCGCGGAGACGGTTCAGGGCGCTGTTCCGCGCCAGAACCGTCAGCCATGTGCGGAAGCTGCCGCGCTTTTCGTCATAGAATGACGCATTCTGCCACAGCTTCATGGATATGTCCGCCAGACACTCCTCCCTGTCCCGCTCGTCCGGCAGCAGGGGCTTGAGGACGTAGCGCAGCAGCGGCGTGTGGCGGCGGAGAAGCGCCCGGAGCGCTTCCTCGTCCCCCTGACGGAGACGGTCGATCAGGTCTTTTTCGTCCAAGGCGTTTCACCTCCTCTATGGGACTATACACGATTTTAGAGGAAAACCCACGGAGATGCAAGAAAAAAGCAGGCGGCGCTGCCGTCTGCTTTTTCTCATTTCTCGTTCTTCAAATGCTCCAGCGCGGCGCAGGCGGCGGACTGCTCCGCCTCCTTCTTGCTGCGGCCGGTGCCGGTGCCGATCTCCGCGCCGTTGAGGGTGACGCGGAAGGCGAACTCCTTGGCGTGGTCGGGGCCGGAGGAACCGGTCAGCTCGTAGCGAAGAAGCTGGTCGCTCTTGCGCTGCACCAGCTCCTGCAGCTCGGTCTTGTAGTCCCGGCGGCGCTCCTCCACCTGCTCCTCCCGCTCCTTGTCCAGCAGGACGCGGTGGATCAGGTCGCGGGCGGCGTCCATGCCGCCATCCAGATAGACGGCGGCGAACACGGACTCCGTGGCGTCGGCCAGAATAGAGGGGCGATGGCGGCCGCCGCCCTGTTCCTCTCCCCTGCCCAATTGCAGGCAGCTGCCCAGATCCAGCGCCTGCGCTACCTCGTGGAGGCTCTCCTCGCAGACGAGGGCGGCACGGCGGCGGGTCAGGTCGCCCTCCGGCAGATCGGGGTGCTTTGCGTACAGGTATTCAGCGGTGACGAAGCCCAGCACGGCGTCGCCCAGAAACTCCAGCCTCTCGTTGCTGCGGATGCCGGCGGCGCGGTGCTCGTTGGCATAGGAGCTGTGGTAGAGGGCGGCGCGGAGCAGGGACGGATCGCGGAAGGTATAGCCCAGCTTTTTTTCCAAGATTTCCATGTTGTGCCTCCTGAAAAAATACGACCCCGCGGGGTCGTATTTTCTGTGTTATAGAGTATATAACTGAATCAGCCCAGCTTGCTGTTGAGATAGCGGACACAGTCGCCGACGGTCTTCAGACCGGCCAGATCCTCTTCGTCGATCTCGCCGATGTCGAATTCTTCTTCCATCGCCATGACCAGCTCCACCAGATCCACGGAATCGGCACCCAGGTCGTCCACGAAAGAGCTGTCCATGCTGATCTCATCCGCGTCGATAGCAAACTGCTCGGCGATCAGATCCTGCATCGTTTTGAAGATCTCCTCCATAGTACGGGTATTCCTCCTTCTTTGCTTGTTTTCTCCGAAAATAATACGGCAATCCCCGTGCAGTGTCAATACCTTTTTGGGAAAATTATGCAGTGGGAAGCTGCATTTTGTCTATGCGCTCCGCGATGGCCTCTGTGATGCCGCTCTGTGCCACCTGAATGGCCTGTCCCACGGCGTTTTCGATGGCCTCGGCATTGGAGCCGCCGTGGGCCTTGATCACCGGCCGGGAGATGCCGATAAAGGCGGTGCCGCCCACCTTGTTGGGGTCGAGCCGCGCCTTGAACTCGTTGAGGCCGGGCATGACCAGCAGGGCGGCGAGCTTCGTCAGCAGGTTCTTTTTGAACATGGTCTTCAGGGCGCTGCCGGCGAAGGAGCCCACGCCCTCGATGGTCTTGAGCATGACGTTGCCGGAAAAGCCGTCGGTCACGATCACATCGCAGCCGCCCTTGATGGCATCCTTGGCCTCGATGTTGCCAATGAAGTGCAGGTCGCCCCGGCTGTCGGCCTCCCGCAGGAGCGCCAGCGTCTGCTTCTGGAGGTCGGTGCCCTTGGAGTCCTCGGCGCCGATGTTGAGCAGCCCCACCCGGGGACGCGCCACATTCAGCACCCGCTGGGCGTAGAAGTTGCCCAGATAGGCGAACTGAAGCAGGTACTCCGGGGTACACTCGGCGTTGGCGCCGCAGTCGATGAGCACGGCGGAGCCGGTGGTGGTGGGGATGACGGGCGCCATAGCCGCCCGGCGGATGCCGTGGATGCGCTTGGTGATGAGGGTAGCGCCGGTGAGCAGCGCGCCGGTGGAGCCGGCGGACACGGCGGCATCGCCCGCGCCGTCCCGCAGGAGCGTCAGCGCCGCGCCCATGGAGGTATCCTTCTTCCGGCGGAACACGGTGGCGGGATCGTCGCACATGTCCACCGTCTCGGTGGTGGGATGAATGGCAACGCCGGCGGGCAGCTGCGCCGCGCCGCACTGGGCGGCAGCGGCGCGGATGGCCGTCTCGTCGCCGGTGAGGGTGATGTCGCAGCCGAAGCGGGCGTGGGCGCTGAGCGCGCCCTTGACGATCTCCAGAGGGGCGTTGTCGCCGCCCATGGCGTCGATAATGATATTCACAGAGAGAGCACCTCCTCCTTCACGGTGTCCAGAATGGCCAGAGAGCGCTGGCTCAGCTCGGCGTTCTTGTTGCGCTTGCCCTTGACCCGGTGATCCAGCGGCGGTATTATGCCGAAGTTCACGTTCATGGGCTGGAAGTCAGCCACCGTCTCGTTGCTGATGTACAGTCCCAGCGCGCCGATGGCCGTCTCCTGCGGGAAGTCGATGGGCGTCTGTCCCTTCAGGCGGCGCGCCAGCTCCACGCCCGCCAGAAAACCGCTGGCGCAGGACTCCACATAGCCCTCCACACCGGTCATCTGACCGGCAAAGGCGATACGGGGATCGCTCTTGAGCCGGTAGTAGCGGTCAAGGAGCCGGGGCGAATCCAGATAGGTGTTGCGGTGCATGACGCCGTAGCGCAGGTACTGGGCGTCGTGCAGGGCGGGGATCAGGGAGAACACGCGCTTCTGCTCGCCCCATTTCAGGTGGGTCTGGAAGCCCACCAGATTGTAGATGGTGCCGTCCGCGTTGTCCCGCCGCAGCTGAACCACGGCGTAAGGCTCCCGACCGGTCTTGGGGTCGGGCAGGCCGCGGGGCTTCAGGGGGCCGAAGCGGAGGGTATCCTCGCCCCGGCGCGCCATGACCTCCACGGGCATGCAGCCCTCGAACACGTTGGCGTCCTCGAAGCCGTGTACCTCGGCCTCCTCCGCCTTCACCAGTTCCTGCCAGAAGGTCAGGTATTCCTCCTTGGACAGGGGGCAGTTGATGTAGTCGGGGGTGCCCTTGTCGTAGCGGGAGGCGAAGTAGGCGCTGGTCATGTCCACGCTGTCGCAGGACACCAGCGGGGCGGCGGCGTCGAAGAAGTTCAGGGTATGACCGCCGCCCAGCTTTTCGGCGATGGCGTCCGCCAGCGGGTCGGAGGTCAGGGGGCCGGAGGCGATGACCACCGTTCCGTCGGGGATGGCGGTGACCTCGCCGGGCACAAGGGTGACGAGGGGGTGCGCCAGCAGGGACTCCGTGACCATGCGGGCAAAGCCCTCCCGGTCAACAGCCAGAGCGCCGCCGGCGGGAACGGCAGTGGCGTCGGCACAGCGGAGGATCAGGCTGTCCAGACGGCGCAGCTCCTCCTTCAGCAGTCCCACGGCGTTTTCCAGTCCGGCGCCCCGGAGGGAATTGGAGCAGCACAGCTCCGCGAAATAGGGCGTTACATGGGCGGGTGTGGTCTTTTCCGGCTTCATCTCCCGCAGGGTGACGGGAATGCCCCGCTGCGCCAGCTGCCAGGCGCACTCGGAGCCGGCCAGACCCGCGCCGATCACAGTTACAGGTTCCATTTATTCCTCCGCCTTCTTCGTGGTCTTTTTGGTGGTGGTTTTCTTTGCGGTGGTTTTCGCAGCAGTCGCCTTCTTGGTGGTGGTTTTCCTGGCCGCCGCAGTTTTTTTCGCCGCAGGCTTCCTGGCGGCGGGCTTTTCCTCCTCTGCCGCCGGCTCCGCCGCAGAAGGAGCGGCGCCCTCCGCAGGCGCTGCCGCCGCGTCCTCGGTCTTGCGGCGGCGGTAGCCGCGCTTGTCCTCCGGCAGGAAGTTGGGGCACTCCGGATTGGCGCAGAAGGGCTTGTTGAAGCCCTTGCCGGCCTTTTTGAACATGGTGTGGCCGCAGACAGGGCAGTCGTCCTTCACGGGTACGTCCCAGGTCATGAAGTCGCAGGCGGGGAATTTATCGCAGCCGTAGTAGGTATAGCCGTTGCGGGAGGTCTTTTTCAGGATGCGTCCGCCGCACTTGGGGCAGCGACCGGGCATCTCCACCACCAGCGGCTTGGTGAATTTGCACTCCGGATAGCCGGGGCAGGCCAGGAACCGCCCAAACCGTCCGGATTTGATGACCATGTTGCGGCCGCAGAGGTCGCATTTTTCCTCCGTGACCTCGTCGGGCACCTTGAGGTAGACGCCCTCCATGTCCTTTTCCACCTTTTCCAGATTCTCGTGGAAGGGGACGTAGAACTGGCGGATCAGATCCTTCCATTTCACCTGACCGGACTCCACGTCGTCCAGCTTCTGCTCCATGCGGGCGGTGAACTTCACGTCCACGATGTCCGGGAAGCGCTGGCACATCAGGTCGTTGACCACACCGCCCAGCGGCGTGAGACGCAGGTACTTGCCCTCCTTGATGACATACTCGCGGTCGAGAATGGTGGAGACGGTGGGCGCATAGGTGGAGGGGCGGCCGATGCCGTTTTCCTCCATGGTGCGGATGAGGGTGGCGTCCGTATAGCGCGCCGGCGGCTGGGTGAAGTGCTGGAGGGGCGCAAAGCCGGTGGGCGTGACCTCCTCGCCCTCGGTCAGCGGCGGGAGGGGAGATTCCTTCTCCTCCTTGTCGTCGTCGCGGCTCTCCTCGTACACGGCGGTGTAGCCGGCGAATTTCAGGTTGCTGGCGGAGCAGCGCAGGGTGTGGTCGCCGGCGGCGATCTCCACGGAGATGCTGTCGTAGACGGCGTTGGCCATCTGGCTGGCCAGAAAGCGGCTCCAGATCAGGCGGTAGAGCCGGTACTGCTCCTGCGTCAGGTCGGACTTCACCCGCTCCGGCGTCAGGGACGGGTCGGAGGGGCGGATGGCTTCGTGGGCGTCCTGCGCGCCGGCCTTGGTCTTGTAGACACGGGGCGCGGCGGGGTAATAGGCCGCGCCGTAGCGGGAGTGGATCAGCTCCTTGGCCTGCGCCTGCGCCTCGTCGGAGATGCGCAGGGAGTCGGTACGCATGTAGGTGATCAGACCCACGGTGCCCTCACCGGTGATGTCCACGCCCTCATAGAGCTGCTGGGCGATGGCCATGGTGCGGCGGGGCGTCATGTTCAGCTTGCGGGAGGCCTCCTGCTGTAAGCTGGAGGTGGTAAAGGGCGGCGTGGGGCTGCGCTGCTTGTCGGTGCGCTTGACGGTCTTGACGGAGAAGGTCTGCGCCTGCAGCTCCGCCACGATGCGCTGGGTGTCGGCCTCGTCCTTGGGCTCGTACTTCTTGCCGTTCACGCCGTAGTAGTGGGCGGTGAAGGGCGCGGCGGCCTTGTTCTGCAGGTGGACGTCCAGCGACCAGTATTCCTGCGGGACGAACTCCGCGATCTCCTTCTCCCGCTGCGCCACCAGCCGGATGGCCACGGACTGCACACGTCCGGCGGACAGGCCGCGGCGGATCTTCTTCCACAGCAGCGGGGAGAGCTGGTAGCCCACGATGCGATCCAGCACGCGGCGCGCCTGCTGCGCGTCCACCAGATCCTGATCGATGGCGCGGGGGTGCTGGATGGAATCCTGCACCACCTTTTTGGTGATCTCGTTGAAGGTGACGCGCTGCGCCTTGTCCTCCGGCAGCTCCAGCAGGTGCTGCAGATGCCAGCTGATGGCCTCGCCCTCGCGATCCGGGTCGGTGGCCAGGAACACGGTCCTGCTCTTGCCGGCGGTGGTTTTGAGATCCTTGATGATGTCCTCTTTGCCCTTGATGGGGCGGTAATCGGGTTCAAAGTCGTTGTCCACGTCCACGCCCAGCTTGCTCTTGGGCAGGTCGCGCAGATGTCCCATGCTGGCCTTGACCACATAATCGGGTCCCAGATATTTGCCGATGGTCTTGGCCTTGGCCGGGGACTCCACAATGACCAGATTCTTCTTTGATGCCATAGTTACTATTTACTCCTTTTTCAGCTCCACCGTGCGCAGGAAGCTGCGCGTACCCTGACGGCTCACATAGCCGTCGATCTCCAGCACCGTCAGCGCCGAGAGAACACGGCGGACGGGCAGATCGGTCAGGAGCGCCGCGTCATCGGTAAGGGTGGGAACGTCGGTTTGCAGAACGGACAGCACGGCGATCTGGTCGTCAGTGAGTCCGGCGGGGTCGTGGGAAATGTCCAGCACCGGCAGCGCCGGGGCAGACGGTGCGGCGGGTGCCGCAGGTTGGGCGGGAGCGGCTTCGTCCTCCGGCGGTGTTGACCCTTTGGGCAGGGGCGGCAGCTTGGCGCGGAGAGGCCGCAGCTTGTGGGGATAGCGGCTCTCGTAGAAGCTCAGCACGTCCCACGCCTCGCACACAAGGCCGGCGCCCTCGCGGATGAGGGCGTTGGTGCCGCGGCTCATAGGCGCGTCAAAGGGTCCGGGAACGGCGAACACCTCCCTGCCCTGCTCCAGCGCGGTGGTGGCGGTGATCAACGCGCCGCTCTTTTCCGGCGCCTCCACCACCACGGTGGCAAGGCTCAGGGCGCTGAGCAGCCGGTTGCGCACCGGGAAATGCTCGGCCTTGGGCACGGTGCCCGGCGGATATTCCGACAGAACGACGCCGGTGGCGGCGATGTCCTGATAGAGACGGCGGTTCTCCGCCGGGTAGATCACGTCGGCGCCGCCGCCCAGCACAGCGGCGGTGAAGCCGCCGGCGCGGAGCGCACCCTTGAGGGCTTCGCCGTCGATGCCCTTGGCCATGCCGGACACCAGCAGCGCTCCCTGCTTGCTGAGCTCATAGCCCAGCTGGGAGGCGGCGCGGACGCCGTAGGGTGTGCAGGAGCGGGTGCCCACCACGGTGACGGCCACCTCGTCGTCGAACACGGGCAGCGCGCCCTTGCCGTACAGCAGTATCGGCGGGTCGAAGATGGTGCGGAGCCGGTTGGGGTAGAGACTGTCGCCCATGGTGAGGATGAACTGCCCGTCCCGGGCGCAGTCCGCCAGCACCTGCTCGGTGCGCTCCAGCGATTTATCCGCCAGCAGCGCTGCCTGCGCCTTGGTGATGTCCGGTGTCAGCATCAGCTCGCCCTCGTCGGCGTAGTAGATGTCCTCCGGGGAGGCAAAGTGCTCCAGCAGCTGGAGGCGGGTGCGGGTGCCAAGGCCGGGCAGCGTGGCCAGCCAGACCCAGTATTTCAGTGCGGCCATGTCAGTTCCCCTCCTCGGCGCGGTACGCCTCCCACAGCAGCACGGCGGCGGCTGCGGCGGCGTTCAGCGATTCGCAGTGGGGCGTCATGGGGATGCGCAGCGTCTCGCGGCAGAGCGCCAGCGTCTCGGCACGGGCGCCCTGTCCCTCGCTGCCGATGACCAGTGCGCAGCGGCGCAGGTCGCGGCTGCGCACGTCCACGGTGTCGTGGCGGAGGGCGGTTCCGTACAGGGGCAGCCCCGCGCCGTCCAGCAGCGCCGACATCTGCGGCAGCGTGACGGCGTACAGCGGCAGGCGGAACACCGCGCCCATGGAGGCGCGGAGGGTCTTGAGACTGTACGGGTCGGCGCAGCCGGGCAGCAGCAGCGCCCCGGTGCAGCCGAAGGCATCCGCCGTGCGGAGGACGGCTCCCACGTTGCCGGGATCCTGCACCCCGTCCAGCACCACATAGCGGCCGTCGGGCAGGCTGTCCGGCGGGGACAGGGCGGGCAGGGCGCACAGCGCCAGCGTGCCCTGGGGCGTGGGCAGCGGGGAGACGGAGGTCATCACGTCCGCCGGTACGCTGACGCGGCGGACGGCGTCCGGCAGATCAGCGGGAAAGGGCACGCCATCGGCGGTGATGACGCACTGCACGGCCACGCCGTGGTGCAGCGCCTCGTCCACCAGCTTGGGACTGTCGCAGAGAAATGTGCCGGTCTGACGGCGGTATGCGGCGGAATCCAGCTTGCGGACGTGCTCCAGCAGCGGATTTTTGCGGCTGGTGATGCGCTCGGTCATAGCGATGCCCCCTCTTGCAGAGAATATTCTTTATAATATAGGTGTCAGTCCAGAATGTCAACAAAAATAACGCGGCGCCCCCTGAACAAAGGGGCGCCGCGCTTTCCGTCCATGCAATCGCAAACACAGACGGAGGAGGGTTATATTCACCGCTTGGTAAGAGCGGGAACCGCGAGGGGATTACTGGACGAAATCGGGGGTATACTCGGTAGCAGTTTTCCAAATTACACTGTTCTTTACACCAGTTCCGAGAGTGTTGTTAGAAACCGTGAAGATTGCACCGTTCGCCATGGTAATCTGACTGGGATTGAAGAAGGTCAGCAAGGCATTCGCGCCGGTGACCTCATTGCCGCTGACCACGACATTGCCAAGCGTAGATGTGTTGGTAATGGTAGAGAACATAATGGCGTCGTTCTTCGGCTTGCTTGCATCGTTAGCAGAATTGGCCTGGCTCATGTCAAACTTGTTGTCGGTGATGGTCACATTTGCGCCATAAACTTCCTGCTCAACGACCTTGATCGGGCGGGAAGCCTTGAAGGTGCAGTTCTTGACCGTCACATCGCAAGTGCGGATATTGCAGAACCACAGCGGGTTGGAATCATTAGCAAACTTCTTATTCTCATAAGCATCGAAGGTGCAGCCGTCCAGTGTGACGCTGTTTGTATTAAAGCCACTGTTCTGAATCCAAACACCGTTGAAGGTGCTGTGGTCGAACAGAACACTCTGAACCTTATGACCTGCAACGCCGCCGCCGAGATTTGTATTATCATCCCAGCTGAAGCAGCAGCGGAAGAATCCGTTAACCGTGAAATCCTTGGTAAAAACAATGTTAGATGCATCGGGAATCACAAAATTAAGGGAATTGGGGAACGGGCCTTCGCCTTCATTATTCAAACCGTAATCGTTATTATCATTCACGGAGCCGCTGACATACAGGGTGATACCCGCCTTGTTGGAGTTAGCCAGGCAAACCTTAGTGGTTTCATTCCAGACTCTTGTAATCACCCGACCACCGTCAAGCACCTCACCGACATAATGGTCACCGGTCACAAGGGTATACACATCAGCCATGTTCTTGTTGCCGACGGTAACGCTGCCGTCCTTGAGGGAAACATCGCCGATGTTCAGATATACCACCTTAACATCCTCAGGAATCTCGGTCAAAGCATTGAACTCAGCGAGGGTGTAATGTGCTGTACCGGCATCCTTATCATACTGGTCGTCGATGCTGTCGAACTCCACTGTATCCTGCGTAGCAAAGACAGTAATGCCAATGCCGTTAATGGACAGACCCTGATATTCATTGCCGGCAGTAGTCTGCATCACACCCTTAATTTTAATTTCTTTGAATGCATTTGCGGCCAAATGCGCATAACCGTCTTCGGATACTTCTGTGCCAGTGATCTCCCAATCAATAACCTTGTTCAGCTTGGCATCGCCCTGAATACCGGTAATCTGAATCTTGTACTTCAGAGCAAGGTTGCCCTTGTTGACAACACGCAGAGCGGGAAGCTCATAGCGGCAGCCCGGCTCCCAGAGAATTTTGTCGGCGGCTCTATTGTCTTTGGTCTTGAAAGTAAGGGTCTGGCCCTCTGCAGATACCCAACTGCCGTCCGGTTTCTGCATTTCAAGATCCACTTTCAGGTTACCTGCCTGGATCTTGTTTACCGCTGTGCTGGCGGTATCGGTAAACCAGGCGAACGTTGTCCCGACCAGCATGACCACACACATGACCAGTGCCATAACGCTGGTCAATAGCGCGCGCTTTGTCGCTTTTTGGTTGTTGTTCATTTAAGAACCCTCCCATGTAAATTTAGATTTCGTAAATACGCTATCTGCTTTGCCGCCTTCGGCGGCAAAGCGAGACACCCATGGGTGTCCGTATATAGTATATTTACGATGTATAGTGTAAGTGTACCACCGCTGCATGTCGTTTGCAAGTGATTTCACGCAATTTCCTGAATTTCGGCACATCAGCCAACA
>ENA-USZK01000489-USZK01000489.1-human-gut-metagenome-genome-assembly--contig:-NODE-489-length-21295-cov-7.309266_pt1 | contig 21295 bp, 18 predicted proteins | sample MGYA00250043_ERZ773534 | MGnify/ENA primary metagenome ERZ773534 (study PRJEB29103, sample SAMN06112056) | human gut metagenome | biome: human gut; feature: ankylosing spondylitis patient; material... | reverse complement strand
TTGGCTATGTAATTCCCGCTATTAGGGCTTACTCGGGACTTGCACCCGTTAGACAATGCTCGTGCCGAGCATACAACTATAAAAGCAGCCCGTTTTGGACTGCTTTTTTGTTGTTTTAAAGTGTCGTGTGCGCGAAATTTTTAGAACGTTTCGTTTTTCCCGATTTTTGCACGTTTCGTTTTTCAAATCGAGCACATTTCGTTTTGCCGGATTTACATAGTTACTCTTGGTGCCGATGCACTGCATTTGTTCTTTCTTGACTATCTGCTGGCGAAAGAAAGCAAAAACGCTCAGGCTCGATGGCAGTTGCTGTATCTCCTTGGCTATGTCGTCAATAGTATAAGAGATGCCCTCTGCATCCTTATCACGGATGATACGCTGCATCTGCTTCATCTCCCAATCTGTCTGCGACTGGATTAGCTGTAGATGTGCCTGTCGGTTGTTGCGGTTAGAAACAATGATAGCCGACTTCTTGTCGTTCCACTCGTCCGGAAAGACATGATAGTCGGTACTAATCCAGCGCAGACTGCGCTGATGGATGAGGTGATAATACAATGTGCCTTCCTTTCCAGGCACCGAGGATGCACGGAACTTTACTTTTACTGTTGCCATAATGCTAACTTTTTTATTTGTGAATAATGTTGCTTTTTAGTTATTTACGCCTTATTTATATATGTAAGCAACGGTATGGCAAGTATGTTTCTTTCGCCTTGCTCTATTTTCTGCAAGAGTCGGCTCTTGGGGAATTTTCCATTCCCTAATATCTTTTTAGAACTTTTAAAAACACCAACAGATAGTATCTGATTATAAATACGTAATTTTGCGCCATAAATAATGGTAAGCAAAAAAAAATATGAAAAGAAATCTTATGTACGCTGCACTCTTGGCTGCAGCATTGATGGTGTCTTGCAATGGCAAGAACACCGCACAGAACGAAGCGAACACCGATTCGACAAGCGTAACTGACACAACAGCTGCCGAAAGCGTAGACCTCGCTGCCGTTGCCGGCACATACGAGGGCACACTGCCTGCAGCCGACTGCCCGGGCATCAAGACCGTGCTCACTATCAACGCCGACAGCACATATCAGCTGCAGCAGGACTATATCGACCGCAAGGATGGTCACGACGAGGCAAGCGGCGTGCTGGAGGTTCTCGACAACAGCGTACTGATGCTTGTTCGTCCGTCGAGCGGCGAGCACACCTTCTACAAGGTTAAGGATAACAGCAGCGTGATCATGACCGACTCGCTCGGCAATGAGCCTGAGGGCGAAACAGCCAAACTGTATGTGCTGACAAAGAAGTAAGCAACAAACTATGAATATACTCGAACTATCACAGACCCGCTTCTCGGCACGCAAATATACTGACAAGGCGGTAAGCGACAACGACTTGGCATATATCCTTGAGTGCGTGCGATTGGCTCCGTCGGCTGTCAACCGTCAGCCGTGGAAGTTTGTCGTCGTGCGCAGCAAGGAGGCTAAGGAACAGCTCTGGCAGGCATACGACCGCGATTGGTTCCGCACTGCTCCGCTCTACATCGTGTGCATGAAGAACAACAGCGAGTGCTGGACACGCCGCTACGATGACAAGCAGCACGGCGACATCGACGTGGCTATAGCTACCGAGCATCTGTGCCTCGCCGCTACGGAGCGCAACCTCGGCACTTGCTGGGTGTGCAACTTCGACACCGATGCCATGAGCCGTCTCTTCCCCTCTACCGACTTCGAGGCTGTGGCAATCATCCCCGTCGGACATATCGCCGACGATTGTCCGCGCACCGAAAAGAAGCGTAAGGCTATCGAAGAGATTGTTGAAGAAATATAATCAAAACAAGTAAAAGAAGACAAAATGGAACCTTAACGATATATTAAAGTTCCGACCACATCGGATTTGACACTCTACCTCAGAAAGCAATGCTTTCAAGGTGGAGTGTCATTTTATATACATTATTTATCTTGCTCCTCGCTACAAGCACTTTTGTCATCCAATTCTCCTTTGGGCTGTTGAGCCTCAAAGAATCTTTTGGCTGAGAGGGGAGAAACAACCGATCGCCCTGTCTTCGATTCCAATTGTTCTCTTGCTACACGAGCCACATCACCACCTTCTTTTGCACAAGTTTTGTTTTCATCCAACGTTTGGGGATTCTTGGCTTTGGTTATACTCGTTGCAGAAAGTTCTGCAAGCATATTCAGCACAAGTTCCTCGTTAGTCATGTTATCACGAAGATTTTCCTTCTTCAATCCTTTCAACTGTTTGTATTCCTTTGATGTCCTGCCAGCCCATGACTGATAGATGATGTCGGTCAAAGTAGCATACTGCACTCCTTCTTCTACATTATGAAGTTTCCACTGGTCGGTCAAGTCCTTGCGTATCTCAATGCTTTTCAGTCGCTGGTTGATCCAATTGTCAGAATATCCCAATCTCTTATAGTCTATCATGGCCTGCTGAATGCTCAGCTCTGGATCCTGCATCTGGTCAAGTCGTTCTGCTCCAACTTTGGCAAGCCATGTTTTGAACGGCTCAGCCTTTGGTGAAGGCACAGACTGAATGATACGCAAAAGTTGCTCTGTATCAGCAACATCTGTCAAGCGCATCTTTCCATCTGCTGCAGGCATTTTCAACTGGTGACAATTTGTCACCGGTTCAAAACCCTCTTCCTTCAAACGCTGTTTTAGCTTGTTCCAGTACTTTCTTGCGGTCTGAAAATCCTTGCTTTCCGTCAATACCGCCACGACATCAACAACAGAGAAATACCACTTTTCCTGTTCATCGTTCCAGATGGCACGAATCTTATCGCCGCCAAAAAGTTTTATAGAGTTCTTATTCACCATTTTATTACTTGTTTATTACATTAGGTTCTCATCTGTCGAACAAAATCATTAAATGTAGGAACCATCTACAAATATACAACAAAGTTATTGTTTATTCGGCTAATTAACATAGATTAAACAAGAAAGTAATGGCATATTAAACGAAGGAGAAACAAAAAAAAGAGTCCCTACTCCACTGCGGAACAGGAACTCTTTCTGTGTTTTATTCAATATGTGAATTCGGTCTGATTACATCATGCCACCCATGCCCGGGTTGCCCATCGGCATAGCCGGAGCCTTCTCCTCTGGCTTGTCGCAGATGATGCACTCGGTTGTGAGGAACATGCCTGCGATAGAAGCAGCGTTCTCAAGAGCTACGCGCTCCACCTTAGCCGGGTCGATGACACCTGCTGCGCGGAGGTCTTCGTAAGCGTCCTTGCGAGCGTTGTAGCCGAAGTCGCCCTCGCCCTCGCGAACCTTCTGAACGACAACAGCACCCTCGCCACCGGCGTTCTTCACAATCTGGCGAAGCGGCTCCTCGATAGCACGACGCACGATGTTGATACCAGTCTGCTCGTCAGCGTTCTCGCCCTTGAGCTCTGCAAGTTCCTTCTGAGCGCGGATGTATGTTGTGCCGCCACCAACGACAACGCCTTCCTCCATTGCTGCACGTGTAGCGCAGAGAGCGTCGTCAACGCGGTCCTTCTTCTCCTTCATCTCTACCTCGCTGTTAGCACCTACGTAGAGAACGGCTACGCCACCAGCGAGCTTTGCAAGACGCTCCTGCAACTTCTCCTTATCGTAAGCACTCTTTGTGTTTGCAATCTCATTCTTGATAAGAGCGACACGGTCAGCGATGAGATTCTTCTGTCCGCAGCCGCCTACGATAGTGGTGTTGTCCTTAGAAACGGTAGCCTTCTCGCATGAACCGCAGAGGTCGAGTGTAGCCTTGTCGAGGCTCAAGCCCTTCTCCTCGCTGATTACAACGCCACCAGTCAGAGTAGCGATATCCTCGAGCATTGCCTTACGACGGTCGCCGAAGCCAGGAGCCTTCACAGCGCAGATCTTCAAGCCTGCACGCAGACGGTTCACAACGAGTGTGGTGAGTGCCTCAGAGTCAACATCCTCAGCGATGATGAGCATCGGGCGTCCGCTCTCTGCAGCCGGCTGCAGGATAGGCAGCAAGTCCTTAACGCTGCTGATCTTCTTATCGTAGATAAGGATGTACGGGTTGTCCATAACGCACTCCATCTTCTCAGAGTCGGTTACGAAGTAAGCACTCAGATAACCGCGGTCGAACTGCATACCTTCTGTTACGCCGATGTTTGTGTCGCGGCTCTTGCTCTCCTCGATGGTGATAACGCCGTCCTTAGACACCTTGCGCATTGCGTCAGCCAGGAGCTTACCAATCTCTGGGTCGTTGTTAGCAGAAACGGTTGCTACCTGCTCAATCTTGTCGTAGTTGTCGCCAACAATCTCTGCGTTTGCCTTGATGTGTGCTACGACAGCAGCCACTGCCTTGTCGATACCGCGTTTCAAGTCCATCGGGTTAGCACCTGCGGTTACGTTCTTCAAGCCCTCGGTTACGATAGCCTGAGTGAGGATTGTAGCGGTTGTTGTACCGTCGCCTGCGTCGTCACCGGTCTTGCTTGCTACGCTCTTAACGAGCTGTGCGCCAGTGTTCTCGAACTTGTCTTCAAGCTCCACTTCCTTAGCTACGGTCACACCGTCCTTTGTAATCTGCGGAGCACCGAACTTCTTCTCGATAACCACGTTGCGACCTTTCGGACCGAGTGTTACCTTTACTGCGTTAGCCAACTTGTCGACACCGTTCTTCAACAGGTCGCGTGCATCCATATTGTATTTAATTTCCTTAGCCATTTCTTTAATTATTAATTATTAGTTATTAATTTTTATTTCTGAACAACAGCGAGCACATCACTCTGACGCATGATGAGATACTTTGTACCTTCAACCTCAAGCTCTGTACCAGAATACTTGCCGTAGAGCACTTCGTCACCTTCTTTCAGAACCATCTCCTCGTCTTTTGTGCCGTTACCTGCTGCAACGATTGTACCGTGCTGCGGTTTCTCTTTTGCTGTATCAGGAATGATGATTCCACCGACTTTTTCTTCTGCCTGTGCAGGGAGTACGAGTACTCTGTCTGCTAATGGTTTAATGTTCATAATTCTTATGCTTTAAGTTTTTATAATTACTATTGGTTGTTGCGACGGCTCATCTGCCGTCCGCTTTCGCTAAGGATATAGCCAAAAGCGTGCCAAAGCACCATCGAGTTACAGCACATGACAAATATGACAGACCAAGAGTGACAGAATTGACACATACAAACGTTCTTTTACTTTTTTACTCTTTTACTTTTTTACTCTTTTACTTTTTTATTACCTTTGCACGTTAGATTAAGCGACACCTCTAAATATATACTGTCACAAAGCAACAAGACAAACAAAAATAAATGAAAAAGTACATACTCGACCTTACGGTCAACAGCGTTGAAGCTCTGAGCGACAAGCACGTGCTCATCAAGCTCACCGACGACAAACCGCTGCCCGAGATGCTTCCGGGTCAGTTCGTAGAGGTGCGCGTAGACAATTCGCCGTCTACATTCCTACGCCGCCCTATCTCTATCAACAACGTGGATTACGACCACAACGAGCTTTGGCTCCTCGTAGCTGTTGTGGGCGACGGCACACGCCAGTTGCAGAAGCTGCAGAAAGGCGACCACCTCAACTGCGTGCTGCCACTCGGCAATTCGTTCACGATGCCTACAGACAGTACACAGAAGGTGCTGCTCGTAGGTGGCGGCGTGGGCGTGGCTCCGCTGCTCTACTTCGGCAAGCTCATCAAGGCGATGGGCGGCGAACCGACGTTCCTGCTCGGCGCACGCTCGGCTAAGGACGTGCTGGAGCGCGAACTCTTCGAGCAGGTAGGACGCGTGTTCATCACCACCGAGGACGGATCCGAAGGCGAAAAAGGCTTCGTAACCAACCACTCCATACTGGCTCAGGAGCACTTCGACCGCATCTCTACCTGCGGACCGAAGCCGATGATGATGGCTGTGGCTCGCTACGCCTTCAAGAACGACATCGAGTGCGAGGTATCGCTCGAGAACAAGATGGCGTGCGGTGTCGGAGCATGTCTTTGCTGCGTAGAGAAGACAGTGGAAGGCAACAAGTGTGTATGTAAGGAAGGTCCGGTAATGAATATAAAGAAACTGACATGGCAGATTTAAGTGTAAAGATTGGCGGTCTGAAACTGAAGAACCCCGTAATGACCGCATCGGGAACATTCGGATACGGTCTGGAGTTCGCCGACTTCGTGCCGCTCGAAGAGATTGGTGGCATCATCGTTAAAGGCACCACACTCAACCCACGCGAGGGCAACGACTATCCACGCATGGCTGAGACACCGCAGGGCATGCTCAACTGCGTGGGCCTCCAGAACAAGGGTGTCGACTATTTCTGCCGCAACATCTACCCGCAGATCAAGGACATCGACACAAACATGATTGTCAACGTGAGCGGTTCGTCGCCAGACGACTACGCCGAGTGCGCTGCACGCATCAACGAATTAGAGAACATCCCGGCCATCGAGCTGAACATCTCCTGCCCTAACGTGAAGCAGGGCGGCATGGCTTTCGGCGTAACCACAACGGGCGCAGCCAGCGTGGTGCGTGCCGTACGCGAACGCTACAACAAGCCCATCATCGTGAAGCTCTCGCCGAACGTGACCGACGTGACCGAGATTGCAAAAGCAGTAGAGGCAGAGGGTGCTGACAGCGTATCGCTCATCAATACACTCATGGGCATGGCAATCGACATCGAGCGCCGCCGCCCAATGCTCAGTATCAACACCGGCGGACTGAGCGGTCCGGCTGTCAAGCCGGTTGCCGTGCGCATGGTATGGCAGGTGGCTAAGGCAGTGAAGATTCCGGTAGTAGGTCTTGGCGGCATCTGCACCGCAGAGGACGCCATCGAGTTCCTCATGGCTGGCGCAACAGCCATCGAGATTGGCACCGCCAACTTCCTCGACCCTACCGTGACCATCAAGGTGCGCGACGGCATCAACAACTGGCTCGACAATCACGGCTGCTCTTCTGTAAGTGAGATTATCGGTGCATTAGAAGACTAATTTCTATAGCCCTGCTTCATGGCATTAGAAAGTTGAGATGGTGAGCCGTCAAGATGTCGACATCGCTGCATCTACAATGGCAAACTATTGACATTTACTATAAATAAAAACGTAGCGGAGAGTCTCCGCTACGTTTTTTTCTATTGTCCGCTATAATTGATCGCTTTCGCTATGACTTCTGTTGAATTACGACGAATTTGAATATATTTCGACGAATTTTTCGATGCAAAAATGCTTGAACATTCCAAGCATTCACGGCTCTTCGAGGATGACGCTCATCCTTTCGTTAGTCATTTCAACCAAAGAATCTTCCATCCGCTGCCATGCCTTCTTGTGGGCAAGGACAGGGCGGCGATACAGATGCTTCGGTATACGAATTATCCATACTCGCTTGTTTGTATCATCAGTTACAAATTCCTCTATACTTAGTCCTTCAGATGATAGATAAGTGCATTGTTCTGTGAGTTTGAACGTCACCGACTGCGTGTTTGCAGGCTGACCATTAAAAGTAAGTCTTGAAATATCTGTCCAGATAATTTCAAGCGTCTTATCCTTAACTCCAAGCACAAGATGCACTCCCTCCATATTGGCGATAGCCGATACGTAGGATATAACATCATTTTTCTCGTCCCCACAGAACGAGTTCTTCAAATTTTTAAATTCCTTCCATTCACAGCGAGCATTTTCTTGTGGGTACTCACGGAGGAGGTATTGTTGTAGGTCGTGTTCAAGTATTTTCATATTTTATCTTGATAGTTTTTGTCTTTTATCCCAAAATACCTTAGTGTTTCGGTAAAAATACATGGTTTATTCTTTTTCCACTGGGTAGAAAGACATTCTTCAGTAGCATCACATTTCGCATCTTCTAAAAACATCGTTGATGAACATATAGGATAACGTCTGCATTCTTTTTTCTTGTTATACGTTAATAATCTCGCCATAATTAGTTCTACTCCATACAATATCGCTGACTCTTTGTATGCAGACATTTTTCCACCGACCATATTTTTTGGAAGTACACTCTGATTCTTTCCATCTATAAAAGGATACCCGTAGTGATTTAATAGTTTCTCTTTAAAAATCTCCCTATCGGATATGTTACAATCATATAAAAAATCAATAAGCTGGTGATGACATTTACTGCAGTCCAATATACAATTATTTATAACTTGGGAATAATATTCTAAATCCGTACCCATTAATGCTTCCAAACTTCCTTTAAAATCATTAGAGAAAATGTTCAATAGTCTATAAAAAGGCATACTCTTTCCCTTATATGAAACAGCATAGTCGCGAATAACAGATTGGTACAAATCCTTTCCATCCCAATTTGGATGCTGTTTAAATAACTTGAGTACTTCAAAGAAACCAATGCCTGGATTATCCCAAAGCAAAGCACACAAACAAATAGACGCTATTTTCTTATTATCCTGTGCTATATCAGGCATAGTTTTACTTATAATAAGTTCGACTGCATGGTAGGGTATTATGGCGTGGCTTACATCATTATTAATCATAGATTGAATAGCATGAGCCATACCCTCAATGACACAACGATGTCCAAATTGAAATCCATGTTCTTTCGCTTTGTCGTTTTCAAAATCATAACACCCTATCCATACAGCTGTTTTCTCTTTTTTTGCGATGGATATTTCACGTTCATCTATTTCTATGTCGGAAATATTAAAATCTGTTGTTTTAGTTCCTTCAAGATTGTTGAAATGAAATATAAATTGATGAATGTGCCTATCTGTTTCCCATAACTTTAATGGGACATTTATTTCATCGTTATTTCTTATATAATCACGATACTTCGCAAACATTCTATTGTACATATCACTCATCCTTATGCCATATAAACTTGTGATATGCTGTATGTAATGTATATATTCATGAACAAATGTTGCATATGCAGATAATGTCATATTGTCCAAGTTCTCCAAATCAATATTATCATCTACGTACATGTGCAAATGGTTTGTTTCATACTTACTACATTTGCCATTTAAAATGTCATAATCAAAAAAAGACATACCCATTCGTTCGTAAAAACTTTAAATTGGAGAATTTAAATCAAATGACCTTTCAAGTTCCAATTCTGGACGAGTCAAAAGAATTGGCATTTCCTTTTGCTCTTCTTTTACAATGTTTGAAGCATGTTTTGCTCTCGTAGCAGCCCAATTTCTAAGTGCTGCTATTTGCTCTCGCATTGTAGTTGATAAAGGAACCGTTTCATATATTGCGTCCATAATATGCGATGCATTTAGAACTGGATTCTCAGGGTTGTCAACATAAGCAGCAAACATCGCTTCTTTTATGCACTCTTCAATTTCTGCACCGTTGAATCCTTCGGTTTTTTTACTAAGCATACCTATAGGATATCGAGAAGGATCCTGTCCTTTTTTTTGAAGATGAATAGAGAATATATTTTCTCGTTCCTTGGCTGTGGGAAGATCCACAAAGAAAATTTCATCAAAGCGTCCCTTTCTCAGTAATTCAGGAGGAAGAAGATTAATGTTATTTGCTGTAGCTACTACAAATACAGGAGATTTTTTCTCCTGCATCCAAGTCAAAATCGTAGAAAAGATGCGAGAAGTTACTCCACCATCAGTGGAGCCACTGGATTGTACACCATTGAGTCCCTTTTCAATTTCGTCTATCCACAAAACACATGGTGCGACTGCTTCAGCAGTTGCTATCGCTTTTCTTATATTATCCTCGCTACTGCCAACAAGTCCTTGATAGACTTTACCTATATCCAGCCTAAGCAACGGCATGTTCCAATATGAGGCAATACTTTTTGCCGTAAGACTCTTGCCGCAACCTGGCACGCCAAGGAGCAATAAGCCCTTAGGCTCTTGAAGACCGAAATCTCGAGCTTTTTTTTCGTATGCCTTTTGCCTTTTGAACAGCCAATCTTTAAGAATTTCCATACCTCCAACATCCTTGAGATCTTCATTTTTAGGGAAATAATCAAGAATGCCAGACTTCTTAATAATTTGCTCTTTTTCTGAAGAAACAGTGTATGGAGCATTCTGCCCTAAATCGTCCTTAACAGCTGCTAGACAAAATGCCAAATCAGCTTCCATTGAAGTCATACCTAAAGCCGCATCCACCATTCTGTTACGCATTTCCATCGACAGATTGATTTTGCATTGTCTTTCAACTACTCCAAGTGTCTTTTCCATATCAAATCTATCAGGTAATGGAATGTTCAATACGGTTACATACTTATCCAATTCTACAGGCAATTTATAAACTGCTGATAAAATTATGGCGTGAGTATTTGTATGCCTTGCTCTTTCTGCGATAGAACGAATGTAGTATTTAATATTTTCTTCTTCTATGTAGTTGTTGAAATCTTCCAACACAAAGACATCCTTACTTGCATCCTTATCATTGAGGATATATTTTAATACTTCTTCTGGTTCAACGATTTCTTCGCCGTCTTTATTAATCACAGGCTGAGGTTTATCGCCATTAAGTCTTCGCAAGCCATCAACGCAAGTCCAATTGAAAATACGAACGTCCTTACCTTCAGATTTTAAAACATTGATTATCCCCTCTATTTTTTGTTTGGTTCTATCGTACTCAAAACTAGTCAAATACAGGACAGGATAAAAAGCTTTAAGCATATCTTTAATTTTCGAATATACAGCTTCCATTTTGATATTATTTCTGTTCTACGGATTGTGTAATGTTTCTACGAGGCTTCATTTTTGTTAGATATTTGGCAGGAATATTTGTTTTCTTTGTCATGACTCTTTTGTTACCCAGTAACTGTTCAAGAACATCCATAGCATCATGAGCTCTTTCATTAACATCGTTAGGAAGATAGTCAGAATCTGTAACAATAGTTCCATCTTTTAAAATGACAAACTTTATCTGCGCAACAGGTTCGTCCTCGTTTTTATCTTTTGAACGACCCACCATAAAAAAGCAATAAACTTCTTCAGTTGTAGGGGTGAATCGATCATTCGCTTTATAAGTAAAGCCCTTTTTCTTAAATTCTTGAACCAAGGAGTTTTTGGCATATGCGGCATTTAAGGCATAGAATTGGTTTTGTAATTCTTCTACTTTTTGCACTGCATTAGGCATATAATAGGTATTATATGTTACCTCATTTGTTGTAAGATTAAGTTTAAGGGCAAATTCACCGTACAACTTAGTTCCATGGTTTGCATCTATTACAAGTAACTCATTTCCGTTAATAGAATACGTCCACCCCAAGGTATCACACGCAGATTTTAAAACATCTACGTGCATCACATGAGGATTGCGTACAAATCTTGATGATTCAAATCTAGACATATCAATCTTTGTATTTGGTCAATAAACTTTCAACACTTTGTGTAGTTACAAAAGTCAAACGTCGTTCCGTATTATTGTATTTAATAAAAGAAGACCACTTCTCTCGTAAAGAAGCAGAGAACATAAGATTCCTAAACTTAAATGAATGATTTGAGACAATGAATGTAATGTCATATAACCCTTCATTGGAGGATGATTCAATCATTAATCCATCATATAATATAGAGTAATTTACAACGTAATTCTTTAGATAAGTATGGACCAAGGCATTTTTATTGATTAGCCTTCTCGTCGAACAATAGAAAAGCGCAAGCAAATGTTTGTCAAGTTCGTCCTTGTTCTGAGGGTTAGGACCATCAATAACTGATGTCGCAAAGTCATTAATAGAAGAATTTACAGCAACAACATTATTTCGTTTGTTGTTATTTGTTATTTGACATGCTTTTTGAACTTTTCCAGGGAATATTTTCTTTTCTGGGACTGCGTCTATCAACAAAAGGTTATTCTCTAACAACTCCATTGTAGAAGGATCATCAATAGAATTATACAATAATTCTTTGGAGATACTTTCCAATGAAGTTTTATATCTCTTTTTATCCTTTATGTTTAGACCGCCCATATTTGATGCTACGACTAACTCTTGTCCTATTTTCGCTAGATTCTTATATAGTTTTTCTTTAAGACATCCTAAGATTTTCTCTTCAAGTAAATCTTCTATGGGACTAAACAACTTATGAACTTCAGGATTATCAATGTTTAAGAAATAATCCAAACGTTCATTCTTGTAATTCGATAAAGATGTAACTTCAAGATTCTCAATTTCCTTACGTATTCTTGATGCGTAAATCTCTGCAAATTCCAATTGGAAATCTGCATATTTGTTCTTAGCAACAGTATGATGTGCCAAGGTCATTTCTTCTCTTCGTACATGCTTTTGTTCCTCTGAAACAGAGAATGACAACACATTGAAACTTCCCGAGAAAAGAATTTTCTGATCGCCTTTAACTTCTATGACATTTTTAAGGTGAAACTCAGGGAGTTGAACATAGAAAAAGTTAGGATATTGCTCATCCAATAACTTGATTTCTGGTTCTACTTCCTCGTCCATCATAGGTTTTCCATCATTATTTAATGCAGGTTCAGAATAAGCGATGAAAACTCTCTTATTTTCGTCTTTGAGGAAATTTTCAATAAGTGGACCACGATCGTGCATAAAAGCACCTTTTCGAATCCATGGACTTATGAGCCAAACCTCATCTGGATCATCCTCATTGAAAATCTTATGAAGTTCAAGTTCAAAAGACAAAGAATCGTATAGTGCTTTTTTGTGAAGTCTTTCCTTGTCATTAGTTGTATTTGTTGGTTGAGAAGAGTCTGCACTTGTATCCGATAAAGAGGCTTTATGAGCATTCTCTTCTTCAAGTACAAGTTGCTTTTCTGCCTCTTTTATATCTTCAGATATTTCTGATTTTGCCGTCTCAACAGCATCTCCTTCAAGTACAATAGTTTCTTCATCAATTTCACACTCAAACTTAATACAGTTTTCAAGGAGTTCTGCTAACAATTCTGGATTAGAATTGATTTGTTCTGACATAATTGGATTTAATGCATTTGAATTTTCGTCAAAAACTAATGCACGAACCTCTTCTGATGAAGCTATACTTTGTACAAAACACACATATACCTTGTAACTAGCCTCATGGCCTTCCTTCCAGATTGCACTTTCCAAAATGTAACGATTCTGTGGGAAATGTACGTCCTGCGCTTGACATTCAGCATACTGCTTAATTTGTTCCAAAGATAGATTTAGATCGTCACAAGGAGTATTAACCTCATTGATTTTTGAAAGATAATCACCTATGCAATTTTTAATATTTAACCACGACAGGTGAGACTTATCAATGTAAATATCAAATGATTTTGTATAAGTATCAGGACGTTCTCCCCTCTCTGCGTACGTGCGACCTGCATCTGTAAGAGCCATACATGAATCATCACCTTCAATAGCATTAAAGCCTCGAAGTGTCTCGATTGCTGTCCGCAATATCGACTGTTCTGCTTTGTCGTTAACTACGTCCAATCCCAAAATCAATCCTATTTTTTCAAAAGATGATGTTTCATCGATAAGAAGTATGCCGACAATGCCCTTTTCAAGCGATGTTATCTTTGCAGGTCTTTGGGTTTTACCAGCATAAGTGGCTTTAACAAAGTTAATGTCATAAGAAATATATCCAAAGATTCTTTCTGAAATTTTCTTTTCTTCGAATACAGCTTTTGCTATACGAGTTCCGATAGGTTCCAGAACCTTTTGGGGCGCTGCAATTTTTTTATTTTTTATCTTGCTCATCTCACTGCATCTTTAAGTTGTTCAAAACTAACAGTTTCCATATTTGCAATGGAAGCGGCATAATTACTATTACTCTCAAATTGGCGTTTGTTACCTACGACTATAAGAAGACGTTTGGCACGAGAAAAAGCGACGTTAATACGTTCGATTTCTTTTGCAAAACCAATATTGTTTTTGGGGTTACTTCGAACTGTTGAAACAATAATAATGTTGCGCTCCATTCCTTGGAATCTATCGACCACATCACAAATGTACTCTCCTTTGTTAATGTGCTTGTTAAACCTATAATCGTATTTTTTCTTAATCTCGCGATTTTGGGCACTATAGAATGTTATGATGCCAATTTCTTTGTCCTCTGTTTTTTGCTGTGCATTAACAAAATTAGAATAGCCATCTGCTTGTTGCAAAGCCTTAAGAACTAAATCTATGGCCTTAAGTTCTCCTTCGTTTTTATAACCTGGGTTCAAGTATGTTTCTGGGGTGTGAACGTCAATCCATACAGCATGAGTGCTTGGCTGAATTATAGGATTTAATGTAATGCCATGCCATCTACTTCCCTTGTTTGTCAAATCAGGGATGTCCATTGTTTCTGTAATACCACACTTTAACCCACCAGTAGCAGCAAGTTCTTCTTGATAGAACTGTTTAATTGTATTCATAATCTGTTCATGCATACGATACTGGGTATCAAGCGTAGCAACAATTGTCTTTCTAACCTTTGCTGCAGCTTCAAATAAACGCTTAAATTGAGATTCTGCCTTTTGTAATTTCTCCGCAATATCTTTTTTGCCAATCTTTTCAAGGGCACTGTCAATTGTATTTTCATCCATCATTGGAGGCAGCTGTTTGTGGTCACCAATGACGATAATTTTTTTGCCCAAGACAAGCGGTACAGCCATTTCTACTGGTGTAGCTTTACTAGCTTCATCCATTATTACCACATCAAAGAACATATCAGAACGCTCATTTCCACCAAACATGTCAGAATATGATTCCATAAAATCACGAGAACCACAAATACTACATGTTGCTGCAACAAGATTTACATTGCTTTTGTATAAACGGCTAAACTCTGTTCTTGAATGTTTATCCTTGGCTTCAAGTTCTTCTTTCCAAGAATTTATCGCTGACGAATACTTCGGATCATTAGAAATTTTGGAAATAATTCTATCCATCCAAATTTTTGCAGCATTATCATTGCATTTTGTTGAGTCTTGACTCCATGTATCAATAATGGATGTAGAGAAACGCAATGCTTCTGGTGCCAAATTCTTAATCTTCCTATCATCAAGACGACCTAGAATACGAACAGGCCTAATGCCAGCTTGAGTCTGCAAACGCTCAAGTGCATTATCAACAGCTGTGTTTGTCTGTGATGTTAATAGAATTCTGCAATCAGGATTCTTGCGAATTTCTTGCCAAATTATCTCGGCAATAACAGTCGTTTTACCAGTACCTGGAGGACCTTGAATAAGTGCTAAGTCTTTTGCAAGAACAGACTTTGTAACCGCCTCAAGTTGCTTTTCATTCAAATTTCCAATCTTATGAGTACGGATGTCTTCCAATGCAGTATTTATGTCAACAACGGTTTCACCAGCATACTTTGGATCAAAGATGAAATTTGGAAGATTCGGATTGATAGGTCTATGGTTATATTTACTTTCTGGCTTTAAAATACGACTCATAGCCTTGCTTTGACGCATCAATTCCATAGTTTCACCCATGGCAGGGAATTGTATATAGTCACCAGCTACTATCTTTAACTCCTTTGAAGACAACAGTTCTAAAACGTCATCATTAGGTTCAATGATGGCATAGTCTCTTGTCCGTCGTACACAATTACCAATATTCAGACTGTTTTTCTGGAGGTATTGACGACGACGACGACGTACAATACTTTCCTTAGAGTACTGACTATGTGCAAGTTCTTCTTCATCAACCTCGCTCAACTTATCATAAGTTGAGCCATTAATGTAATTAACATTTTCATTTCTAAAGTCTGACTGAAGTTTGCGATCCAATTCTTGCAACAGAGAAAGGTCTTCCGAAAGTGACCATTGTGTGATTCCTTTATTGTTGTTATCATCATAAAGAATTTTAATTCCATGAATAGAAGCAAGAGCCCCTTCTATTATAGTCTCAATATTGTCTCTTTCATCAATATCCACAAAATTGAAAGCGAAGCTTAACTCTTTTGCATCTTTGCTTAGTCTATTTGTAGTGAAATTGCTGCGCTTGTCTGCAAGTGCAACATTGACCTTTTCAAATACTCTTCGACGATATTCTTCATTCTCGCAGAGAAACTCTATACGTGCTGTTGGCTCATATTCAGGAGCTTCCGCACAAATAGAATCATCTAACTGTGAGAAAATATTTTCTTTAAGAGTTGTATAATCTTCTTGAGATTTTGGGAAGAAAATCACGCACGATCTTGGCACATCTACTTGAAGTGAGGATTTGCCATAATTCTGGAGTTTCAAATCTGCAAGGACAGATTTTTCAATCTGTGGTGCAAAAGCATAATGAAATGTACTGCTAACATATTGGTTTGAGTAGTTTTTCCTAACCATATTGAAATAACGACCAAGACGTGGCAGTTCACTTGGATTATTAACAATCCAAGTATAAGCATTACCTTTTATGTTGGCACCTTCAATTTCAATACTAGTGTCTATTTGCTTTGGCGAAACTGATACCATGCAACTTGCAAAACGAAGTTTGCTGAAAATTGATAGCTCGGTATCAAGAGGGCGCTTAGAGGTTATCACAAAATGTTTACCATGAGGTATAACTTGAGCATCATCAGGAAGATCCTTGCAATAACTGTTAATATCAATTGATTCAACAGAAGGCAATAATGGCATTATTAATTTAGTTGTACAAACAACTTCTGCGATACCTTTATGATGAGTATCTACAATTTTCTGAAGGAATACAATATCCTTGTCAGATGTTAGAAGAATCTCTCCAAATTCGTCTTTCTTTAGATCAACTCCAAACTCTGTCAATTCTGAATCAATAGAAGACGTAATGTCTGCCAACTCTTCAGAGTCAGATATGATTGCAATCTTTCCGCTTACCGTATTGGTAGGTTCAGAATCAGCTTGATAACAATAGTCCCTTCCTATTGTCTTAATACTTTCAATGGTATCTTCTGGAATGGATTGGTAACTATCAAATGATATAAGGCATTCACCATCATCGATGGAAACTTTTGCTTCCATTTCGCATTTTCCTTTTAATTCGTCGGTAATGGCATTGTTAAGATTCTGAGCATAGCTGTCCATATCAAAATCCAATTTCAGCAAACCACCTTTTTGTTTGCTTATGTTTTGAATTTTGATTAAATCACGTTTATTTTCCAAAAGGGCATTTAGACCATCAAGATAGGCTTGCCACATCTCTTTATCCTCTTCTATTTGAATTTCAATAGGAGGAATTGGCAAAGAGAAACAATCCTTCATAAATTGTGTAATCTCGTTAACATGACCTATCCAATAAGGACCTACACCACTAATCAATTTGAATGAATCTTCATACAAATCAACAAATCGCACCTCACATTTTCTGATAATAAATTGGTCCTTTTCTTCTGGCAAGACCATATTTTTTACAGTAAAATGCGGTGCTCGCAAAGTGTATTCATCTCTAGCGAGTTGGGTTGTCATACAATAAGGAAGATCGTCGAACTTTATTGCAAGTTCTTCATAAACTTTGTTTCTGCCTTTCTGCCTACGATGAATAAACGAACAGGTGTGCGTACCTGACAATTGGGCAATTGTATCCTCAAAAGATACCTGTGCATCCTTGTCATGGAATTTGGCATCATCACTAGTATATCTAACGAACAAAGGAAGAGCTTCACAATCTTCAACGTTGCCGTAGATATTGGACTCAATTTGTCTAATGTCTAATTCTGCCATAAGGAATTAATAATAATAATTTAACTTTTGAATCAGTGATTCATATATAATAATTTAGTAAATATTTTCTCTATTTCAAATAAACGATACTTACATGTCTGTCAAACATATTTAGTTGCGCTCGAACAATACTATTGTCCTCAATCATAATAACTAAACCATAATTTGCAAATGATGCTGCTTCCATAGGAGCTCCGATTGCTAAAGCATTTTCGTCATAACCATAACCTCTGAATTCAATAATGCTCTCTTGCTTATTTATGATTTTCATTCGTTTGGGGGACATTTGAATATTGTTCTGCCATAATGGATGCATACCATCCATATTGTACATTGTTATAGTGTATCCTTCGGCACCTTCAATATTCTTTTCAATTGTTATTCTACGATGACAATTGTAGTTATGTCCGGAGACATTTTGCCCATTTTGGAAGCGGACATGGTCTGATGAGTCAAAAACAATTTTCCCATCAGGAGGATTATTATCTCCTTTTATTATGCTGGATAAAAAATCTAATTCCATTAGCTAATATTTTTATTTTTGTATTGTTAATCATTGATTATCTTTATAGCATCTTTGGGTATATAAGCGGTTGCAACAAAATAGCCCTCAAATAATTCCACGACAACTCTTTGCTGCCCTGCAATCCTTGCCACTCTACCATGAATATCCTTAAATTCGCCCTCTGTCACAATAACCATATCTCCTAATTTATATTGGATAATTTCTGTTGTAACAGGGATTATGTGCGGATTCTTGATAGATGTTAGTCTGATGAAGTTATTCATCGCTTCATCACAGATGGTAAGTGGAGGATTACGGTCGGGATTGTCTTGACGTTGGGAAGTGTGGTCGAAGTAATAACTTAGTAGATTTCTGCTTTCATTAGTACTTACTTTGATTTCATAGAGCAATGTTTCAACTTGTTCTGCTGTAGCATGAACAAAGAGAAATGAGGAGAGAAGAGGCTCTGTTATGATTCGCTTCTTTCCTTGTTTCCTTACTTCTTTATATCGCATAGGAACATAACATTCAAATCCTTTAGCTTCTACAAATGCTTTTGCCTTGATAATACGTCCATATGAGACTCGCAGAACAAACCATTGTTTGTTTTCGGATGGTGCATTCTCTACCGACACCCCACTCCTGATATCATCAGAGATGGAGGGCGTGCGGGAGGTAAGTCTTGCACTTGGACACGATAAGCCAGTGTCGGTTGGCTGCCCATTATACAATGAAGCGTCTGCCTTTGGAGACAGGTTGGTAGTTTCTTCCAATGTTATTGTTTAGAGGTTAGATTAAACCAATAGACTTTTTTAGTAGAATTGCCAATTGTTAATCACAAAGATAAAGAATCTTATTCAGACAAAAAAATAATTCATTTGAAAAATTTACTTTTGGGTGGCAAAATTCTGTAATTTGAATAGCTCGCCAAACTGATATTCCTACTACTAAAGCTGGTATAGAGAGGAAAATCGGTAAAATGATATTAAAGTCGATATTTGGAAAACAGTAAGTAAAATCAACAAGATATCAAGTGCATGAAAAAATCTGCCATATCTTCCAGGATTGCTGTACAGCGCTCATTATCAGAATCATAAAGGCTGGAAGACATGGCTGAGAAGGGATTATCTGCCAGCCTATCTGCCAGCAAGAGCAGCCTATCTTCCAGCCAGAACGGACTATCTTCCCGTGACTTGCTGGTGGATAAATGAAAAAAATATCGCTCAAGAATAAAAGCTTGAGCGATATTTTTTTTGATGAATATATCGGAGACGCTTACCTTTCTACCTGCCTACTACCCTACCCTCTTCACAAGATAGCGCGTGCAGGTTTCGCACTTGCGGCGGCGCATGCCTGGCATGTTGGCGAGCTTGCGACCGAAAGCGATGAGGGTGTTGGCTTTTAGGGAGGAACCGACCTTCTGCTTAATGACGTCGAAGATTTCGGCGGTGGAGAGCCACTCGGCAGCGGGGTCGAGCGGGTCGGCGGCGACGGAGAAGCAGAGGCTGAAGTATTGGTCGGCGGGTTCCTGTATCTCGTAGCGTCGGTTCCAGAGCATTATCTGCTCGGTCTCTGCCTTGTCGAACCAGCTGCGACGACCGTTGCGCAGGAGCTGCAGTGCCTGGGCGAAGAGCTGACGGTGGTCGGGCACGCGACTGGTGTCGATGGGCGCGGTTAGCTCGATGCCGATGAAACGGCGATTGCCCGAGGGGTCGGCGAGGATGTCGGTCATGTTGCTGGTGGCGATGAACGATGCTTTGCGAGGTAGTTCCTCGATGTGGGTGCCGAACGGGCGTTTCACTTTTACCGACGGCAGCTGAATGATGTTCTTCAGAAAGCCTTGCTGCACACGTGGCGATATCTGGTTGAACTCGTCGAGGTTGATGAGCAGTTGCTGCGACATGGCGAGCATCACCTGGCGACGGTCGGAAAGGGCAAGGCTATCGGTGTAGCCCCACTTCAGAGCATCGGGCAGCAGGCGACGGCAGAACGTGCTTTTGTTGTAGCCTTGTGGCGAGATGAGCAGTGGTGCAACGCTGTTGCCATAGAGTCGGGAGGATTGGTTTTGCCACTGGCTCACCATGGCGAGCAGCCACGTGGTGAACCACTCGCGCCATAGCGGTGTGTCGGTTGGCACGGTGAGGGCGAGGTCGCCGATGTGGTCGTGTCCGTCCCATACGCCTTCGCACTCGGCGAGGTAGTCGCCGACGGGGTCGTACTGGCGAACGTAGTCGGAGTCGATATAGTTGCGTATGTCGTTCTGACTCACCTCGATGCCTTCGCGCTGCACCTCAAGAATGATGCGTCGGCGCGTGCGCAAATCGAGTGGTTCGAAGCTGCCGACTGGACTGTCGACGGGGCGATACTCGGTGCAGTTCATAACGGTGTTGTAGCGAAAGGCGTAGTGCGTGGTGAGGAAGTCGATCATGCGGTCGATTGGGCTTGGTGCGGTTGTTTCGTTTTTCATGGTTATTGGTGTTTTGTGTTGTTGTTATAATTCTCACGCTGCGACAACTTTATTGCCACGCTACGGCAACATGGTTGTTGTGCTACGGCAACATGGTTGTTGTGCTACGGCAACATGGTTATCGCAGAGCGAGAATAATGGGAAAAGGGTAAAAAAAACTACAGAAAGTCGACCTCTTCTGTCGAGTTATCAAAGACTACGTTCGTGTAATCGTACTGTGCGAAGAGCTGCTTTATCCACTCTTGCTGCTCGGGCATGAGTTTAGACTTTCCATAATGATAGCGATAGTACATACTTGTTCCGCCGAAGTATTTCCTCATCAGTAGGCGCAAGTTTGAGGCATCGCGTAGTTTCACGTCTTCAAACAGCTGCTTAAATCCTGATGCCAAGCGCACCATGCGCACTGGTTTGAAGTGATCGCACGAACCGTCTGCCCGCAGGGCTGTGGGAAAAATCGCATTACCCTGCGTGCGTGAGGAGTCGAGTGCGACGGACGAGCGAAAGTGTATGCACTCGTTGCAGCGTTTGCAGTTGGAATTGAAGCAATAGGACCAGTTGTTTGGGATGTTGCTGCGCTTGATAGCAGCGTCGTTGATGTTTGTGTTTTCCATTGTACTTTGTTTTTTTAGTTTATAGTGTTTCTAAAATTGCTTGCAAAGGTATAATATTGCGCAAGCGTTGTCAAGTTTTTGCAGAAAATAACACCTAAAAAAGCAAAAAATAGCAGAATGATGCTTTTATTTTGAGTTTCAAGTGGTTGTGGCAGCCGTTGGCTTTAAGT
>ENA-USZK01000484-USZK01000484.1-human-gut-metagenome-genome-assembly--contig:-NODE-484-length-21411-cov-5.668463_pt1 | contig 21411 bp, 17 predicted proteins | sample MGYA00250043_ERZ773534 | MGnify/ENA primary metagenome ERZ773534 (study PRJEB29103, sample SAMN06112056) | human gut metagenome | biome: human gut; feature: ankylosing spondylitis patient; material... | reverse complement strand
TGACATTCGCCTCGCACCTCGACGGCCGGCGTAGCTTCATGGGACCGGAGGAGAGCATGCGCATTCAGTCGAATCTCGGCAGCGACATTGCGATGGCCTTCGACGAGTGCGTGGAAAACCCGGCACGCTACGAGTACGCGAAGGCATCCTGTGAGCGCACGCTGCGCTGGCTGGAGCGCTGCAAGATCGAGCATGACAAGCTGAATACCTTGTCAGATACGGTCAACCCGCAGCAGATGTTATTTGGCATCAATCAGGGTGCGACGTTCGAAGATCTTCGCATCTGGCACATGAAAGAGATCGCGAAGCTCGACTGTGACGGCTACGCCATCGGTGGCCTCGCGGTCGGCGAGCCGACGCAGACAATGTACGACATCATCGACGCGGTCGAGCCCTATATGCCACAGGATAAGCCGCGCTATCTCATGGGCGTCGGTACGCCGTCGAACATCATCGAGGGCGTGGCGCGCGGTGTGGACTTTTTTGACTGTGTGATGCCGGCGCGCAACGCACGCCACGGCAAGCTCTTCACGTGGAGCGGCTCGATCAACCTCAAAAACGAGAAGTACAAGCTCGACGAGCGGCCGATCGACGAGCAGTGCGACTGCCCGACGTGCCGGAATTTCTCGCGTGCGTACCTGCGCCACCTCTTTAAGGCGGAGGAGATCCTGGCCCTGCGCCTTGCGGTGATGCACAATCTGTATTTCTACAACAAGCTGACGCAGCGCATCCGCGACGCGCTCGACGCGGGAGAGTTTGCGGCTTTCCGAGCGGAGTACAGCACGAAGCTGTCGGAAAGAGTTTGATTCTTTGGATAAACCCCTTGCACAATAGTGAAATATCCGTTATAATATCAATATCTTTTGTTTTGGAAAGGAACTTGTACTATGGATAGCATTATCTTGCTGGTTGCAATGATCGCGGTGTTCTACTTCCTGATCATCCGCCCGGAAAACAAGCGCAAAAAGCAGGCAGAGAACATGCGCAACAGCCTCAAAAAGGGCGAGCGCATCACCACTATCGGCGGTCTGGTCGGCCGCATCGTTCAGGTGAACGACGCGACGGTTGTGTTCGAGACCTCTGAGGACCGCGTCCGCATCGAGGTCGCCAAGTGGGGCATCCAGTCTGCGGAGTCGATGGAGCAGGCGGCTGCGCCCAAGGCCAAGAAGGCTGACAAGGCGGAGAAGAAGGCTGAGGAAAAGCCTCAGACCGAGGAAGAGGCCAAGACGGTGGCCCTGCCGATTGAGGATACCGGCTCCGGCAAGACGCTGTTTGCCCAGACGCTGGCGCGGGTTCTGAAGGTCCCCTTTGCCATTGCCGATGCCACCACACTGACCGAGGCCGGCTATGTGGGTGACGACGTGGAGAATATACTGCTGCGCCTTTTGCAGGCGGCGGATTTCGACGTAGAGCTAGCCGAGCGGGGCATCATCTACGTGGATGAGATCGACAAGATCGCTCGGAAGAGCGAGAATACGTCCATCACACGCGATGTGTCCGGCGAGGGCGTGCAGCAGGCGCTGCTGAAGATATTGGAGGGCACTGTCGCCAATGTGCCGCCCCAGGGCGGGCGCAAGCACCCCCATCAGGAGTTCATCCAGCTGGATACCAGCAATATCCTGTTTATCTGCGGCGGCGCGTTCGACGGTCTGGAAAAGATCATCGAGGACCGCGTGGGCAAGCGCAGCATGGGCTTTGAGAATGCGGTGCAGAGCAAAAAAGAGCGCCATACCGGCGAGCTGTTCCAGCAGGTCCAGCCCCATGATCTGCTGAAGTTCGGCATCATCCCCGAGCTGGTGGGCCGTATGCCGGTCATCACCGCCCTGCAGGGCCTGACCCGGGAGGATCTGGTGCGTATTCTCACCGAGCCGAAGAACGCGCTGGTGAAGCAGTACCAGAAGCTGCTCAGCTACGATGGCGTGGAGCTGCATTTCGATCAGGACGCGCTGGAGGCGGTGGCGGACACCGCGCTGGCACGGAACATCGGCGCACGTGGTCTGCGGGCGGTGATGGAGGGACTGCTGACCAAGGTCATGTACGATGTGCCCTCCGACCCCACCATCAGCGATGTGACCATCACAAAGGCGTGTGTGGACGGGGATGCTGAGCCCACGGTGCTGCGTGACCCGGAAAAGGTGGCGCAGCGCGCTAAATTCAAGACCGGCACGGCGGAGAAGACCTCCACCGCCCCGGCGTCTTAACAGAGACTCAGACTGCCGGAAAAGCCAAGGCTTTTCCGGCAGTTCGGATACTACCCTTTTCCCAACGCCCGCCGTCCGGCGGGAGAAAGGAGACAACTATGGAAACGATCACCCGGAACATTCCGGTGCTGGCACTGCGCGGCCTGACGGCTTTCCCCGGGCAGACGGTGTCCTTTGACGCGGAGCGCGATATCTCCATCTTCGCTCTGGACAACGCCATGGAGAATGACCGCCGGCTGCTGGCGATGACGCAGAAGGACCTGTCCACGGCGGAGCCGGGAGAGGAGGATCTGTACACCATCGGCACGGTGTGTCATATTTTGCAGATCATCAAGACCTCGGACACTACGGTGCGTGTCATCGCGGAGGGTGAGAGCCGGGCACGGCTGCACCGCCTGTGGCAGAAAAAACCGTTTTTGCAGGCCCAGGCCGAACTGCTGCCCGAGATGGCGGCCCGCCATACGGCCCGCAGCGAGGCGCTGATACGCCGAACCTATGTGCTCTTCGGTGAATACCGCGAGCTGGCCAACGGCATCGGCGAAGACTTCGCCGCCGCGGTGCTGGACTGCGGCGATACCGGCCGTCTGGCCGACCTGATCGCCCAGAATATCACCCTGCGGCACCAGGACCGTCAGCGGGTGCTGGAGGAGCTGCACCCGGACAAGCGCCTGCGTATCGTCAACGATATCCTGACCCATGAGGTGGATGTCATCTCGCTGGAGAGCGAAATGGAGCAGAAGGTACGCCGCCGTGTGGCCCAGGTACAGAAGGACATGATCCTGCGGGAGCAGGTGAAGGTATTGCAGCACGAGTTGGGGGATGACGGCGACGAGGAACTGGAGGAGTACGCCGCCAGGATACAGGCGGCGGACCTGCCGGAGGAGATACATACCAAGCTGACAAAAGAGGTGGAGCGCCTGGGCAAGCAGCCCTTCGGCAGCGCCGAGGCCTCGGTGATACGCAACTATCTGGATGTGTGTCTGGAGCTGCCCTGGCACAAATTCACCCGGGAGAGGGCGGATGTGGCGCAGGCCCGAAAGATACTGGACAAGGACCACTACGGTCTGGATAAGGTCAAGCAGCGTATTTTGGAGTTCATCGCCGTGCGGCAGCTGAACCCGGACGCCAAGGGCAGGATACTCTGCCTGGTGGGGCCTCCCGGTGTGGGCAAGACCTCCGTGGCTTTGTCCGTGGCCAAGGCCATGAACCGCAAGTGCGCCCGACTGAGTCTGGGCGGCGTGCGGGACGAGGCGGATATCCGCGGCCACCGCAAGACGTATATCGGCGCTATGCCCGGCCGCATTATCGAGGCCCTGACCCGCGCCGGTACCATGAACCCTCTGCTGGTGCTGGATGAGATCGACAAGCTGGCCAGCGATATGCGGGGCGACCCGGCTTCGGCCCTGCTGGAGGTACTGGATAGTGAGCAGAACGGGGCTTTCCGCGACCACTTCATCGAGCTGCCTGTGGACCTGAGCCGTGTGATGTTCATTACCACCGCCAACACCACGTCCACCATACCCCGTCCGCTGCTCGACCGCATGGAGGTCATCGAGCTGGGCAGCTACACCGACGAGGAAAAGCTGCACATCGCCCGGGAGCATCTGCTGCCCAAGCAACTGAAGGAGAACGGCATCCGCCGCGGCCAGCTGCGCCTGGACGATGAAGCCCTGCGGGCCATCATCACCGACTACACCAAGGAGTCCGGCGTCCGCACGCTGGAGCGCCAGCTGGGCAAGCTGTGCCGCCGCGCCGCCATGCGTTTGGTGGAAACGGGTGTAAAGCGCATAGACGTTACAGATAAGAGCCTGCGTGAATTCCTGGATACGCCGCCCTATGCCGAGGATACCCGCAGCAAGATGGACCAGATCGGTGTTGTCAACGGTCTGGCGTGGACCGAAGTGGGCGGCGAGCTGCTGGAGGTGGAGGCCGGCGTGATGGACGGCACCGGCAAGCTGGAGCTCACCGGCAATTTGGGCCAGGTGATGCAGGAGTCCGTAAAGGCGGCCTATACCTGCCTGAGGAGCCGTGCCGCCGAGCTGGGCATTGTCCCGGATTTCTATAAGACCAAGGACATCCATGTCCACTTCCCGGAGGGCGCGGTGCCCAAGGACGGCCCCTCCGCCGGCATCGCCATCGCCACGGCTATGCTGTCGGCCCTGACGGGCCGCGCCGTGCGCCATGACGTGGCTATGACCGGCGAGGTGACGCTGCGGGGCCGCGTGCTGCCCATCGGCGGTCTGCGGGAGAAGACCATGGCCGCCAAGCGCAGCGGCATCCGGACCGTCATCATTCCCCGGGAAAGCGAGAAGGATCTGGCGGACATCGATCCCGCCGTACGGGAGGCGCTGCGCTTTATCACTGCCGAGACGGTGGACGCCGTGTTTGCCCATGCACTGACCCTGCCGAAAAAAGAGGCGGCGGTGGAGCATCTGGCGGTGATGGGTAGTCCGGCTATGCAGGAGGTGCGTCATGGCGATCAACTTTAATAAGGCGGAGTTCGTGCTCTCGGCCGTAAGGGCGGAGACATTTATACGCGACGGAAAGCCACAGGTCACCTTCGCGGGGCGCAGCAATGTGGGCAAGTCCTCCGTGATCAACCGGCTGCTGGGCCGCAAGAATTTCGCCCGGGTGGGCGCTACCCCCGGCAAGACCAGCCAGATCAACTATTTTGACATCGACGGCAGGCTATACTTCACCGACCTGCCCGGCTACGGCTATGCCAAGGTCTCCAAGGAGGAGCGCGACCGCTGGGGCCGCTTGATGGAGCGTTACTTCGCCGAGGAGGGGCTCATTACCCTGGGCGTGTTGATCGTGGATGCGCGGCACAAGCCCACCACCGATGACGTGACCATGTGCGACTGGTTCAAGGGCACCGGCTGCCCGGTCATCGTTGTAGCCAACAAGCTGGACAAGCTGAAAAAGAGCGAGATCGAGCCAAATCTGACCCTGATCCGCCAGACGCTGACCCTGCCGGAGGAGGCGCTGCTGATCCCCTTTTCCGCCGAGAAGGGCACCGGCAAAACGGAGCTCCTGGCAGCCATCAGCGAGATATGCGCCAAATAAAGCAAAACCTCCGGCTCAGCCGGAGGTTTTGCACTTTGCGCGGGGGAGGCGGGGAGATCGTTTCCGTTACTTTCGCGGATGTACGAACTCCGCCAGCATGGCACTGCTCAGCATCATAGCCGCGTCCAGCCAGCGGGCGGCGTCAGCGTTTCGCCCAGCAGCAGCACGGAGAAAAACACGGCGCTCCGTGTACCGCCGGCAACGCCGTTGAGTATCACCACGCCGTTCAGGCCGAACAGCAGCAGGGGCGAGAGGTATTTCACATATGGGTATCTTGTGTGCCATAGTGCGGCGCTCCGCTTAGAAAATCGTGGTTTTCGCAAATTGACATTATCATAATACGGTGTTATCCTTGCGTAAAGAGAAAAGTATGCGATCGGGATCCGGCGGCGGAACGGTTTTTGTCACAGCTCTCCCGCCAGACGGAATGATAAAAAACTTTCAGCAATGCAGAAAAATTTTTAGGGGAAATGTAAAAAAGGACTGTTAATTGTCCTAAACGTATGGTATAATCCAAGATGAACAAGCAAGCAGCGCGCCGCCGGCGGCGGACGCGGTGACATTTCAAACAGGAGGTTTTGCAAATGGAAACTTACGGACTGGAAAAGCTGGGTATCATCAACGCCAAGGCGGTCTATCGTAATCTGACCCCCGCACAGCTGACCGAGCACGCGCTTTGCCGCGGCGAGGGTACGCTGTCCAACACCGGCGCCCTGGTGGTCAAGACCGGGAAATACACCGGCCGCAGCGCCAATGACAAGTTTATCGTGGACACCCCTGCCGTCCATGACGACATCGCCTGGGGCAAGGTGAACCGTCCTATCGAGAAGGCTAAGTTCGATGCCATCCGCGCCAAGGTCATCGCCTATCTGCAGGGCAAGGAGATCTTTATTTTCGACGGCTTTGCCGGCGCCGATCCCAAGTATACCAAGGCCTTCCGCATCGTCAACGAGCTGGCCAGCCAGAACCTCTTCATCCACCAGCTGCTGCGCCGTCCCACCGCCGAGCAGCTGAAGGACTTCCACGAGGACTACACCATCATCGCCGCTCCCGGCTTCAAGTGCATCCCGGAGATCGACGGCACCCGCAGCGAGGCCGCCATCCTGGTGGACTACGAGGCGCACGAGGTGGTGATCTGCGGCACCCGGTATGCCGGCGAGATCAAGAAGTCCGTGTTCTCCGTTATGAACTATGTGCTGCCCAAGCAGGGCGTGTTCCCCATGCACTGCTCTGCCAACATCGGCAAGAACGGCGACAGCGCCGTGTTCTTCGGCCTGTCCGGTACCGGCAAGACCACCCTGTCCGCCGACCCCAACCGCATGCTCATCGGCGATGACGAGCACGGCTGGGCGGACGATTCCGTGTTCAACTTCGAGGGCGGCTGCTACGCTAAGTGCATCAACCTCAGCCCCGAGGGCGAGCCTGAGATCTACAACGCCATCAAGTTCGGCGCTCTGGTGGAGAACGTGGTGATGGATCCCGACACCCGCGAGTTCGACTTCGACGACGATTCTCTGGCCGTCAACTCCCGCGTGGGCTATCCCGTGGAGTATATCCCCAACGCCGAGCTGTCCGGCATGAGCCCCAGCGTCCCCAAGACCGTCATCTTCCTGACGGCGGATGCCTACGGCGTGCTGCCTCCCATCAGCAAGCTGGATAAGAACCAGGCCATGTACTACTTCGTCTCCGGCTTCACCTCCAAGGTCGCCGGTACGGAGATCGGCGTCACCGAGCCGGTGCCCACATTCTCCACCTGCTTCGGCGAGCCGTTCCTGCCGCTGGATCCCTCCGTGTACGCCGCGATGCTGGCGGACAAGGTGGAGAAGGCCGGCGCCAAGGTCTATCTGGTCAACACCGGCTGGAACGGCACCGGCAAGCGCATGAAGCTCAGCTACACCCGCGCCATGGTCACCGCCGCCCTTACCGGCGAGATCGAGAAGAGCCAGTTCGTCACCGATCCCACCTTCGGCGTGCAGGTGCCCACCAGCATCGAGGGTGTGCCCTCCGAGCTGCTGATCCCGGAGAACACCTGGGAGGACAAGGCCGCGTATCAGGCAAGCTGCAAGAAGTTGGCCGCCAGCTTTGTGGAGAACTTCAAGAAGTACACCCACATGAGCGCCGAGGTCGTGGCCGCAGGCCCCAAGGCGTAAACAGAGCAAAAAAATTTCCCCGACACCGTCGGGGAAATTTTTTGCGTATCTTTAAGGTGCATTTCAGCTATATGGGATATGCTTTACCACAGCGGAAGAAGGCTCACTTCTTCAGGGCGTTGACGGCCTCCCGCAGGGCATCCACATGTTCCTGCTTCGTGGCCCAGCTTGCGCAGAAGCGCACGCCGGAATGGTCGGCGTCCACCCGCTCCCAGTACTCATAGCCGAAGCGCTTGCCGATCTCGGCCAGCTCCGTGTCGGGCATGATGGGGTACTGCTGGTTGGTGGGGGAGTCGAACAGCAGGGGATAGCCCGCCGACACGAAGATGTCCCGGATCTGATGCGCCATTTCAATGGCGTGGCGGGAGATCTTGAAGTACAGATCGTCGGTGAACAGGGCGTCGAACTGCACGCCCAGCAGGCGACCCTTGGCCATGCGGCCGCCCCGCTGCTTCATGATGAAGCGGAAATCCTTTTTCAGGCTCTCGTTCATGATGACCACGGCCTCGCCGAACAGGGCGCCCACCTTGGTGCCGCCGATGTAGAACACGTCGCACAGACGGGCAAGCTCCGGCAGCGTCATGTCGCTCTCATCGGACATGAGACCGTAGCCCAGACGGGCGCCGTCGATGAACAGGGGCAGGCCGTACTCCCGGCAGGTGCCATACAGCTCGGTCAGCTCCGCCTTGGTATACAGCGTGCCGCCCTCGGTGGGGTGAGAGATATACACCATGCCCGGCTGGACGATGTGCTCAGTGGACTCGTCGTGTTTGTGCCACTCTACGTAGTCCCGTACCTGCTGTGCGGTGATCTTCCCGTTGGTGGTGGGCAGGGTGATGACCTTGTGACCGGTGGACTCAATGGCGCCGGCCTCATGGCAGTTGATGTGACCGCTGACGGCGGAGAGCACGCCCTGCCACGGCCGCAGGATAGCGGCAATGACCGTGGTGTTGGTCTGGGTGCCGCCCACAAGGAAGTGGACGTCGGCCTCCGGTGCCTGGCAGGCGGCCTTGATCTTCTCCCGGGCGGCGGCGCAGTATTCATCCTCGCCGTAGCCCACGGTCTGCACCATGTTCGTCTCGTTGAGCTTTTCCAGCAGAGCGGGATGCGCGCCCTCCAGATAGTCGCTGTTAAAGTAGATCATAGCGATTCTCCTTTTCTGTGGGACGGAACGGAATCAGACGCTCCGCCGTCTCAGATAATAGATAACACTTCTATTCTAATACGTTTTTCTTAGGATGTAAAGCAAACTGTTACAATTTCATTACAGCTTGTTTATGTCCCTTGCAATACACGAAAAAACCTGCTACAATACCCAACGACAAGGAGGCTTGTACCATGAACGATACACCCAGAGGATCCCGTTTGCAGAAGGATACACGCAGCACGGAGCTGCAGCCCATCGATACCAATAACCGGCGGCGCAGAAAACGCAGAAAAAACGGCAAGGCGCTTTATTATGCTGTGCTGATCGTTCTGCTGGGCGTGCTTGTGTTCTCGTCCGTAAAGATCATCACGTATCTGAAAGATCAGAAGAGCGCGGAGAACAAGCAGAACGAGATCAATAACAGCTTTATTACGCCTGATCCCAATACTCCCGGTACCGATGCCAACAGCAGCGGAACGGGTACCGACAACAGCGGCGAGTCAAAGAAGGACGAGAAGCCCAAGGAGCCCGATCGGGAGAGTATCATCGTAAACTTCGACAAGATGCAGGCGCAGTACCCTGACGTGGTGGGCTATGTATACTGTGCCGACACCGTGCTGAAGTACCCCATCGTGCAGACCTCCGACGAGGGCGGCGAGTATTACCTGTACCGCGACATCGACGGAAACAACAACAAGAACGGCACCGTGTTCCTGGATTGGCGCTGCAACTCTGACTTCACCTCTCAGAACAACATCATCTACGGTCACAACATGAAGACCGGCCTGATGTTCGCCTCTCTGATGAACTACAAGCAGCAGTACTATTACGATATCCACCCGTACTTCTATCTCTACACGCCCAGCCAGACCTATAAGGTCAACCTGTTCGCCGGCTGCATCGTGGAGCATGACGCGGATGTGTACTCCCTGACCCTCAGCGACAGCTATATTCAGGAGTGCATCCAGAACTCCACCTTCAAGTCCAGCTACGGTGCGCCCACGGGCAATATCCTGACGCTGAGCACCTGTGACTACGACTTCGACAACGCCCGCTACGTGGTCATGGGCGAGCTGGTTCCCGTGAAGAACCCCGCCGAGTCCGCGGAGTAAGCAGATAACGAAAAGACCGCCTGCGGGCGGTCTTTTCTCGCGCAAAAAAACAGACCCCGTGGGGTCTGTTTTTTTCGTGTGTTTACTTGGTGCCGAAGATACGGTCGCCGGCGTCGCCCAGACCGGGGACGATGTAGCCGTTCTCATTGAGCTTCTCGTCCACCGCACCGGCGTAAATGTCCACGTCGGGATACAGCTTCTGGATATGGGCGATGCCTTCGGGCGCTGCCACCAGCACCATCAGCTTGATGTGCTTGCAGCCGAACTTCTTCATTTCGCCGATGGCTTCAGCGGCGCTGCCGCCGGTAGCCAGCATGGGATCCACGATCAGCACGTCGCGCTCGGCCACGTCCTTGGGCATCTTGCAGAAGTAGGGATGCGGCTCCAGCGTCTCCTCGTCGCGGTACATGCCGATGTGCCCCACACGGGCGGAGGGAACCATGCGCAGCACGCCGTCCACCAGGCCCAGACCGGCACGGAGGATGGGAACGACTACGAATTTGCGGCCTGCCAGCGTGGGCGCGTCCATCTCGCAGATGGGCGTTTCGATGTGCTTGGTGGTCAGGGGCAGATCGCGGGTAGCCTCGTAGGTGATGAGCATACCGATCTCGGATACCAGCTCACGGAAATCCTTGACGCTGGTGTTCTTGTCCCGCATGATGGTCAGCTTGTGCGCCACCAGGGGATGATCCATAATGTGAACCTTGCTGCTGTACATAGTGTTCTCCTCCGTATATATGAAATTCAATGGGTACACTCGTGTGATAGGGCGGATGGGCTATTCCGCTGTCAGCGGCAGCCCCTTGGCCAGCCGCTCCCGCTCGGCCTGGCTCAGCCGCAGATACACCGGCTGCAGCTCCTGCGCGGAGCAGAGCCGCCCCTGTGCCGCCAGCGCTTCCGCTGCCAGCGCCGCGCCTGCGGCGCTCTGATACCGGTGCAGGGGGGAGGCCATGCGGCAGGGGATGCCGAAGGTCTGAAGATGCTTGTATAAAAGCTCAGCCCCGTCGCCGACGATGAGTATGTCGTTCTCCGAGGGATAGGCGTCTCGCAGCTCCTGCGCCACGTATTCGCAGGAGACGGCGCGGTCGTCGCACAGCCGGATGATCCGTCCGTTTTCCGCCTTGAAAAGTGCGTTGTATACCTGCTGCCGCCGGGCGTCCATAGCGCCCACGATCAGGCCGTTGAAATCACCGACGCCGTAGGCCATAGCCGCCAGCGTGGACACACCGCAGCAGGGCAGCCCCTTCGCCCAGGCCAGCCCCTTGGCTGCCGATACGCCGATGCGCAGACCGGTGAAGCTGCCGGGGCCGTGGGTCACGGCCACAAGGCCGATATCGTCCAGCGTCAGACCGGCGCTTTGCAGCATGGCGTCCAGCAGGGGCATCAGGGTGACACTGTGGGTCAGTCCCCGGTTCTGATAGGATTGCGCCAACAGCACGCCGTCCTCCGTCACAGCCACGGACACGCTCTTGGCGGAGGTTTCCAGTGCCAGTATTTTCAACGTGTCTCGCCTCCTGTGATGGTGATGATGCGGTCATTTTCACCGGAGCCGCGGGCGATGTCCACCCACACGGTGTCCTCCGGCAGCGCGTCGGTGACGCGCTCCGACCACTCCACGGCGCACACGCCGCCGCGGATAAGATAGTCCTCCCAGCCAATGTCGAACAGCTCGTCCGAGCTGCCCAGCCGGTACATATCGAAGTGGAACAGGGGCACTGTGCCGCTGTATTCATTGACGATGGTGAAGGTGGGGCTGGTGACGCGGCCGGCGCAGCCCAGCCCTCTGGCCAGCCCGCGGGTGAAGGCGGTCTTGCCCATGCCCAGGCCGCCGCGGTAGGCCACGACGCTGCCGGGGCGGAGCGTTTTGCCCAGCGTTTCGCCGATGCACTCGGTTTCCTCCGGACTGTGGGACAGATATTCCATGGCTTCACCCCGCTTTTGCTCAAATCAACTTATTATAGCACAGCCTGCCGAAAAAGAAAAGAGCAAAACCGCCGTTGGTACGGAAAAACTCAAGCAGCTTTTTTCAACTTGTTTACAACTTTTATCCAATATGCTATAATAATTTATTAGCTATAAGGAAAGGGACGACCACTATGGAACTGTCGGCAAAGCTGGTACGTTCACAACTGAATTTCTTCAAGCCCTTCGTGGCGGGCTGCTCGCTGGAGGTGACCCGCAAGGGGCAGGACAAGCTGGGCGAGCTGATGAGCGCCCTCCACAAGCGGGAGGTGCTGATCCGCGACCATGATTTCGAACGCTTTCAGGGCGCGTGGGTCATGCCCAAGGACGAGCGGCGCAGCGGTGTGGTGCTGTATCTCCACGGCGGCGGCTATACCTGCGGCAGTCTGGACTACGCCAAGGGCTTCGCCGCGACGCTGGCCAGCGAGTGCGGCGTGCGCGTGTTCTGCGCGGCGTACCGTTTGGCGCCGGAAAATCCGTACCCGGCGGCGGTGGAGGACGCGCTGACGGCCTTCGACTACCTGCTGAAAAAGGGCTATGCGCCGCACCAGATCCTGCTGTGCGGCGAGAGCGCCGGCGGCGGCCTGATCTACGCCCTGAGCCTGAAGCTCAAGCAGCTGGGCCGCGAGCTGCCCTGCGGCTTGATCGGGATATCCCCGTGGGTGGATCTCACCGGCTCCGGCGCGTCCTACGAGACGAACCGGGACAACGACCCGTCCCTGACACAGGAGCTGCTGGAGTTTTACGCCAAATGCTACACCCAGGATCCTGCCGACCCTCTGTGCTCACCGGTGCGGGGCGACCTGACCGGCTTGCCGCCGTCTCTGCTGTTTGCCGGAGGCGACGAGATACTGCTGGACGATGCCCGCACCCTGCATGACCGGCTGAAGGCGGCCGGCTGCCGCAGCAAGCTCCTCATCGCGCCGGAGCGCTGGCACGCCTACGTGCTCTACTGCCTGCAGGAGAACATGGAGCAGGATATGGAGGAGATCAACCGTTTCCTGACCCAGAACCTGTCCCCGGCGCGGAGCCTGCGCTGGATGCGGCTGGATAACGCCGCCAAGATATACCCCGCCGCCAAGCGGCGCAACTGGAACAACTTTTTCCGTATCTCCGCCACGCTGACGGAGCCTATCGACACCGGGGTGCTGGCCTCGGCGCTGGATGTGACGGCGCGGCGCTTTCCGTCCATTGCCGTGCGCCTGCGGCGGGGCGTGTTCTGGTACTATCTGGAGGAGATACCCAAGACCCCGCCCATCCAGCCGGAGAAGAGCTGCCCGCTGGCGCACGCGCCCTTCCACGAGGTGCGGCAGTGCGCCTTTCGGGTGCTGGTGTATAAAAACCGGGTGGCGGTGGAGTTTTTCCACGCGCTGACCGACGGCACCGGCGCACTTGTGTTCGTCAAAACGCTGCTGGCGGAGTACCTCAGCGAGAAATACGGATTGTCCGTCCCGGCGGAGAAGGGCGTGCTGGGGCGGCTGGAGGAGCCGTCGCCAGAGGAGCTGGAGGACAGCTTTGCCCACTACGCCGGGGATGTTACCGCCAGCCGCGCCGAGTCCACGGCGTACCATCTGTCCGGTACGCCGGAGCGGGACGGCTATAAGAACCTTGTGACCATGATGATCCCGGCGGAGAAGCTGCGTGCCTGCGCCAAGGAGCACGGCGTGTCCGTGACGGAGCTGCTGTGCGCCGCCATGATGCAGGCTATTGGGGAGCTGCAGGCGGAGAAGGTGCCCAATGTCCGCCACCGCAAGCCGGTGAAGGTGCTGATCCCCGTGAACCTGCGGAATCTGTTCCCCAGCCGGTCGCTGCGGAACTTTGCATCCTATATCACCCCGGAGATCGACCCGCGCATGGGCGATTGCAGCTTTTCCGAGCTGTGCAGCCTCGTCCACCACAAGATGGGGCTGGAGAACAACCGGCGCACCATGCGGGCGAAGTTCGCGGCAAACGTGGCCAGCGAACGCTCGCCCATCCTGCGGGTCATGCCGCTGTTTATCAAGAACATCGCCATGAAAGCGGTGTTCGACGCCGTGGGCGAGTGCAAGTCCTGCCTGTGCCTGTCCAATCTGGGCAGGGTGGAGCTGCCGGAGGTGATGGTACCCTATGTGCAGCGGATGGATTTCATCATCGGCGTACAGGCGCGGGCACCCCACGACTGCGGCGTTGTCACCTGGGGCGACACGGTGTATATCAACTGTATCCGCAGCATTCAGGAGCCGGAGCTGGAATACCGGTTTTATCGGGTGCTCCACCGGCTGGGACTGCCGGTGAAGGTGGAGAGCAACCAGCGCTGAGGCGGAGGGAAAGGAGTTTTTGTCCATGTATTGTATCAAATGCGGCGTGGAGCTGGCGGACAGCGAGCGGGTGTGCCCGCTGTGCGGCACACGCGTCTTTCATCCCGATCTGCCCTGCGGGCAGGGCGAGCCGCCCTATCCCCCGGACGGGCATCCCCGCCATGAGGAGGTCAGCCGCATCGGCGTGATGTTCGTGGTGTCGGTGTGCATGCTGCTGCCGGCGGTGATCTCCGTGCTGTGCGACTGGCGCATCAACGGCCGCATCACATGGTCGGGCTTCGCCGTGGGCGGCCTTGTGCTGCTGTATATTCTGGCGGCGCTGCCCATGTGGTTCAAGCGGCCTGACCCGGTGATCTTCGTGCCGGTGGACTTTGCGGCCATTGCGCTGTTCCTGCTGTATGTGAACTACGCCACCGGCGGACACTGGTATCTGTCCTTCGCCCTGCCCGTCACCGGCGCGGCGGCGCTGCTGGTGTGCGCCATGGTGACGCTGCTGAAATATCTGCCCGGTGCGGCGCTGTATATCTGCGGCGGGGCGCTGATCCTGTCCGGCGGCATGGCGGTGTTGGTGGAGTTTCTGCTGAACCTGACCTTCGGCCTGCACGAGACGTTCCTCTGGTCCTTCTACCCGCTGGCGGCGGGGGTGGTGCTGGGGGCCATGCTGCTGGTCATCGCCATGTGCAAGCCCCTGCGGCGCAGCCTGCACCGTAAGTTCTTTATCTGAGAGGTACCCCATGCAGATGATTTTTATCGACATCGACAACACCCTGCTGGATTTTGACGCCTACATCCGGCAGACCATGCGGGAGGGCTTTGCGCACTTTGGCCTGAAGTCCTACGAGCCGTACATGGAAGCGGTGTTCCACCGGGAGAACGGAAAACTCTGGCGGCAGATCGAGCAGGGCACGCTGACGTTCCGTGAGCTGGAAGAGATCCGCTGGAACAACGTGTTCCGAGCACTGAATATCGATTTTGACGGACAGGTATTCGAAAAGTATTTCCGCGCGGCCCTGTACGACAGCGCTATCCCCGTGGACGGGGCCATGGAACTGCTGGAGGCGCTCCACGGCAAGTATCCGCTGGCGGTGGCCAGCAACGGACCATACGACCAGCAGATCCACCGGCTGGAACTGGCGGGCATGAAGCGGTATTTCGATTGGTTCTTCGTGTCGGAGAGACTGGGCGCGTCCAAGCCGGCCCGGGCCTTTTTTGACGGGGCGCTTGCGGCACTGAACGATGGATGTGAAGCGGCCATCGCGCCGAAGGACTGTGTGATCATAGGGGACTCCCTGACCTCCGACATGGCCGGCGGCCGGCAGTATGGCATGAAGACCTGTTACTACCGCCGCCCCGGCGCGGCAGAGGGGACGGATGTGACCTGGCAGGTGACGGATCTGCGGCAGATACCGGCATTGTTGGAGGGTACGGCGTTATGACCATCAATGAATACCAGCAGCGGGCCATGGCTTCGCTAAATCCCGAATTGAAGGGCCGGGATGTGCTTATCAACAGCGTCATGGGCCTGTGCGGCGAGTCCGGCGAGGCCATCGACATCGTGAAGAAGTGGCTGGCCCAGGGCCATCCGCTGGACCGGGAGCATCTGGCCAAGGAGTTGGGGGACGTGGCCTGGTATCTGGCCGAGGCGGCCACGGCGCTGGACCTTGATCTGGAGGACATCCTCCGGGCCAACCTGGAGAAGCTGGAGCGCCGGTATCCGGATGGCTTTTCCACGGAAAAGTCCGTGGGTCGGGATAAGAACGATCTGTAAGAAAAGCGGAAGCGGCGGCTTCCGCTTTTCTTCTTCACGGGGACTTGACACCGGGATTTTTTGTGATACACTGAGGCGGTGCGCATTTTTTGCTTAGGAGGGATAGCTGTGCTGCAATCATTCCTCACCGTGGGGCAGCAGATCCTCACGCTGTACCTGCTGCTGGTGGTGGGCTTTGTGCTGGGAAAGGTCAAGCTGCTGGATGACCGCGCCTCGGTGGCCCTGAGCAGCCTGGTCATGTACGTGGTGTCCCCCTGTATGATGGTGGTGGCGTTTCAACGGCCGCTGGAGCATACGGCACTGCACAACTTCGGCGTAGTGACGGGTGTCTCGGCCGTACTCCATGTGGTGTTTATTGCGGCGGCCATGCTGCTGATCCGCGATAGAGACCGTGAACGGCAGAACTGCCTGCGCTTCGCCGCAGTGTTCTCCAACTGCGGCTTTATGGGCTATCCCCTGATGGCCGCGCTGCTGGGCAGCATCGGCGTGTTCTATGGTTCGGCCTACGTCATCGTATTTACTATACTCAGCTGGACATGGGGCGTCTATGTCCTCACAGGCGACCGCAGCCAGCTGCGGCTGAAGCCCCTGCTGCTGAACCCTGGCGTCATCAGCGTGGTGCTGGCTATGGCGCTGTATCTCGGGCAGGTGACGGTGCCGGAACCCCTGATGGTCCCCATCAACTATCTGGCGGACCTGAATACGCCGCTGCCCATGCTGGTGGTGGGCTATCAGCTGAGCCACGCCAATTTCAAGGCGGCGCTGCAGGGTATCAGCTCCTGGGTGACGCTGGTGCTGCGGCTGCTGGTGCTGCCTCTTGCCTCACTGGGCATCTGCCTGGCGCTGAACGTGTCCCATGACCTGACGCTGGTGCTGCTGATCGCGGCCAGCGCGCCGCCGGCGGCGCTGCTGAGTATGTTCGCCGCCCGCTTCGGCAAGGACACCGCCCTGACCTCGTCCCTGGTGTCGGTCCAGACGGCGATCTCCGCGTTGACCATGCCGGTATTGGTCGGCCTGGCAGAGGTGCTTGGATAAAGAAACATCCCCCGGCGGAGCCGGGGGATGTTTCTTTATCCGCGGTGCAGTATGGCGTCCAGATCCTGTTGGGGATGGGTGATGGGCTGCAGCTGATAGGTATCCACCAGCGTCTTGACCACCGTCTCTGACAGGAAGGCCGGCAGGGTGGGCCCCAGGTAAATGCGCTTGATGCCCAGAGCCAGCAGGGTCAGCAGGATACATACCGCCTTCTGCTCGTACCAGGACAGCACCAGCGTCAGCGGCAGGTCATTGACGCCGCAGCCAAAGGCATCGGCCAGGGCCAGCGCGATCTGCACAGCGCTGTAGGCGTCGTTGCACTGGCCTGCGTCCAGTATGCGGGGGATGCCGTTGATATCGCCCAGATCCAGGTCATTGAAGCGAAACTTGCCGCAGGCCAGCGTCAGGATCAGCGAGTCCATAGGCGTGGACTTGACGAAGTCCGTGTAGTAGTTGCGTCCGGGGTGCGCGCCGTCGCAGCCGCCTACCAGAAAGATGTGCTTCACCGCGCCGCTTTTGATGGCGTCGATCACCGCCGGGGCGCTGTCGCCCAGCGCCTTGTGGGCAAAGCCGGTGGTCAGGATATGTCCGCCGTTGATGCCACTCATGCTCCGGTCGGTGCTGTATCCGCCCAGGGCCAGCGCCTGGTCGATGAGGGCGGAGAAGTCCTTGCGGCCCTGCCGGTCCTCCGGGATGTGCTTCAGTCCGGGATAGCCCACCACCGACGTGGTATAGATACGGTCGGCATAGCTGGGACGGGGCGGCATGATGCAGTTGGTGGTCATCAGAATGGGTGCGGGAAGGCTGTCGAACTCGCTTTGCTGGTTTTGCCAGGCGGTGCCGAAGTTTCCGGCCAGCTGCGGGTATTTTCGCAGCCCCGGATACCCGTGGGCGGGCAGCATCTCGCTGTGGGTGTACACGTTGACACCGGTGCCTGTCGTCTGCTCCAGCAGCTGGTGCAGGTCCTCCAGATCGTGGCCGGATACCACGATGAACGGCCCCCGACGGATGTCCGTGTGGACCTTTGCGGGCGCCGGGTCACCGAAGGCGGCGGTGTTGGCCTTGTCCAGCAGGGCCATGCATTGATAGTTTACCAGACCAAATTCCGTGATGAGGGCCAGCCACTCCTCAACGGTGTGCTCCTGCCGCAGGGCGCACAGCCCCTTGTAGAACCACTGGCTGACCGCCTCATCCTCCTGCCCAAGGCGGAAAGCGTGATGGGCATAGGCTGCCATACCCTTCATGCCGAACAGCAGTGTGGCGCGCAGAGACACGATGTCCGTATCGCCGCGCCATAGCCAACTCGGGTCCTGTATCGGCAGACGCTGGGGCGTCAGTTTTTCGGCGCGGCGGATATAGCCCTGTAAGGCTATATCGTCAAAATTTACGTTGGTCAGCGTGGCGAACAGACCGTCCGCCAGCAGGTGTGTGACTTCCGGAGGATAGTCCTCCTTGGCGGCATATATCTCCGCCAGGTGGATGAGGGAGCACACCAGATAGTCCTGCAAATTGGCGGTTTTCGGCTGCTTGCCGCAGACGCCGGTGCGGACGCAGCCGCTGTTGCCCGCCGTCTGCTGACACTGAAAACAGAACATTTCAGACATAGAATATAAACCTCCCGACAGTATAGCAGCGATAGTCTGCCCTGCCGGGAGAAAATATATACAAAAAGGGAGACGCGCAGCGTCTCCCTTTTCTCAAAATTTCAGCAGAACGCCCACCAGGGCGGAGATTCCGATGAACACGATAGGGTGCCACTTCTTTACCACTGGCACCCAGTTGGTACACACCAGCAGCACCGCAGCCAGGGCGATAGCCGGCCAGTTCAGCGTGGCCAGGCCGGTCATACCACTGTGCAGCAAGGCGATAGGTACTACGGAGATGCCCGCCGCAGCCACCAGCGCGGTGGAGGCGGGGCGCAGGCCGTAGAACGCGGCGCTGACCCACTTGCTGTCGCGAAAGGCCTTCAGGAACGCCGCTACGATGAGAATGACGATAACGGAGGGGGTTACCAGCCCGATGGTGGCCACCAGCGCGCCGCCGATGCCGCCGGTGGTAAAGCCCACGTAGGTGGCCATGTTCACACCGATGGGTCCCGGCGTGGACTCCGACACCGCCAGCATATCCGCCAACTGGGCGTGGGTAAACCATCCAGTGCGTTCCGCCATATCCTGCAGGAAGGGCAGAGTGGCCAGCCCGCCGCCTACGGCGAACAGGCCGGTCTTGAAGAATTCCCAGAATAGTTGGAGGTACAGCATTATTTCGCCCTCCTTATCACGTTCTGAATGACGATGCCCAGCGCCGCGGCCGCCGCCACGAAGATGACGGGGGACAGGTCGGTGAGCAGCGCCGCCGCCAGCACAGCAAGGAAGATCAGCCCGGCGGCCCAGTCCTTCACAGAGCCCTTGAACAGCTTGACTACCGCGTTGAAGATCAGCACGCACACGCATACGCGGATACCCGCAAAGGCGTGCTGCACCCAAGCCAGATGGGAGAAGCTGTTGATGACGCCTGCCAGTGCGGTGATGATGATCAGCGATGGGAACACAATGCCCAGCGTGGCCACGATGCCGCCGATAATACCGGCCTGCTTCTGCCCTATGAAGGTGGCGGTGTTTACAGCGATGATGCCGGGGGTGCACTGGCCGATGGCAAAATAGTCCACCAGTTCCTCGTCTGTAGCCCAGCCCTTGTCCTCCACGACCTCGCGCTGGAGGATGGGCAGCATGGCCATACCGCCGCCGAAGGTCATGACGCCCACCTTGGCAAAGGTGAGGAACAACTGAGCGAGAAGTTTTGCGTTCATGATCGTATCACCTCATTCTATATATCCGTACAGTCCCCGCACCGATACCTCGCCGCTGCGGACTGTTTCTGTTTCGCCGTTTTCGTATCGCACCGACAGGCCGAACTGCTCATCTATGTCCAGCGCCATGGCCTGCCGGACAGTATCACCCCGTAGAACGCGCACGGGTCTGCCCAAATTCACGCACCGGCGGCGGTATTCCGCCAGCCATTCCGCTGGGTCGGTCAGCACCGTCCGCAGGGCTGTCAGCTGGGCCAGCAACACCTCCGCCAGCGCGTCCGGGGACACACTCAGTCCATGCAGCGCAAGGGAAGTGGCTGTATCCGCGATGTCCGGCGGAAAGGCCGTCTGCGCCACGTTGACGCCGATACCCACCACCAGCCACTCCGCGCTGCCGTCGGGGAGCAGGGAGGACTCGGTCAGAATGCCGCAGAGCTTTTTGCCGTGCAGCACCACATCGTTGCACCACTTGATGCCGCACTCCGTGCCGCAGAGGCTCTCAACAGCCCGGCACACGGCCACCGCCGCCAGCGGCGTCACGGTGAGCAGCTGCTCAGCCAGGCAGTTCCGCCACAGGACGGAGAGATACAGGCCGCCCTCCGGTGATTGGAACGAACGGCCCAGTCGGCCCTTACCGGCGGTCTGCGCCCGGGCGATGACGGCGGTGCTGTCCAATCCCTGCGCGGCAAGGGTCTTGCATACGTTGTTGGTGGAGTCCACGGTGTCATAGCGCAGAACGTCCCAAGTCACGGCCATCATCTCCCTTCGGTCGAAAACACATTGTAGCACTGTATTCCGCGTTTGTAAATAGTTGACAGGTGTTAAGGAATTTAGTATCATCAGGACAGTTTTTGGAGGAGGGACGCCTATGAACACCCGTACCCGCAGGCTGGTCTATACCGCCCTGTTCGCTGCGCTGACGGCGGTGGGGGCATTTCTGCGTATTCCGATGGGGTACAGCTCTGTGACGCTGCAATATCTGTTTACGGCCATGGCGGGGCTGCTGCTGGGTCGGAGGTGGGGCGCCTTGAGCCAGGCGGTGTACGTCCTGCTGGGGCTGGTGGGCCTGCCCATCTTCACCATGGGCGGCGGCTTTGGCTATGTGTTCCAGCCCACGTTCGGGTTCCTGCTGGGGCTGATCCCGGCCGCATGGGTGGTGGGTGCCGTGGCAGGGGAGAGTCTGGACCCCAAACGCATGGCACTGGCGTCGCTGGCGGGACTGGCCGCGCTGTACGCCGTGGGGATGCCCTACATGGCGCTGATCCTCAACGCCTACATGGGCAAGGGTATGACGTTTTCCGCCATCCTGTGGGCGGGGATGCTGCCCTATCTGCCGGGAGACGCCGTGAAGATTGTCGTGGCGGCGGGCGTATGCCCCATTTTGCGGCGGCGGTTAAGAATGGCGGATGGCAGCGATAAGTGTGGCGAATGATCTTGTGCAATACAGCCAAATCATCTTCTGAAATTTTGACAGGATATTGGCACAGAAGTGTATTGCATTTTGCGGCTGTGCCCCGTATAATAGGCAAGAAAAATGAGAGGAGGGACACGCCATGACCTGCAAGACGATCGTGAAAAAGCGGACTGACGCTCCCTCTGTTTTTGTTTCTGATATTGTTTCCATTTGACCGGTGATTTTTCACCGGTCATTTTTTCAGGCAGTTTGTAAGTAAGTAAACATATACGGATGAACGAGAAAGAGAGGACAAGTCACATGAACAAGAAATTAGGACACGATGCCATCTACGACGCCCGGGAGCTGGGCGTACCCCGGATGCTGCTGCTGGGATTGCAGCACCTGTTCGCCATGTTCGGCGCTACGGTGCTGGTGCCCATCCTGGTGACGGGCTACGGCCTGCCCCTGTCC
>ENA-USZK01000475-USZK01000475.1-human-gut-metagenome-genome-assembly--contig:-NODE-475-length-21786-cov-3.663411_pt1 | contig 21786 bp, 18 predicted proteins | sample MGYA00250043_ERZ773534 | MGnify/ENA primary metagenome ERZ773534 (study PRJEB29103, sample SAMN06112056) | human gut metagenome | biome: human gut; feature: ankylosing spondylitis patient; material... | reverse complement strand
AACCATTGACAAAGCGGGAAGCTATTGTTATAATAAAACAAATCAATTTTTAAGAGGTACAGAGATGCCGGCAAGATTGGTGATGAATACGGATAGTCGGCGTTGATGTTCCGGCGTTCTTTGCATACACAGTCTTGCGGCAGCAGGACTTTTTCTTTTATATTTTTAAAGGAGACGCAAAAATGACGCACGACTTCGCTTGCAGATACGAAAAAATAAGAGCCTTTGCGGAAAAGTTCCTTGCCGACGGAGGTCTTTCGCCCGTTATTTCAAAAAAATATATTATTGTGCCCGGTCTTTGTGATGTTCATGTGCATTTCAGAGAGCCGGGTTTTTCTTATAAAGAAACCATTGCTTCCGGCTCTGCCGCCGCGGCGCACGGAGGATACACGGCGGTCTGCACGATGCCGAACCTCGACCCCGTGCCGGACAGCGCGGAGCATCTGCAAGTTCAGCTGGACGCGATAAAGCGCGGCGCGGCAATAAAAGTTCTGCCCTACGGCGCGATAACCGTCGGCGAAAAGGGTGAAAGGCTCGCGGACATGGAAGCTATATCCGACAAAGTCTGCGCGTTCTCCGACGACGGAAAAGGCGTGCAGAACGACGAAATGATGCGAGAGGCGATGACCGCCGCCAAGCGTCTCGGCAAGATAATCGCCGCCCACTGCGAGGACAACTCCCTGCTCTTCGGAGGATATATACACGACGGCGAATACGCAAAAGCGCACGGACACAGGGGTATCTCGAGCGCGAGCGAATATAAGCAAATCGAACGCGACCTGCGCCTTGCGGAGGAAACGGGCTGCGCATATCACGTCTGCCACATTTCGACAAAGGAGAGCGTTGAGCTGATAAGGCAGGCGAAGGCGCACGGAGTCAATGTGACCTGCGAGACCGCGCCGCATTATCTTGTGCTCTGCGACGAGGACATGCAGGAGGACGGGCGATTCAAGATGAACCCGCCGCTGAGAAGCCGCGAGGACAAAGAAGCTCTTATAGAGGGCATAAAGGACGGCACGATAGACATGATAGCGACCGACCACGCGCCGCACAGCGCAGAAGAAAAAGGGCGCGGGCTCGAAAAGAGCCTCATGGGCATTGTCGGGCTCGAAACGGCGTTCCCGGTGCTCTATACGGAACTTGTGATGAAAAATATAATAACGCTCGACAGGCTCGTTGAGCTGATGAGCTTCAAGCCGAAAGAGCGCTTCGGGATAGACACAAATAATGACTTCGCGGTGTTTGATATAAGCGAAGCGTATAAAATAGACCCGGAAGATTTTCTTTCGATGGGGCGCGCCACACCGTTCGCGGGGCGTGAGGTATTCGGCAGATGCCTGCTGACGGTGCATAATGAAAAAGTAGTTTACAAGGCGGAGGCGAGAGCATGAAGCAGGGTATTTTCAGGATAACTTCAAACGAAAAAATCGCGCGCGACATATTTAAAATGACTCTTTCGGGCGACACCTCGGCAATAACCGCGCCGGGACAGTTCGTAAACATAAAGCTTGACGGATTTTTCCTGCGCCGCCCGATATCGGTCTGCGACTGCGTCGGAGAAAATCTGACGCTGATATATAAAACCGTCGGACGCGGCACGGAGCAGATGAGCCGCATGAAAAACGGCGATGAGCTTGACCTTTTAACGGGGCTGGGCAACGGATACAACACAAAAATAAGCGGCGGCAATCCCCTGCTCGTCGGCGGCGGAGTAGGCGTTCCGCCGATGTATATGCTCTGCAAAAAGCTCGTTGCCGAGGGCAAAAAAGTCACTGTCGTGCTCGGCTTCAACTCAAAAGACGACGTGTTCTATGAGGACGAATTTCGTGCGCTCGACGCGGATGTGCATATCGCGACCGCCGACGGCACTTACGGCACAAAGGGCTTTGTCACGGATGTGATAAAAGACATGCAATACACATTTTTCTACACCTGCGGACCCGAGCCGATGTTCCGCGCGATGCACAAAATCATGAAAACGCCCGGGCAATACAGCTTCGAAGAGCGCATGGGCTGCGGCTTCGGCGCGTGCATGGGCTGCTCCTGCAAAACGCTCACGGGCAACAAGAGGATCTGCAAAGAGGGTCCCGTAATGGAAAGCGAGGAGATAATATGGGCAGACTGAGCGTGAATTTATGCGGCGAGGAGCTTGACAATCCCGTTATCCCGGCATCGGGCACATTCGGCTACGGATACGAATTCGCTGAGCTCTATGACATAAACTGCCTCGGAACTTTTTCGTTCAAGGGCACAACGAAAGAGCCGCGCTTTGGCAATCCGACCCCGAGAATAGCGGAGTGCACCGCCGGCATGATAAACGCCGTCGGGCTCCAGAATCCCGGAGTTGACAAAGTTATAAGCGAAGAGCTCCCGAAGCTCAGGAAGTGCTTTGGCAAAAAAGTGATGGCGAACGTCAGCGGCTTTTCCGTTGACGAATACGCCTACACCTGCGAAAAGCTCGACAGTCAGGAGCAGGTCGGCTGGCTCGAAGTCAACGTCAGCTGTCCGAACGTGCACGGCGGCGGAATGAGCTTCGGCACGGATCCCCGCGCGGCGGCAGAGGTCACCAGAGCCGTCAAGGCGGTCACGAAAAAGCCGGTTATCATAAAGCTCTCGCCCAATGTCACGGACATCGTGAGCATCGCGAAAGCCTGCGAGGATGCGGACGCGGACGGAATCAGCCTCATAAACACCCTGCTCGGCATGAGGATAGACCTGAGAACAAAAAAGCCCGTGATAGCGAACACAATGGGCGGCTTCTCCGGCAGTGCGATATTCCCCGTGGCGCTCAGAATGGTCTATCAGGTCTCGTCGGCGGTCAATATCCCGGTAGTCGGCATGGGCGGCGTATCATCCGCCGAGGATGTTATCGAGATGATGCTCGCCGGGGCGACGGCGGTCGAAATAGGCGCAGCAAACCTCGTTGACCCGTTCATATGCAAAAAAACAGTCGAAGCCCTGCCCGCGGCTGCGGACAAGTATAATATAAACGAACTCAAGGACATCATAGGAGGAGCACACAATGGGTAAAGATGTGATAATCGCCTGCGACTTTGCAGATAAGGAAACCGCGCTGAACTTTCTCGACAAATTCGAGGGCAGAAAGCCGTTCGTCAAGATCGGCATGGAGCTTTTCTATGCCGAGGGTCCGCAGATAGTCCGCGAGATAAAGGCGCGCGGACACAAGATATTCCTCGACCTCAAGCTTCACGATATCCCGAACACGGTCAAAAAGAGCATGGCTGTGCTCTCGCGGCTCGATGTCGATATGTGCAACCTCCACGCCGCGGGCACATCGCGCATGATGGAGGCGGCTCTCGAAGGGCTGACCCGCCCGGACGGCACGCGCCCCCTGCTCATCGCCGTGACCCAGCTGACCTCCACCGATCAGGAGGCGATGGAGCGCGATCTTCTGATAAAAGAGCCCATAGACAAAGTTGTCATGCACTACGCCGAGACCGCGAAGAACGCCGGACTTGACGGCGTTGTCTGCTCCCCGCTCGAGGCGCAGAAAGTCCACGACATATGCGGCGAAAAGTTTTTGACCGTAACGCCCGGAGTCCGCTTTGCGGACGGCGACATAGGCGACCAAAAGCGAGTCATGACGCCCGAGCAGGCGAAGAAAATCGGCTCCGACTACATCGTCGTCGGCAGACCGATAACCGCCGCGCCCGACCCCGTCGCGGCATACGAGAGATGCATAAAAGAATTTGTTGACTGAAGGAGAAAAGAAAATGACTGAGACAAGCAGAAAAATCGCAAAAGATCTTCTTGAAATACAGGCAGTGTTTCTGAGCCCCGACAAGCCCTTTACATGGGCGAGCGGAATAAAGAGCCCCGTCTACTGCGACAACCGCCTGACGCTCACGGCGCCCGAGGTTCGCACGGATGTCGAAACCGGGCTCAAGGAACTCATCGAAGAAAACTATCCGGAGGCTGAAGTTCTCATGGGCACTTCGACCGCCGGCATCGCCCACGCAGCGATAACCGCGCATCTGATGGGGCTGCCGATGGGCTATGTCCGCTCCGGCAACAAGGATCACGGCAGACAGAACCGCATCGAAGGCAAGCTCGAAAAGGGTCAGAAAGTCGTCGTGGTCGAAGATCTTATCTCGACGGGCGGCAGCGTTATCGACGTTGTTGACGCTCTGCGCGAAGCGGGCGCAGAGGTGCTCGGAATAGTCAGCATCTTCACCTACGGAATGAAAAAGGGGCTTGAGAGACTCGCCGCGGCGGATGTAAAGAATGTGAGCCTGACCAACCTCGACGTGCTCTCCGAAGTCGCGGCTCAGGAGGGATATATAAAACCCGAGGATGTAAACCGCCTTATAGCGTTCCGCAACAATCCCTCGGACGAGAGCTGGATCGGTGGTGCAAAATGAGGAGCATAATAAACATACTCGACCTCTCCGCCGGGGAGATCGACCAGCTGATAGCCGTCGCCGATGACATCATGGCGCAGCCAGAAAAATACAACGAGGTCTGCCGCCACAAGATACTTGCCACGCTGTTCTTTGAGCCCTCGACGCGCACAAGACTCAGCTTCGAGAGCGCGATGCTCTCGCTTGGCGGTCAGGTGATAGGCTTCTCCGGCGCGGACTCAAGCTCCGCCGTCAAAGGCGAGACGATTGCCGACACGATAGAGGTAGTCAACGGCTACGCGGATATAATCGCCATGCGCCACCCGAAAGAGGGCGCGCCGGTAGTTGCATCCATGCACACGGCGGTGCCGCTGATAAATGCCGGCGACGGCGGGCATTTTCATCCCACGCAAACGCTCGCCGACCTGCTGACCATTCACCACGAAAAGGGTACGTTTGACAATTTTACAATAGGACTCTGCGGCGACCTGAAATACGGCAGAACCGTCCACTCGCTCATAGCCGCGATGACGAGATACAAGAATGTAAAGTTCGTGCTCATCTCCCCCGAGGAGCTGCGCCTGCCGCAGTTTGTAATTGACGACTATCTCGAGGGAAGCGGACTTCGATACGAGGAGTGCCGCTCGCTCGAAGAGGCGATGCCGAGGCTCGACATACTCTATATGACCCGCATCCAGCGCGAGCGTTTCACAGACGAAGCGGAATATCAGCGGCTCAACGGCATATATGTCCTCGACAAGGAGAAGATGAGCCTTGCAAAGAGCAACATGTGCGTGCTGCACCCACTGCCGCGAGTCAACGAGATATCGCCGGAGGTGGACTCCGACCCGCGCGCGAAGTATTTTGAGCAGACTCGGTGCGGCAAGTTCATGCGCATGGCGCTGATAATGAAGCTGCTCGGGCTCATACCAAACGAGGTTCAGCCCGAAAAGGCGGAGGAGCCGCAGTATATATACGACAAATACCGTTGCGACAACCCCGCCTGCATCAGCGTATGCGAGCCGGATGTCAGAAGCATTTTTAAGACTTTTGACGCAAACGGCGGCGCGTGCAGATGCATTTATTGTGACAAAGAGCGAAAGTAAAAAAGTTCTCCGATGCGCCTTGACTGAAAGGTCTTGTATTTGGTATACTTTAGGTACAATACAGATGAGTTTTCTGCGACTGACGGATTATTGCAGAGCACTGCAAGGGAACAGAAAAACTCTTTTTCAGCCGACCGTCTGGGCACACCTGAGATACATTCTCGGAGTGTGCCCTTTTTGATTTTTTCAGGAGGTATGAAATGAAGAAAGTCGGTATAGTAATGGGCAGCGACAGCGACCTGCCCGTCATCAGAAAAGCGACAGACACCCTGCGCGCGCTCGGCATCCCGTTTGAAGCGCACGTCTATTCGGCACACAGAACGCCCGACGAGGCTATGGCTTTTGCCCGCTCGGCAAAGGAAAACGGCTTCGGGGTCATTATAGCCGCAGCAGGCATGGCGGCGCATCTCGCCGGAGCCATTGCGGCGAACACCACCCTGCCCGTTATCGGCATTCCCTGCAAATCCAATACTCTCGACGGCATTGATGCCCTCCTTTCAACAGTACAGATGCCCTCCGGCATACCCGTTGCGACTGTTGCGATAAACGGAGGAGCCAATGCCGCTTTGCTTTCGGCTCAGATACTCGCGCTGAGCGATCCGGAGCTTGCAAAGAAGCTTGACGAAAAACGCGCCGCCGACGCCAAAGCAGTCCTCGAAAAGGACGCCGCCGTTTCGGCAGAACTCAACTCGGAGGTTTAAAACATGAACGAGATATCAAAGTCCGATGTATACGCCGACGCGGGCGTTGACATAACCGCGGGATACAAGGCAGTGGAGCTGATGAAAAAGCACATCGCGCGCACGCTCACCTCGGGCGTATGCTCGGATGTGGGCGGCTTCGGCGGTCTGTTCGAGCTCGACCTGACGGGCATATCAAAGCCCGTGCTCGTCAGCGGCACCGACGGAGTCGGCACGAAGCTCAAGATAGCCTTTCTCATGGACAAACACGACACCGTCGGCATCGACTGCGTGGCAATGTGCGTCAACGATATAATCTGCTGCGGCGCAAAGCCCCTGTTCTTCCTCGACTACATAGCCTGTGGCAAGAACTATCCCGAGAGGATAGCGGACATTGTCAGCGGCGTCTGCGAGGGCTGCGTTCAGTCGGGCGCGGCGCTCATCGGCGGCGAGACCGCGGAGATGCCCGGATTTTATCCGATAGACGAATACGACCTCGCGGGCTACTGCACGGGCGTTGTCGACAAGGACAGAATTATTGACAATAAAACAATGACCCCCGGCGATGTTATAATCGCGCTCCCCTCGAGCGGCGTTCATTCAAACGGCTTCTCGCTCGTGAGAAAAGTTTTTGATGTTGAAAACCGCAATCTCACCCTCCCCGTTGACGAGCTCGGCGGCAAGAGCATCGGCGAGACTCTGCTCACGCCGACAAAGATATATGTAAAGCCCGTTCTCGCCCTGCTCGAAAAGATAAAAATCAAGGGCATATCCCACATCACGGGTGGCGGCTTCTATGAAAACATCCCGAGAAGCATCCCCGACTCTCTCGGCGCGAAGATAGACCGCTCGGCGGTAAAAGTTCTGCCGATATTTGATCTCATCGCAAAGGCGGGAAACATCTGTGAGCGCGATATGTTCAACACATTCAACATGGGTGTCGGCATGAGCATAGTCGTTTCAAAGGACGCCGCCGACGAGGCGCTCGGTATTCTCAGAGCCTCGGGCGAAGAGCCCTATATCATAGGTGAAATAGTCTCGTCTGCGGAGAAAATCGAGATATGCTGAAAAACTTTCTGAGTTCTGTCTGCGCGGGTGTATTGATTTCCATCGGCGGCTGTGTATTTCTCGCGTGTGAGAACAGATATGTCGGCGCGGTGCTGTTTTCGGTGGCTCTGCTCTGCATCTGCCTCAAGGGCTACGCGCTCTACACCGGCAGGGTGGGATATATAATTGAGAGCCACAAAAAGAGTGATTTTGCCGCTCTCGCGGTTATACTCATCGGCAATCTTCTAACGACATTTCTTCTCGGCATGCTCGTGCGGGTCTCTATGCCGCAGCTCGGCGAGACGGCGGCTGCAATTTGCTCCGGCAAGCTCACCCAAGCGTTTTGGCAGACTCTTGTCCGCGCGTTTTTCTGCGGAATACTGATGTATCTCGCGGTAAGCACATACAAAGAGAAGAACACCGTTTTGGGTATTCTCTTCTGCGTGCCGGTGTTTATTCTAAGCGGATTTGAACATTCGATAGCCGACATGTTCTATTTCGGCGCATCGGGCATCTTCTCGTTGAGTGCCGCGCTGTTCATGCTCGCTGTTGTTATCGGCAACTCGCTCGGCGGAATGTTCCTGCCGGCGCTGACTCTTATCGGAGGGAGAAAAAATGAAAGCAAGCAAAGCTGAAATCGCCGTTTTTGTCTCCGGCGGCGGAACGAATCTCCAGGCTCTTATCGACGCGCAGAAAAGCGGAATAATCGAGCACGGCGAGATAAAGCTGGTCGTTTCGAGCAACCCGAACGCCTACGCGCTCGAACGCGCGACGAAAGCGGGAATCAAGAGTGTCACGGTCAGCAAGAAAGAATTCGGCAGTCAGGCGGCTGTTGAAGAAAAAATAATTGAAATACTCGAAGAAAATAATATAGACCTGATAGTCCTCGCTGGCTACATGAGCATACTGAGCGCGGACTTCACGCGCAGATACGAGCGCAGGATAATAAATGTCCACCCGTCGCTCATCCCGTCGTTCTGCGGCGAGGGCTTCTACGGGCTGCGAGTCCACGAAGCGGCGCTGAAAAAAGGAGTCAAAGTGACGGGCGCAACGGTTCATTTCGTCAACGAGATACCCGACGGCGGCGAAATAATCATGCAGAAGGCGGTCAAAGTCAGGGACAGCGACACGCCCGAAACGCTTCAAAAGAGAGTCATGCGGCTCGCCGAATGGAAGATTCTCCCGGCGGCAGCCGAAAAAATATCGGACGAGATAGTCCGAAAAAAAGCGGAGGAAAAATAATGGATATCTATAAAATAAACGACATAGCAAAGCTCATCGAGGGCAACTCCTACGTCGGAAGAGGCATCGTCATCGGCAAGAGCGCCGACGGCACAAAGGCGTGCACCGCATATTTCATCATGGGCCGCTCGGCAAACAGCCGCAACCGCATATTCACCGAGCGCGGCGGAGTGCTCTATACCGAGCCGTTCGACGCTTCAAAAGTAGAGGATCCGAGTCTCATTATTTACGCCGCAGTCAGAAATTACGAAAACAAGATAATCGTCACAAACGGCGATCAGACAGATACAATAAACGCCGCGCTGAAATCAGGCGGTTCGTTCAAGAGCGCGCTTGAGACCCGCGAGTTTGAGCCGGACGCGCCGAACTTCACCCCCAGAATCAGCGGCATGCTGACCTTCGAAAACAAAGATTTCACATATGAGATGAGTATTCTCAAGAGCGCGGACGCCGCGGGCAGTGCGTGCAACAGATACACATTCTCTTATTCCCCGCTCGCAGGTCTCGGTCATTTCATCCACACCTATGTCTGCGACGGCAACCCCATTCCCACCTTTCAGGGCGAGCCGGAGAGAGTGGCTATCCCGAACGATATCGACGAGTTCACGCAGTCACTTTGGAACGCTCTCGATGCAGACAACAAAATCTCGCTCTATGTCAGATACACCGATCTCGTGACCGGTGCGGAAGACAGCAGACTCATAAACAAGAACGCTTGAAAAGGAGAATAAAAATGAAAGAATTCGAGCTCAAATACGGATGCAACCCCAACCAGAAGCCCTCGCGCATCTATATGGCTAACGGCAGCGAACTGCCCATAGAAATACTCTGCGGCAGACCCGGATACATAAACTTTCTCGACGCTTTCAACTCCTGGCAGCTCGTCAAGGAGCTCAAAGAGGCTCTCGGTCTCCCGGCGGTCACTTCTTTTAAGCATGTCAGCCCCACCTCGGCGGCGGTCGGCATTCCGCTCTCCGACAAGCTCAAAAAAGCCTGCTTTGTTGACGACATAGAGGGCCTTGACGACTCCCCGCTCGCCTGCGCCTATGCGCGCGCACGCGGCACGGACAGAATGTGCTCGTTCGGCGATTGGGTCGCCCTCTCCGATGTCTGCGATGTTACTACCGCGAAGATGATAAAGCGCGAAGTTTCCGACGGCATCATCGCCCCCGGATATGAGCCCGAGGCGCTCGAAATTCTCAAATCCAAGCGCAAGGGCAACTACAATATAGTGAAAATCGACCCAAATTATGTTCCCGAAGAAATAGAGCGCAAACAGGTCTACGGCATAACCTTTGAACAGGGCAGAAACAATTTCAAGATAAACAGAGAGCTGCTCTCGAATATAGTCACCGAAAACAAAAATCTCCCCGACAGCGCGGCGCGCGACCTCATAATCTCGCTCATCACGCTCAAATATACTCAGTCGAACTCCGTGTGCTACGCAGTTGACGGGCAGGCTATCGGCGTCGGCGCGGGTCAGCAGTCGAGAATACACTGCACCCGCCTCGCAGGCACAAAGGCAGACACCTGGTTCCTGCGCCAGCACGAAAAAGTCCTGAACCTCCCGTTTAAGGATTCGATAGGCCGCCCCGACAGGGACAATGTCATTGACGGCTACATCAACAAAAACGAAGAAGATGTCTGCGTCGAGGGCAACTGGCAGAAATATTTCACCTCCCGCCCCGAGCCGCTTACCGACGAGGAAATCAAGGCATATCTCGCTTCTATAGACGGCGTATCGCTCGGCTCGGACGCATTCTTCCCGTTCAGCGACAACATCGAAAGAGCAAAGCGCAGCGGAGTAAAATATATCGCAGAGCCCGGCGGCTCCATCCGCGACGACCTTGTGATAGAGTGCTGCGACAAATACGGCATGGTCATGGCATTCACCGGCATGCGCCTGTTCCACCATTGACGGAGGACTCAAAATGAACATTCTTGTAGTAGGTTCCGGCGGAAGAGAGCACGCCGTTATAAAAAAGCTCAGAGAGAACAGCGAAGTTAAAAAAATATACGCCCTGCCCGGAAACGGCGGCATCGCCGCAGACGCAGAATGCGTCAACATAGGCGCTACAGATATTGACGGCATCGCGGAATTTGCAAAGAACAATCAGATAGACTACGCAGTTGTCACGCCGGACGATCCGCTCGTGCTCGGCTGCGTGGACAGGCTTGAGAGCCTCGGCATCCCCTGCTTCGGCCCGCGCAAAAACGCCGCGATAATCGAGGGCAGCAAGGTTTTTTCAAAGAACCTGATGAAAAAATACGGCATACCCACCGCACAGTACGAAGTTTTTGACAGCGCGGAGGACGCGCTCGCCTATCTCGATTCAGCCCCCATTCCGACTGTTATAAAGGCGGACGGTCTCGCGCTCGGCAAGGGCGTTATAATCGCCGCAACGCGCGACGAGGCAAAGGACGCAGTCGTTGAAATCATGCGGGACAAGAAGTTCGGCAAGAGCGGCGACAGCATAGTTATAGAAGAATTTCTGACAGGTCCCGAGGTCTCGATGCTCTCGTTCACGGACGGCAAGACCGTAGTCCCGATGATATCGTCGATGGATCACAAGCGCGCGCTCGACAACGATAAAGGTCTCAACACCGGCGGCATGGGCACCGTTGCTCCGAATCCGTATTACACGAAAGAGATCGCCGACAGATGCATGAAGGAGATATTCCTGCCGACGATAAACGCGATGAACGCGGAGGGCAGAACTTTCAAAGGCTGCCTTTATTTCGGACTCATGCTGACGGAAAACGGTCCTAAGGTCATTGAATACAACTGCCGCTTCGGCGACCCGGAGACGCAGGTCGTGCTCCCCCTGCTCAAAAGCGACCTGCTCACCGTTATGCAGGCGGTGTCAAACGGCACACTTTCGGAAACTCCCGTTGAGTTCTCGAACGGGAACGCCTGCTGCGTGGTCATGGCTTCAAAGGGCTATCCCGTGGCATACGAAAAGGGCTATGAAATAGATATCCCGGACGAGATTCTGGACAGCGTATATGTCGCGGGTGCCGCCGAGAAAAACGGCAAGCTCGTGACGAGCGGCGGCAGAGTTCTCGGCGTGACGGCGGTCAAAGATACGCTTCGGGAGGCAATAGCCTCGGCATACGAAAAGGCAGAAAAAATTCATTTTGAAAACGCCTTCTACAGGCACGACATCGGCGCGAAAGCGCTCGCCGCAAGGGAGGAAAAATAAATGGTATACAGAGTATTCGTCGAAAAGAAAAAGGAACTCGCTCAGGAGGCTAAAGCCCTGCTCAGCGAAGCGAACGACCTGCTCGGGATAAAAAATCTTAAAGATGTGCGCGTTATCAACCGCTACGATGCGGAGAATATCACGCCCGAACTTTTTGACTACGCAAAGAAGCGCACAGTGTTCTCCGAGCCGCAGCTCGACATTGTATCGGACAGCATCGAGATAAACGGCAAGTGCTTTGCCGTCGAATTCCTGCCCGGTCAGTTCGATCAGCGCGCCGACTCTGCGGCTCAGTGCATCCAGATAATCTCGCAGGGCGAGCGCCCGCTGATACGCACGGCGAAAATATACATCCTCATCGGCGACATAACCGACGCCGACGCTCAGAAGATAAAGAAATATGTCATCAACCCCGTTGAGGCGCGCGAGGCAAGCCTTGAAAAGCCCGAGACGCTCGCCGTGAAATATGATATCCCGACCGAAGTCAGAACTCTCGACGGATTTATCAATCTCGACAGAGCTGGGCTTGAGGACTTCGTCAAAAAATACGGTCTTGCCATGGACGCGGACGACATTGCGTTCTGCCAGGATTATTTTAAATCCGAGCACCGCGACCCGACGATAACCGAGATACGCATGATAGACACCTACTGGTCAGATCACTGCCGTCACACTACTTTCCTTACTGTCATAGACAGCGTGAAATTCGAGGACGAGCTGCTGCAAAAGACCTACGACGAATATCTTGCGGTCAGAAAAGAATTAGGCCGCACAAAGCCGATATGCCTTATGGATCTTGCGACTATAGCGGTCAAATATCTCAAGAAGCACGGCAAGCTCGACCGCCTCGACGAATCCGAGGAGATAAACGCCTGCACGGTAAAAATAGATGTCGAGGTCGACGGCGTAACGGAGCCGTGGCTTCTGCTCTTCAAAAACGAGACGCACAACCATCCGACGGAGATAGAGCCCTTCGGCGGCGCGGCGACCTGCATCGGCGGCGCTATACGCGACCCGCTCTCGGGGCGTTCGTATGTCTACGGCGCGATGCGCGTCACCGGCGCGGCAGACCCGCTCAAGCCCATTGACGAGACGATAAAGGGCAAGCTGCCGCAGAGAAAAATCGTCACTACCGCGGCGGCGGGCTATTCCTCATACGGCAATCAGATAGGTCTCGCGACCGGCATAGTCGACGAGATATACCACCCCGGCTATGCGGCAAAGAGAATGGAGATAGGCGCGGTCATCGCGGCGACTCCCGCAGAGAATGTGCGCCGCGAAGTTCCCGCTCCCGGAGATATTGTTATCCTGCTCGGCGGCTCGACCGGACGCGACGGCTGCGGCGGAGCGACGGGTTCTTCAAAATCACACACGGTCGAATCGCTCGAGAGCTGCGGCGCCGAGGTTCAAAAGGGCAATGCCCCCGAGGAGAGAAAGCTCCAGAGGCTCTTCAGAAATAAAGATGCCTGCCTGATGATCAAGCGCTGCAACGACTTCGGCGCGGGCGGCGTATCGGTAGCTATAGGCGAGCTCGCGGACGGACTTGAGATAGACCTCAACGCAGTGCCGAAAAAATACGAGGGTCTCGACGGCACGGAGCTTGCAATAAGCGAGAGCCAGGAGCGCATGGCGGTTGTTGTTGAGCCGCACAATGTTGACGCTTTCCTTGCGCTCGCTAATAAAGAAAATCTCCAGGCAGTGCCTGTGGCGAAAGTTCAGGCTGAGCCGAGGCTCGTCATGAACTGGAACGGCAAGAAAATTGTTGATATCAGCCGCGAATTTTTGAATTCCAACGGCGCCGACAAGCATATAGACATCACCCCCGAGGCTCCCGCACTCAAAGAGAAGGAAATCTCCGGCTCGTTTGCGGAGAACTACTCGGCGCTTGCATCGGATTTAAACATATGCTCGAAGCGCGGACTTTCCGAGCGTTTCGATTCGACGATAGGCGCGGGCACGGTGCTCATGCCGTTCGGCGGCAAGAATCAGCTGACTCCCATTCAGGCGATGGTGCAGAAGATATCCGTCGAGAAGAAACACACCGACGACTGCTCGCTCATGGCGTTCGGCTACAATCCGTTTATAACCGAGCAGAGCCCTTATCACGGCGCGTACCTCGCGGTTATAGAGTCGGTCTGCAAGCTCATCGCCTCGGGCGCAGAGTTCAAAGATGTTTATCTCACATTCCAGGAATATTTTGAGCGTCCCGGCAGGGACGGCAAGCGCTGGGGTCAGCCTTTGGCGGCGCTCCTCGGCGCGTTCAAGGCGCAGATGGAGCTCGGCATCGGCTCGATAGGCGGCAAAGACTCGATGAGCGGCTCGTTTGAAAATCTCGATGTCCCGCCAACCCTCGTCTCGTTCGCCGTGACAACGGAAAAGACCTCTTCAATAGTCTCGCCCGAGTTCAAATCGGCGGGTCACAAAGTTATTTTCATCACACCGGAGAAAGACAAAAACGGTCTGCCGAAGACCGACTCGCTAATAGATGTGTTCTCCCGAGTTACCGGGCTTCTTCGCTCGGGCAAGGCGGTCGCCTGCTACACCCCCGGCATGGGCGGCATAGCGGAGGCGGTCATGAAGATGGCGTTCGGCAACGGCATCGGCTTTGAATACAGCAAAGATATCACGCTCGAAAAGATATTCGGACTCAGCTACGCGGGCTTCATTCTCGAGCTTGCGGACGGCGCAGAAGAAACTGGCACGCTTCTCGGTCACACGAACGACAGCGGCTGCATCAGCCTTAACGGCAAGAGCATCGCTCTTTCGAAGCTTCTCGGAATATACGAGAACAAGCTCGAAAGCGTCTACAGCTGCAATATCAAAAACGCAGGCAAGGGTGCTGAGAACTTCTCATATGAAACTGTTGAGCGCAAAGCACCAGCGATAAAAGTTGCAAAGCCGCGCGTGCTCATTCCGGCGTTCCCCGGCACGAACTGCGAATACGACAGCGCAAAGGCAGTCCGCGACGCGGACGCAGAGCCGGAGATAATTGTTATAAAAAACCTCAGCGCGGACGGCATCAGCCGCAGCGTCGAAAAATTCGCGGACGAGCTTCGCTCCTCGCAGATGATATTTATCCCCGGCGGCTTCTCCGGCGGCGACGAGCCCGACGGAAGCGGCAAGTTCATCACGGCATTCTTCAGAAATGCCGCGATAAAAGAGGGCGTCACCGACCTGCTCGAAAACAGGGACGGACTCATGTGCGGAATCTGCAACGGCTTCCAGGCGCTGATAAAGCTCGGACTCGTCCCCTACGGCAAGATAATCGACACGGACGAAAATTGCCCGACGCTCACCTTCAACACCATCGCGCGCCACCAGTCGAGAATAGTGCGCACCCGCATTTCTTCGAACAAATCGCCGTGGCTCGCGCTGACTCAGGTCGGTGACATATATTCCGTGCCGATATCCCACGGCGAGGGCCGTTTCCTCGCAAGCGACGAGCTCATAGCCAAGCTCGCCGCGAACGGGCAGATAGCCACGCAGTATGTTGATCTTGACGGCAACGCTTCAAATGATATACACTTCAACCCCAATGACTCCGTCTGCGCTATCGAGGGCATCACATCGCCCGACGGCAGAGTCTTCGGAAAAATGGGACACAGCGAAAGAATCGGAAAAGGTCTTTACAAAAATGTCCCGGGAGATTATAATATTCGTATGTTTGAAGCGGCTGTTAAATATTTTAAATGATGACAAGGAGAATGGAGCATGGCCTATTTATCCGACATTGAAATTGCGCAGCGCTGCAAACCCGAGCACATCGGCGTTATCGCAAAGCGCGCCCATGTTGACGAAAAGTACATCGAGCAATACGGAAACTACAAGGCGAAAATAGACCTGTCCCTGCTCTCGGAGACGAAGCGGGAAAACGGAAAGCTGATTCTTGTCACCGCCATAACCCCGACCCCTGCGGGCGAGGGCAAGACCACGACGACGATAGGCCTCGCAGACGGGCTGCGCCGGATAGGCAAGGATGTCACGGTCGCCCTGCGCGAGCCGAGCCTCGGCCCGGTTTTCGGAGTCAAGGGCGGAGCCGCCGGCGGCGGATATGCGCAGGTGGTTCCCATGGAGGATATCAACCTCCACTTCACCGGCGACTTCCACGCGATAGGCGCGGCGAACAACCTGCTTGCCGCGATGCTCGACAATCACATTCAGCAGGGCAACGCCCTGGGCATAGATGTCCGCAAGATAACATGGAAACGCTGCGTTGACATGAACGACCGCCAGCTTCGATTTATCGTCGACGGCATGGGCGGTAAGGCGAACGGTATGCCCCGCGAGGACGGATTCGATATAACCGTCGCGAGCGAGATAATGGCTGTGCTCTGTCTTTCAAGCTCGATAACCGACCTCAAAGCGAGGCTCTCGCGCATGATCGTCGGCTACACCTACGACGACAAGCCCGTGACCTGCGGCGAGCTCAAGGCGGCCGGCGCGATGACCGCGCTTTTGAAAGACGCCCTGAAGCCCAACCTTGTCCAGACCCTTGAGGGCACGCCTGCGTTCGTCCACGGCGGACCGTTCGCGAACATAGCGCACGGCTGCAACTCCGTCATAGCGACTAAGATGGCGCTCAAGATGGGTGATTATACCGTCACCGAAGCGGGATTCGGCGCGGATCTCGGTGCCGAAAAGTTCCTCGATATAAAGTGCCGCATGGCGGGACTTGCGCCCGACGCGGTGGTCGTTGTTGCCACTGTCCGCGCGCTCAAGATGCACGGCGGGCTCGACAAAAAGGAGCTTGCGGTTGAAGATATCGGCGCGCTCGAAAGAGGTATACCGAACCTGCTGCGCCATGTTTCTAACATCAAAAATGTCTATAAACTCCCCTGCGTCGTTGCGGTCAACAGATTCCCGACCGACACCGACGCCGAGATAGATTTCATCATCGCAAAATGCCGCGAGCTCGGGGTCAACACCGTGCTCTCCACCGTGTGGGCTGAAGGCGGCAAGGGCGGCGAAGCGCTCGCGCACGAAGTAGTCCGCCTGTGCGAAGAGGAAAAGGGCGATTTCACTTTCGCCTATGAAGATGAGCTTTCGATCGAGGAGAAGATCGAAGCCGTTGTCAGAAAAGTCTACGGAGGCGACGGAATAACCGTCATGCCCAATGCCAAAAAGCAAATAGCCCAGCTTGAAGCTCTAGGTTTTAGCAAATGCCCCGTATGCATAGCAAAGACCCAGTACAGCTTTTCGGATGACCCGACAAAGCTCGGCGCGCCCGAGCACTTCACCGTGACGGTGAAAAATGTCAAGATCTCCGCGGGTGCGGGATTCATCGTCGTTCTGACCGGCGACATTCTCACCATGCCCGGGCTGCCGAAAGTTCCCGCCGCAGAGAAAATCGACGTTGACGAAAGCGGCAGAATAACAGGTCTGTTCTGAGATAATAATTCCGCTCGGAGAATATTTCTTCTGCCGAGCGGAGTTTCTATAAATATCGGAGGTAACAAAATGGCTTATTATTTCAACGAAGTATCGCATACCTTTAATGAGTATCTGCTCGTCCCCGGCTATTCGTCGAGCGAGTGCGTGCCCGCGAATGTGTCGCTCAAGACGCCCCTTGTCAAGTACAAAAAGGGCGAGGAGCCCGCGATCTCACTCAACATTCCGCTGACTTCCGCCATTATGCAGTCCGTCTCCGGCGAGAAGCTCGCCGTGGCGCTCGCAAAAGAAGGCGGCGTGTCGTTCATCTTCGGCTCTCAGAGCATCGAGGACGAGGCGGCAATGGTCGCAAGGGCAAAGAATTTCAAGGCGGGCTTCGTCATCAGCGACTCGAACATCACTCCCGATGCCACTCTCAACGACGTTATCGCGCTCAAGGAGAGAAACGGCCACTCCACTATCGCTGTGACCGAGGACGGCTCGGCAAACGGCAGGCTTGTTGGCATAGTCACGAGCAGAGACTACCGCGTCAGCCGCATGACCGGCGACGAGAAGGTCTCGTCCTTCATGACTCCCCGTGAAAAGCTCGTCACCGCCCCCGACAGCACCACCCTCAAGGAAGCAAACGATATAATCTGGGACAACAAGCTCAACTCCCTGCCCATAGTTGATTCCGAGGGCAATCTCAGATATTTTGTTTTCCGCAAGGACTACGACGCCCATAAGGACAACCCGAACGAGCTTCTCGACGCCGACAAGCGCTATGTCGTCGGCGCAGGTATAAACACAAGAGACTACGCCGAGCGTATTCCCGCACTTGTCGAGGCGGGCGCAGACGTACTCTGCATCGACTCCTCCGAGGGCTTCTCGGAGTGGCAGTCCCGCACCCTCGCATGGGTCAGAGAGCACTACGGCGACAGCGTCAAGGTCGGCGCGGGCAACGTAGTTGACAGAGAGGGCTTCCTCTTCCTCGCCGAGGCGGGTGCGGACTTCATAAAGGTCGGCATCGGCGGCGGCTCGATATGCATCACCCGCGAGACAAAGGGTATCGGCAGAGGTCAGGCATCGGCTCTTATCGATGTCTGCAAGGCAAGAGACGAATATTTCGAGAGAACGGGCGTATATATCCCCGTCTGCTCCGACGGCGGCATCGTCTACGACCACCACATGACCCTCGCGCTTGCAATGGGCGCGGACTTCCTGATGCTCGGCCGCTACTTCGCGCGCTTTGATGAGAGCCCGACAAACAAGATTTCGCTCAAGGGCACTTACTACAAAGAGTACTGGGGCGAGGGCTCCAACCGCGCAAGGAACTGGCAGCGCTACGACCTCGGCGGCGACAAGAAGCTGTCGTTCGAGGAGGGCGTTGACTCCTATGTTCCCTATGCCGGCAGCCTCAAGGACAATGTCACGCTCTCGCTGAGCAAAGTCAAGTCCACCATGTGCAACTGCGGCGCGCTCACCATCCCCGAGCTGCAGCAGAAAGCGAAGCTGACCCTTGTCTCCGCAACGAGCATTGTTGAGGGCGGCGCGCACGATGTTGTACAGAAGGAGACCTACTCCGACCTGAAAAAATAAGCCTGATTCTTTACGGCAGGGAACGGTTTTCACCGTGCCCTGCCTTTGAATTTAGGCAAATTTACTTGCACAATCACCAATAAATGAAAAGTTACGGCGCAAAAGGCTGTTAAATCCGACGTTTTTACCGAAAACGCCCGTTAAACTGTTGACACGCCGAAAATGCAATGCTATAATACAGACAATTTAAGACAGCACTTGATAGAGGATGCGAACGAGAAGAGTATCCAGCAGCAACGCCGGCAAGCGGCAGCTGGAGAAAGGCAAGTTCGCCGAAGTGATACCGCGGTTGCCGCCGCTGTAACGCTGGGCCCTCGCCGAACAGGCGACGGACTGTCACATGACTTATGTGGAGCGCTATCATCGGTTTTTCTGCACATATAGCAGCATATACAAAGCCTGTGATACCTCTTCGGGTCGCAGGCTTATTTAATTTTTTCCAGGAGATGGTACTAATGAACAGAACGAAGAGAATTGTGGCCGCCATTCTGGCTATCGCCATGTGCGCAGTATTATTTGCAGGCTGCGGCACGAAAACCGAAAGTGCCAAGACCGGCGTTGAAGACGGCGTTCTGACCGTTGCCATGGAGTGCGCATACGCTCCCTACAACTGGACTCAGAGCGATGATTCCAACGGCGCTGTCCCGATAAAGGATTCCAGCGACTACGCCAACGGATACGATATCATGATGGCTAAGAAGATATGCGAAGCAAACGGCTGGAAGCTTGAAGTTGTCCGCCTTGACTGGGATTCACTTGTTCCTGCAGTCCAGACCGGCAAGGTTGACGCCGTTATCGCAGGTCAGTCGATGACCGAAGAGCGTATGCAGCAGGTCGATTTCGCAGGTCCCTACCTCTATGCGAGCATCGTCTGCATGACAAAGCAGAACAGCAAGTATGCAAACGCTACCTCCATTGCTGACCTCGCAGGTGCAAAGTGCACCTCCCAGCTCGGAACCATTTGGTATACCACCTGCCTTCCGCAGATAAACGGTGCTCTTATCCAGACCGCACAGGAGACCGCTCCCTCGATGCTCATGGCTCTTGAGACCGGCGCTGTCGACTTCATCTGCACCGATATGCCCACCGCTCAGGGCGCGCTCATCGCTTACAGCGATCTGAAGATCCTCGACCTTCCCGAAAATGCTTTCAAGGTTGACGAGGGCGACATCAACATCGGCATCTCTGTCAAGAAGGGCAACACCGAGCTCAAGGACAAGATCAACTCCGCCCTTGCAGGCATGACCGCAGACGACTTCAACAAGATAATGAACGAGGCTACCAAGATTCAGCCCCTTTCAAAGTAATCAACAATAATCAGAACGGAGATAACAAGATATGAACAAGCTTGCCGAGCTGTGGAGCGACATAGTCCAGTGCTGGAGCGATAGCTCAATGCAGTATCTGACCGGTGCGCTCAAGACAATAGAGCTCGCTGTTATAGCGACAATCATAGGCTGCCTCATCGGCCTTGTCTGCGGAATAATCCAGACTATTCCGTGCGGCAAAAAAGACAATATCGTAAAGCGGGTCATCCTCGGCATAGTCAAGGCTATAGTGCGTATCTACGTCGAAGTTTTCAGAGGCACGCCGATGATAATCCAGGCGATATTCATCTTCTACGCCCTGCCCTACTTCTCGAACGGCGCGATAAACCTTGAACCGACTTTCGCGGCATACCTCGTTGTCTCCATCAACACCGGAGCATATATGGCAGAGACCGTCCGCGGCGGTATAATGTCGATAGACGTCGGTCAAACGGAGGGCGCAATGTCCATAGGCATGAACCACTTCAAAACCATGCTCTATGTCATTCTTCCGCAGACCATACGCAATATCATCCCGCAGATAGGCAACAACCTCATAATCAACATCAAGGATACTTCCGTCATGTTCGTTATCGGCTACGCCGAGCTCTTCGCGGCTCACAAGGCTATCGTCGGCGCAAAGTATGTCTACTTCCCATCGGCAGTTATAACGCTGACTATCTACCTGATAATGACGGTCATCTGCTCGCTTATCCTCAGACTGTGGGAGAAGAAGCTTGACGGTCCGGAGAACTTCGATCTCTCGACCACCGACACTCTCGCCCACACCAGCGGAATGTACTCATATGTCAAGAAGTCAAAGAAGGAGGGAAGATAATGTCAGAGCCTATTTTACAGATAAATCATCTTTCAAAGAACTTCGGCAACCACGAAGTTCTGCGCGACATTGACTTTTCGGTCAATCCCGGCGATGTCACGAGCATCATCGGCGCGTCCGGCTCGGGCAAATCCACTTTGCTCCGCTGCATAAACCTCCTTGAGACTCCGACCTCCGGCGAGATACTCTATCACGGCACGAACATCGACAATATCAAAGGCGGTGCGAGCGCATACCGTTCGCACGTCGGCATGGTGTTTCAGTCGTTCAATCTTTTCAACAACATGACCGCTCTCAAGAACTGCATGATCGGTCAGACGAAGGTTCTCAAGAAGTCCAGAGCCGAAGCCAAGGCTTCCGCACTGCATTATCTTGAAAAGGTCGGCATGGCGCCCTACATCAACGCCAAGCCCTCCCAGCTCTCCGGCGGTCAGAAGCAGCGCGTCGCAATAGCCCGCGCGCTTGCGATGGAGCCCGAAGTTCTGCTGTTCGACGAGCCGACGAGCGCACTCGACCCCCAGATGGTCGGCGAAGTGCTCGAAGTCATGCGCAACCTCGCAAAAGAGGGTTTGACGATGATAGTCGTCACCCACGAGATGGCGTTTGCGCGCGACGTTTCAACGAATGTCGTGTTCATGGCGGACGGACTCATCTGCGAACAGGGCAGCCCGAAGGACATCTTCGAGAATCCGCAGGATCCAAAGACACAGGAGTTCCTTTCAAGATTCCTTGCGAAATAAAATTAAACAGGATATCTCCGACAAGACAAGGAGATATCCTGTTTTTAATTGTATCTGAACAACCGATATACATTTATTCACCCTCTCCCCTATTCTCTTGTCAATTTTTACAAAGCTGTTTGCCAACGGACGAAGGTATGGTACAGATTGACAAAATTGAATTTATTTTGCTGAAGTACTTGAATATTTATGCATATAGTAGTATATTATTAGTCAAATAGTTGAATAATTTTGCACTGTTGGCGAATATTGGATTGTTTTTATAAACGCAGTGGTCGCCGAAAGCGCAGTAAGGG
>ENA-USZK01000474-USZK01000474.1-human-gut-metagenome-genome-assembly--contig:-NODE-474-length-21805-cov-8.770619_pt1 | contig 21805 bp, 39 predicted proteins | sample MGYA00250043_ERZ773534 | MGnify/ENA primary metagenome ERZ773534 (study PRJEB29103, sample SAMN06112056) | human gut metagenome | biome: human gut; feature: ankylosing spondylitis patient; material... | reverse complement strand
TCCCTCGCCTCCGGTGAAAGGGCAGCGACCTGTCTTGCTGTCAGTTTTTTCATTGTCAGTCAATCCTTTTTATTTTTGCTCCTATATAGTCAAGGCTCTTTTCGAGCGCTTCATATCCTCTGTCGATAAAATGAATATTTTCAACGGTTGTTCGTCCCTCGGCGCATAGTCCGGCAACGGTCAGCGCCGCACCTGCTCTCAGATCATGGGCGCAAACCGATGCTCCCTGCAATCTTCCGACACCGTTGACAACGGCAATTTTATCATGGACGCTTATATCCGCGCCCATTCTGTTAAGCTCGCCTGCATGACGAAAGCGGTTTTCAAATATATTCTCGCAAATCACGGTTGTTCCGTCGGCGACAGCCGCCATAGCCATTATAAGAGCCTGACAGTCCGTCGGGAATCCCGGATATGGCATTGTCCTTATTGTGCCCGTTGCGCAAAGACGTCTCGGTGATATTATTCGCAAACGGTTCTGTGACGCGGTTATTTTGCATCCGCTCAGCTCAAAGCATTGCATTATCGGCACAATGTGACCGGGTACAACATCGTCGAGCAGAATATCCGAACCCGTCACCGCTGCCGCAGCCATGTATGTGCAAGCTGCAATTCTGTCCGGCATAACGGTGAACTGCGTACCGTGCAGACGTTCGACGCCCTCAATATAGACCGTGCTCTCCCCTGCTCCGCTTATCCTTGCGCCGCAGGAATTGAGAAACATTGCAAGGTCAACTACCTCCGGCTCTCTGGCGGCGTTTATTATTGTCGTCGTTCCCGAACAGCGTAATGAAGCGAGCATAATATTCTCGGTTGCTCCGACGCTCGGAAACGAAAGTGCAATTTTTGCAGAAATCAGCCGCACAAGGACTGAACGACGAGCAGAAGGCATTGGAAGGCGTTGGGGCGGCAGCAAAGGATGCAAGTAAAAGCATGGCAAGCTTTGACGAGATTAACCAGCTTACAGACAACACAGCGTCTGGCGCTGGCGGAGGCGGTGGCGCGGCATCAACGGAGATCGCGCCGGACTTCTCGAATCTCGACATGGCAGAGGACAAGCTCCACGATATTCTAGGCTTGGTAGGTGCGATTGCAGCCGGGCTTCTTGCATGGAAAATCGCGAGTTTATTCACGAACGACCTGAGCAAGATTTGGGGCATTGCCCTTGCGGTTGCCGGTGCGTTTGCGCTTGTATACTTCTGGTTGGATGCGTGGAATAACGGAATTGATTTGCAAAACTTCCTCGGAATGTTGGCAGGTCTTGCCGCGCTTGCCGTTGGGCTTGCAATTGCCTTCGGGCCAATCGCGGCAGGAATTGCACTGGTTGTAGGCGGCCTTGCTATGCTGGTTGTCGGCATTAAGGATGTTATCGAAAACGGCTTTAATTTGGTCAATACGCTTACGATCATCGCTGGGCTACTTGCCGCCGGTATCGGCATTTCGCTTCTGACGGGTAGCTGGATTCCCCTTCTGATTGCAGGTTTCCTCGCCGCGCTGGTTGCGCTTGTGTCTTTCACCGGACATGGAGAAGAACTGATTCAGGGCTTGAAGAATATTATAGACGGCTTCGGGAAGTTCTTCAAGGGCGTATTCACAGGAGACATGAAGCTTGCCGTAGAAGGTATTAAGCAGATCTGGGAAGGAATGAAGCAGACGTGGAACGCGATAGTAAACTCCATCAAGGACGCATGGAATATGTTCATTACATGGCTACAGTCAAAATCTCCCGTACTTGCAGCGTTCTTCCAGACGGTTGGGAAACTGGTTTCAGACCTCTATAACAGCGTAAAAGGCATCCTGAAAGGCATTGTTGACTTTGTCGTCGGCGTGTTTACGGGAGACTGGACAAAGGCTTGGGAAGGCGTTAAGGAGATTTTCAAGGGAATTTGGAACGGCATTGTTGCCATCATCGAGGCGGCAATCAACTTCATTATTGACGGTATCAACCTTCTGATTTCCGCTTTGAATACCATTCACTTTGAGATTCCGGACTGGGTTCCCATCATCGGCGGTAAGTCCTTCGGCATTAACATTCCGCTTGTAAGCCGTGTCGAGCTCCCGCGACTGGCAGAAGGCGCGGTCATCCCACCGAACCGGGAGTTTATGGCGGTGCTGGGCGACCAGAAAAGCGGAACGAACATCGAAACGCCGCTTGAGACGATGGTGCAGGCGTTCAAACAGGCTATGAACGAATCCGGCGGACGGTCGCAGACGATCATCTTGCAGCTCAACGGCAGAGAGTTTGCGCGGGCTGTCTATAAGGCGAACAACGAAGAAACGCAGCGTGTAGGCGTACGGCTGGCGGGGGTGAAGGCATGACAAGTGTTTTGACCCTCGACGGCACGGCGTATCCGAACCTGCATGTAACCAGTCTGAAACGCTCTTTCGCGGTTCTGGACGGCGATAATGCCGGGCGCGTAATGACCGGCGCGATGGTGCGTGACATCATCGGCACGTTTTACAACTACAGTGTGGAGCTTGACCCGGTCGGAACTGACCCGGCGGAATATGACAGGTTCTATGAAGCAATTTCCGCTCCGGTCGACAGCCATTCCCTCACCGTTCCGTATGCGCAAGGGACATTGACCTTCGAGGCGTATGTGGCCAACGGAGACGATGAGCTTTTGACGGCTTACGGGCAGAAGAACGAATGGGGAAACCTTACATTTAATTTTGTCGCGATGAAGCCGAAGAGGACGCCGCTATGAGTGTAAAAGTTGTGTATGAGGACGTTGCGGTCGGTTCTGCGGCGGCTGCGAGTGTGACAGCAAGCGAGGCTATGGGTATTTCAAAAACCTCGCTGCTGCCCTTCGGTGCGTTCGAGGGCCCAGTGGCAACGACGGAGCAGAATCAATGGGTGCTGAACGGCACGCGAAAGCTCAAGCCAAAATCTGAGCCGGTCGGCTTCTGGTCGACACCTCGGAGCGGAGCAGACTGTACGTTCCAAACACCGCCTACCATTGAGATATCCCTTGACGGGCAGTTTACATCCCTCGGAATCTACTTCAAATTTGACGGGGAAACAGGGGACTATTGCAGCGACCTGAATATCACGTGGTACAACGGAACAACGCAGCTGGCCACACAGCAGTTCTTCCCGAACAGCGGAAATTACTTCTGTGAGAAAACTGTGGAACTGTATAACAAAATCAAGATTCAGTTCAACAAAACGAATCTTCCGAACCGACCCATTAAAATCTCCCTGATTCTTTTCGGCATCGTTCGAGAGTTCGAGCGGCAGGAGCTTCGGAGCGTTGAGGCAACCGAAGAACTGAACATTATATCCGACGAGCTGGCGATTAACACGCTGGATTTCACGCTGGACAGCATGGAAGATATTGATTTTATTTTCCAAGAGAAGCAGCCCGTTTATGCGTACAACGGAAAGACGAAAATTGGCACGTTTTACATCGACGAATCTACCCGCGTAAGCAAAAACGTATACAACGTTTCCTGCATCGACGCTTTGGGAATTCTGGACGAAGACCCATTCCCGGCTTTTGTTTATTCCAACGCCAACGCGAAAACGGTTTTAGAAAGCATCCTCGGCGGGTATTTCGTCTTGGAACTTTCGGAGGAACTACAGACCGAGAAGCTAACAGGATACATTCCTGATTGCACACGAAGGGAAGCTTTGCAGCAGGTGGCGTTTGCGCTTCGGGCTGTTGTGGACACCAGCGGGACAGGAAACGTGAAGGTATGGAGACTGTCTGAGGAAACACCGACGGAGATTCCTATGAACCGTCTCTACGTCGGCGGAGAGGTCAGCCAGTCTGCCATCGTGACCGAGGTAAGAGTTACCGCGCACACGTACAGCACGTCCGGGAGCGGAAGCGATACGATTGAAGTCGGCGGGAAAAAGTATTTCCACACGACGGCGGTCACGGTAAAACAGAACCCGAACATTACGGCATCCACGAAGCCAAACGTCATCGAGGTCAAGGACGCGACGCTTGTCAACTCGACGAATGTTGCAGCGGTGACGCAGCACGTCTTTGACTATTATATGCGGCGGCAGACGCACAGCGTTCAGATCGTCATGGACAAGGAGCTTCCCGGGGACTATGTAGACACCACAACTCCGTGGGATGACCACATTACCGGGACAATAACGAGCATGACCATAAAACTGAGCGGCATCGCGGCGTCTGAGTGCGACATCGTCGGAACGGGGGCTTCTGCATGAGAATTATGAAAACCTTGATTACAGACCGGACGCAGGCTGACGCTTCCTATGCTGAGAAGCTTTACAAGAAGCTGTGGAGCGACTTCACGGAGCAGGAAAAGACAGACTTTGAAGCTGGCTTGAAAGGCTCTTACAAAGCGTCTGACCTGAACCGCGTCGGCACGGCGCTTATCACCATCCGTGACCGGCTGAGAACACATTGTATCGACGTTCCGGCAGAAGTCCGGGAGGATTACGGTTCTGACGAAGTGCTCGGCAAAGACGTCATGGACGCTTATATCGAATCCGCGAACGCCGTATACGACGCAGTTGTCAATCCTGCCCCGCGCCCTCCGGCAAAAATCAACGACCTGGACTGGGATGGTGCGAACAACATCGAAAAGACGATCATCGCCGTAGATGACGTGTTGGAGAGCCGGGAGGTCGGCTGGATTTACGCGGGGAGTGATATTTATGCTGGGGAGGCATGGTAAAAATGATGAAAAACGAGAAATGGTCGTTTATTGACGGAACCGGGAATCGTTATCTCATTAGTACGCTCGGTAGAGTTATGAGCCTTACCGGTGAGCCTGCTTTCTTAAAACCACATCGCAGAAAAGATGGTTATTTGGAAGTTTGCTTGCTTAGTAAGAAGTATGTTGGGATTCACAGACTTGTAGCGGAGGCTTTTATCCCGAACCCGAACGCTTGCCCGATTATCAATCACATTAACGAGAAGAAAGACGACAACCGCGTTGAAAACTTGGAGTGGTGTACCTACTCATATAACAATTTTTACGGCAATGGGTATGAGCAGAAGAAAAGAACGAAGGGCGCTCGGGTTTTGTGCTTCACAGAAAACGGCGATTTTGTAGGAGATTTTTACAGTATGTCGGAGGCAAGCCGCGTTCTCGGTATTGCAATAGGTGGAATATGTGGCGGCGTAAAACACAACGGCGGACACTTTAACGGATATTACTTCCAAAAAATGAAGGAGGCAAACGAGCGTGAAAGACCGAACAAGTAAGCACCCGGGGCGGGTAAAGCTCAAGCCTGTTGCCGGACAGACAGATACTTACGACATGACGCGTGCAGACGACCCGGACGATACCGGCACGCCGTTCAACACGCGCACAATGCTCCAAGATTCCACGGGACGCTTTCTCCGCTTGCCGTATGCGAACCCGCTTGTCGACGACGCGTTCCGGCACATGGTCGACCGCATCGTACCCATCGGCACCATCCGGACGAGCCCGGCGCAGAGTCTGGGAGATGCGTGGTTGAAGTGCGACGGGAGCACAGTGACGTTTGAGAACTACCCGCAGTTGTGTTCTGTGCTGAGAAATACGGGCGGTGCGGTAACGTGGGATACGAATGCGTTTCCGGCATCTTACAATGCAAAAAGTGTTTCAAATACAGTGTATTTTGATGGGATGTGGTTTGTTTGTGTGCAGGTTGGTAGCAATTTCAAGATTTTGAAATCCAGCGCGGTTGGTGGAACGTTTTCCGAAGAGGCGACGTTTGCAGGAAGCGAATCTACATACGAAGGCATAATGTGCTCGCTCGCAGTATCTGATGATTATTGCGTGTGCGCATACCGTGTCGGAATAAACGTCAAGATTGCGGTTCGAGAAAAAGGGAACACAAGCTGGACGCAGGTGGGCGTTACACTCCCATCAGATAGCAAAGACGGTACCGGATTCTTCGGAATCGCTGAATGTAACGGGAAATTTGGATTTGCAATAGAAAGATACGGAAGCTCCAGGGACGAATATTCCGATAAAACATATGTGGTTCTTTCGGATGCGCCTTTGGATTCTGGTAGCTGGCAGTATTCGATGATTACGAAAACTAACGATATCAGCGGGAATAAATTTTTCGGATATAAGTTCTCGAGCGCAAATGGAAAATGGTTCCTTTCGGCAATCCGACAGGAGACTGGAAGTTCTTTTAGCGGTGATGTAGAGCTGTACGTTGCAAATGGGAGTGAAACCAGCTTCACGAAAATAAAAACTCCTGTCAAATCAGTAGTCATGAAACGTTATTCAGCGTCAGAAGTTGTGTTCCTATCTGGAAAGTATTATTTTTTTGGGACTTACTATTCGCAGTACAACAGCAGTTCGGGAATATTTTATAGACCAGTGTCGACCGTTTATTCTTCCGAAAATCTCACAAACTGGGGTTCTTCTATTGTTACCGGAGAGAACAAACAGGCAACTACCTGCGTAAGTTACGCATCTGCATCGGAATCAACATTACTGGTTGCAACGCAAACAGAAGTTTGGACGACGTCCAGCCCAAACGATGGGTTCAACCAAGCTACTGTACCAACTACTGCGATTACCGCAGTGGCATTGCAGGGAATGACGGCGACGGCATCTTACAAAGGCGGTGTGGCGTATCACGATTACACATATGATTCGCGCCTCTTGCCTACCATCTCGCTTTCGGACGACACGACGACGTTCATCAAAGCAAAGAACGAACTGGACGTATTTGAATCACAGCAGAGCGGGGGGTGATTAAGTGTTTCAGAAAATTGCAAACGCTTTATCGGTAGAAGTAGAGGGAACCGACCTGACGAAAGCGACGAAGATTGAGTTCTATGTGCGACAGGGATGTTCCTTCTTCCAGTACGAACCTACAGTAGTCGACGAAACGCACCTGCTTGTAAAAATCCCGTATGCAGACGCAATGCGGCTGCAAGCAAGCACTGTGAGACTGCAGCTTGCCTTAACGGATGGCGACGGAAACCCGATGGCGGCTGAAATCGTGCAGACGGACGCAAAGCGGTTTTTGAAGGAGGCGGGGTATGCTTAAAATGGTGCTTTCGCAGCCGGAGATCAAGATGAAGATCGCCCCGGCGAAGGTGGTCTATCAGGGCGGCGAGGCGTATGAGGGGGATTATGAGGTCGTGCCGAAGGCATTTGAGCCGGTTGTTTTGCCGACGAAAAACAAGCTGCTGGCGGACGATGTGACCGTCACAAAAGTCCCATACTATGAGGTATCCAACGAGACCGGCACGACGGTCTACATTGCATCGGAGGTGTAAATTTTGGGCAGAAGTAAATTTATCTATGGCGGCGAGGTGCTGTTAGACCTGACCGCCGACACGGTAGAGCCGGGCAAAGTCCTGCTTGGCTTTAAGTATCACGGCTCGGACGGCGAGCTGCATACCGGCACGTGCGAATTTGACCTCGACACGTCCGGCGCGACCGTCAAGGCCTCGGAAATCCTCTTCGGCAAGACGGCAGGTGCAAGAGGCTCGATGATCACGGGCGAAATGCCGAACAACGGCGCGGTGGCCGCGAAGATCACGACGGTCAAGGGCGAGTACATCGTCCCCATCGGCTACCACGACGGAAGCGGTAAGGTCGCCATCGACCCCACAGAGGCCGCGAAGATCATTGCCGGGAACATCAAGGCGGGCGTGACGATCCTCGGCGTGACGGGCACGTACAGCGGCGAGGCCATCAAGGCGCAGACGAAGTCCGTTGAGCCGCTGACGACCGCGCAGACGATCTTGCCGGACGAAGGGTATGACTACATGTCGCAGGTGAACGTGGCCGCGATCTACTACAACGAAACGCCAAACGCTGCTGGTGGCGTGACCGTCACCATCGGCAAGAAGGCAGGAGCGTGAGCGTATGGCAGCACCGGAAGTATCTGGGGGTGAAACCCCGAGAAACAAGGTGGTCTACGCCGGGGAAACGCTCATCGACCTGACCGAGGACACCGTAACACCCGCGGCGCTCAAATCCGGCGTGACGGCGCACGACGCTTCGGGCGCGAAGATCACCGGCACGTTAGATACCACCCCGCCCAAGGAGTCGGACATCAACTTTTGGGACTACGAAGGGACGCTTTTGTATGCGTGGACACTCGCCGAGCTGGCCACAAAGACCGAGCTGCCGCCCCTGCCCTCACACGACGGACTCATCTGTCAGGGCTGGAACTGGACGCTCCAAGACATCAAGGACGCAGGCCGCGAGCTCGATATCGGCGCGCTGTATATTACCGATGACGGCAAGACAAGGCTCTACGTCGACGTGGACACCGAGACGTGGGACGATTTTGTCTTGAATTACTGGCAGGGCACAAAAAGCGGCACGACGGTAGACTGGGGCGACGGAACGACCCCGGAAGCAATAAACGACTGGTCTTATATCGAGCATCGACATGTGTACGCATCTAGCGGTCCCTATGTTATCACGATGAGTGTCAAAGAGGGTGCGAAGATGGACCTTGGCAACGGCTCATCTGGTCGAATGCTGATTGCAAACGGAACAAAAGATAGTGGCCGCTGCTCGATGCTGCGGAAAGTCGAGGTCGGTGCAAGGGTGAGGAGCACAACATCACAGTGTTTCTTTTCTTGTTGTAGACTTGAGAGCATCTCACTCCCGCAAACCACGAAAGTGGAGACCTGGACGACATTTTACGAGTGCACACAACTGCGTGTGTTTATTGCGGCGGATATGGATGTGCTTCAGCGGACATTTTATAATTGCGCCAATCTCCGCGTAATTGCAACACCAAAAGGGACGACGCAAGCAAAAGGTGATAATTATGACATCGCATATACAGCAGTCCGGCTGGCAAATTTTGATATGATTGATGCCTACGCGGCGCAGTCCATTGAACGCGTTTATATCAAGGCTGTCAACGGTCAAGTTGGAGGTTTCAGTGCCTGCAACGCGCTGTTAGAAGTCACCATCCCAGCGGACGCTACAACCTTTGTCGCTTCCGCATTTCAGGGTGACAACGCGCTGCGCAGAGTGACGTGCCTCGGGGATATCGCGAGCATCCCGGCACAGGTATTTCAGCGATGCTATCCGCTGCGGTTTGTGGATCTTACGCACTGTACCGCCGTGCCCACGCTAGCCAACGTCAATGCGTTCGATCAGACGCACGCGCAGCTGGAGATCCGGGTGCCCGCATCTCTTGCGGATGCGTGGAAAGCGGCAACAAACTGGAGCTCGTTGGCAGACCATATTGTGGGGGTGTGAGCATGATCGTAAGAGAGCACTACAAAACGCGCACGGACGGCGTGAAGCTGTACCGGACGTACTCGGATGCGGGCTATCTCATCCGGCAGGTGGAGACGGGCTCAGAATACGATGAGGCCATCGACGTTGACGGTGCGCCGCACACCTACACGGAAACTGGCAAGCTTGTCACAGACAATTTTGATATCGAGACGGCAAGCCCGGAGCAGCTGCGTGAGCGGCTTGCCGACACCGAGACGGCGGCAAAGATCTTACTGGGGGAGGCAATGGCATGACGTACACCGAAAGAGCGAGGAAAATGCGCCCGTACATCGAACAGGCGGCAAGCGCTTTGGACGACAAGACTGTCAGCCTCGCGCCGGAGCTTCTGGGGACGCTTACCGGCGGCGGCAGCCTCGTCAAAGCGGGCACGCGCATCAACTGGAACGGCAAGATCAAAAAAGCCGCCGTCGACCTCTGGGACACCGCACAGAACACGCCCGACAAAGCGCCTACGCTCTGGGAGGACGTGCAGTACCGGGGCGGGTACAGAATCATCCCCGAAGTAATTACCTCCACACTGGCCTTCGCAAAGGGCGAGAAAGGCTGGTGGGGAGACAAACTATATGAGTCGCTCATGGACGGAAATGTGTTTACCCCGACGGTCTCCCCGACGGTTTGGAGGAAAGTCGAGTAAGGAGGACTATGTGAGCACCGGAATTATCACCATCATCTGCGCGGTGATCGGCTCGTCTGCGCTGGCGGAGATCATCCGCTCCATCGTTGGAGCCATCCAGCGCAAGCGCGGCAAGGCCACGACGCAGGATACCCACCTTGCCGAGATCGACAAGAAGCTCGACGGAATGAAAAAGCATCAGGACGAGCAGTATCTTGCAATCCTGCGGCTGACGATTATGTCCGAGGAGATGCCAATGGCCGAGCGCCTGATTGCCGGGCAGAAATACGTCAAGCTGGGCGGCAACGGCGATGTAAAAAAGTTTTTGCATCAGTTGGAGGCGCAGTGCGAGCATAGCAGCGCGCAATAAAACGGGAGGCAGATATGCGGGTAAAAGGCAAGTGGAGCAAAGGCGAGATGGCGCGCACCATCGTCATCTATCTGCTCAGACTCCTGACGATGGTGCTGATCTGGGCGTGCGCGCTGAAAACCATCGCTGTCCTTATCGCAGTCGGGAGCAACCCGGAGCTTGGTACGTCGGTCGACCTGTCCGACGTGCTCGGCTACGCCGGAGGCGCAGCAGTCTCAGAGCTGGGCTTGCTGGCATTTAAACGAGTATTCGCAAAAAAGAATGAACCGGTAGAATGAAAGGGGTACATACAAAATGACAGAAAAGAAGTTTTTTGAGCTTGTGAAAAAGCTGGTGACTGTTTACACCAACGAACACTTAGACAAGAGCGACGGAAAGCAGATCGGCCCTGATGACGTTTACGTCGTGTGGTACTGCAAAACGTTGCAGAATTGGAAAGCGCTGGCTTCCACGACGCTGTTCGACGGCATGTACTACGAACTGACGCTCAACGGCGACAAGCAGGAAATCTATCTCGACGCTTACAAAAAGTTCGAGAACCGCGCAATCAAGGTGGAGGGCTGATTATGGAAAACATCAAAAAGCGGCTGGGTAATTTACTCAGCGTCAAGTCTCTGGTTACGCTGGTGCTGACCGGCGTGTTTGCGTACATGTCCGTCGCGGGCAAAATCTCGCAGGACTTTATGACCATTTATGCGGTCATCATAGCGTTTTATTTCGGCACGCAGAGCCAGAAGACGCAGGATGTGCTTGACAGTGCGGGTACGCCGCAGGAGGGCGAACGGAAATGATGAAAGCATCCGAGCTTGTGCGCAGGCACATTGACGTTGCGAAAAATTACAAGACCGTCTACATGTGGGGCTGCTTCGGCTCCCCTGTAGGCGAGACGATCATTGACGAAAAATCCGCCCAGTATCCGGACTGGTACACCGGCGGCAGAGTCACATATCTGCGCAGCCTCATCGGAAAAGTTGTCTATGGCTTTGACTGCGTGAACCTGACAAAGGGCATTCTTTGGGGCTGGAACGGCAACAAAAACGCCTACTACGGCGGCGCAAGATACGCCTCAAACAGCGTGCCGGATGTCTCCGCCGACGGCATGATCGCAAAGTGCAAGGACGTATCCGCCACCGGCTGGGACAAGCTGATTCCCGGCGAAGGCCTCTGGATGCCCGGCCACTGGGGCATGTACATCGGTGACGGTCTGGCAGTCGAATGCACCCCGATCTGGGACAACGGCGCACAGATCACCGCCGTCCAGAACATCGGCACGAAAGCAGGCTACCACGCCCGCAATTGGCAGAAGCACGGCAAGCTCCCGTGGGTCGAGTACGACACCGTGAAGGTCGACGAGGCCGTCGAGGAAGCCAAGCGGACGATCAAGGCAAGAGCCGGTCTGACCGACGGCACAATCAACTATCTTGCCGCCTATAAGTACGGCGACGATCTTCTTAAAAAGCTCGCAAAGGCGATGAAGTAAGGGGGCGGGGCTATGGCTCCACAAGCCAGATGCAAATTACCGCCGGAGCTTGGCGGACTGATGCGCCGGGATATGGAGACGGTTATTTACCAATCGAATCTCGGCCGCGAAGACGCAAAGATTGCGCAGCTCTACTTTGTGGATAAGCTCCCACAGGTTGACGTTGCGACGGAATTGTATCTTGGCCGTGCCACAGTACAGAGGCGGCTTCCTGACATTATGGCGCGGATGAAAGAAACGTCGAGCAAACTGTATAGCTGAAATAAGCGCCGAGGAATCGGCGCTTATTTTTTTGTATTTTTACAAAAAAGTACTTGACATATAGTGTTTAACACTATATAATAAGGCCATAAGATAAAGCAAGGCGAAAGCCGGGAGGGAACAAACAATGGAAATCAAGAACATCAATACAAAGAAACTTTACTACGCATCAAATAAACTCAGCACCGTCGAAAGTAGAATTTATGCGGAGGTGGAAACGGCGCACAAGTTTATGTGCGAAGGGTTTATCACGGAAACTGAATTCGCGGCGATCAGAGCAGACCGCGAAAAGAAAATGGCACCGTATAAAGACGGAGCCGATCTGCTGACCCGCTTCGCGAATGCCGTGAACGCGCAGGTTTACATGGACGAAACCGGCGATATCATGGCAGAGATGATGGTTGCGAATTCGGAGCCCGTTGAGAGTTTCGACCTTGAGGCTGTAAAAGCAGCCTTGCGCCGTGCGGCGGACCTCGACGACCCCATGCCTTGCTGAGAGGAGGGACACACATGAGCATCAGCATCGTTTCTGCATGGGGTTGGGCAACCAACCCCGCATACAACCCCGATACCGCCAACAATGGCGGCGGATACTGGCAGTTTGCCGGTGGCCTCGTGGCCGAGATCAACGGCCAGCTCGTCGCCGTCGAGGTCGACGATGCATCGTGCGGCGACTTCGGCAGCCGCGTATACGTCGGCATCATTGCCGACGGCTACCATTGGCGCTACGTCGATGGCACGATGGATGACGCGTCCATCGACGCGCCCGAAGAGGTCGAGGATATCCTCGCCTCCGCGTCCGGTGTCCTCGGCGTGGACGCTTTCGCGCTCGTCTGCGAGGCGCGCGAAGCCGCCGACCTCTGTGCCATGCAGGAGGTGGGCTGATGCACACCCGGATCTGCCGGATGTGCGGCAAACCATTTGCCGCCGAAAAGACCGAGGCGCTCTATTGCCCGGGCTGCTCGCCAAAAGCGAGGGCGGCGACCGTGATCCGGGAGCGCACCTGCATGGATTGCGGCGCTGTCTTCCCCGGCGGACCCCGTGCGCGCCGGTGCCCGGATTGCCGGAAGACGGCAAGCCGCGAGGCCACGCGCAAATATAGGGCAAGCGGCGGCGCATCTCGACCACTCGGGAGCGTCGACCTGTGCGAGCGCTGCGGCGCGCCATACGTTGTAAGCAGCAGCCGGCAACGGTATTGCCGGGCTTGCGCCGCGCCCGCGCTTGCTGAAAATATCGCCCCCACGAAGCGGGCATACAATCGGCAAAACGCCGAGCGGCTCGACGGGATCGCCCGCGAACGCAAAACGGGCATCAGGCTATGCGCCGTTTGCGGCGCTCCCATCATGGGGAGCACGCCATCAAACACATGCTCGGATGCGTGCCGGGCAATCCGCAAGCGCGAGCGGCTTGCAAAAAATCAAGCTGCCTACCGGCAGCGGAAAAAGGAGGCGGCGAGCAATGCCGACTGAGGCACAAAAACGCGCCACGGCAAAGTGGCAGGCCGAAAACATGACAAACGTCGCCGCCAGAGTGCGGCGTGAGGTTGCTGAAGGATTTAAGGCAGCAGCGAAAGAGGACGGGACAACACCAAATGAGCTCCTGCGGGGCTGGATTGGTGAGTATATAAACAGGGAGGTATCTGATATGACAACCGAGCAGATTCAGGCGCTGGCGACGATCTTTGCGATTTGCCGCAAGGCCACAAATACACGGAGTCAGAGCGACATCGACAACGCGCAACGTTTTCCCATCAAGTGGGCAACCATTATGGTCCGCAAGCTCCACGCGATGGGCAAGGCAACGGAAGATATCGACCGCGAAATCGCCGAACAGTACGGCAAAATTGACATCGAGACCTTTACCGACAACTTTGACAAATGCCTCACGCTCGAGCAGCAAGGCGTTTGGAGCCTCGCGTATTTTAAAGAGATGCAAGATAAGCAAAAGTGATGCAAAATTGAGGCACACAAAAATACGGGAAAGCCCATACTGGACACATCAAAGGAGTGTTCGGTATGGGCTTTTCTTATTTCAATCCAAACCCGGAAGGAAAACAAGTCGGAGACTGTACCGTTCGGGCGATTGCGAAGGCGACGGGAAATAGCTGGGATGAAACATACGTCGGGCTTTGCCTACAGGGTTTGAAAATGGGGGACATGCCGTCGGCGAACAGTGTCTGGGGCGCGTACCTCCGGCAGCAGGGATTTACCCGGAACGTTGTGCCGAACACATGCCCGGACTGCTATACGGTCGAGGAATTCGCAAGAGACCATCCGCGCGGCGTGTATGTACTCGCTCTATCAAGCCACGTCGTGTGCGTAAAGGACGGAAAGTATTTCGATAGCTGGGACTCCGGGAAAGAAATCCCGCTGTTCTACTGGGAGAAGGAGGATAAATGATGTTCGGACAACAGCCCTATGTGTATCAGCAGCCGATTTACAATCAGCCGCCCATGATGCAGGAACCAATGATGCGTCCACAGTATCAGCCTGCGCCGTCGATGCAGTATCCGACTCCACAACCTCAGCCACAGCAGCCGAGCGGTGGACAGTCTATCATCTGGGTTCCGAACGAAAAGGCGGCAAACGAATTTATCGTCGCGCCGAATAACGCCGTCACGCTCTGGGACATGAATGCGCCGGTTGTGTATGTGAAGAAAGCCGACGCAAGCGGTAAACCAGCAATGACAACGTATGACCTCGTAGAACGCTCTACAGCCCCCGTGAGCCCCACAGCGCCGCAAACAGTTCCCACGGTGGAATACGTGACCCGCAAGGACTTTGACGAACTGGCGGCAAAGGTGGCGGCTCTGAGCGTTAAGCCCGTTAGGAAGGTGAAGGAGGCAGACAATGAATCCACTGTTTAATGCACTCGGCGGCGGACAAATGCCTGGCATGATGGGACAGTTTCAAAATATGATGCGGCAGTTTCAGCAGTTCAAGCAGAGTTTTCAGGGAAACCCGAGGGCGGAGGTTGAAAAGCTGGTACAGTCTGGAAAAATCTCACAGCAGCAGTTGAACCAGCTACAGCAGATGGCTGGACAGTTTCAGCAGTTGATGCAGTAGTTCGGAAATTCCGAACAGGTGAACGGTCAAAATCGTGGCCACGATTGAGATAAATTTCAAAATCTACGAAAGGAGAAAACTATGAGTTTGAATGGCGATGGTATTCCTATGAACATGCCTGTAGTTCCGGCAAACTCGGACAGCGGCAACGGATGGGGCGGCGGTAATGGCTGGTGGATCATTATCCTGTTCCTCGCGATTTTCTGCGGCTGGGGTAACGGAAACGGCTTTGGCAATCGTGGAGGGAACGGCGGCGTTGTTGACGGCTATGTTCTGGCCTCTGACTTCTCGAACATCGAAAGAAAGATTGACAGCGTGAACAATGGTGTCTGCGACGGCTTCTATGCGATGAACACGGGGATGCTTAACGGCTTTGCCGGTGTAACGCAGGCTGTGACTTCCGGCTTCTCTCAGGCGGAGCTTTCCCGTTGCAATCAGCAGGCGGCGCTCATGCAGCAGCTTAACGCGATGCAGATGCAGGCGGCGAACTGCTGCTGCGAGAACCGCGCGGCGATCGCGCAGGTGCGCTATGATATGGCATCGCAGGCTTGCGACACTCGCAACACCGTGCAGAACACGACGCGGGACATCATTGATGCAATGAACTGCGGCTTCCGTAGCATCGACCAGCGTCTGACCGCGCAGGAGCTTGCAGCGAAGGACAGCAAGATTGCCGAGCAGAATCAGCAGCTCTTTGCGGCGCAGCTGGCGGCTTCTCAGGCGGCGCAGAACAACTACCTTGTGTCCACGCTCCGCCCGAGCCCGAGCCCGGCCTATGTGGTCGCAAATCCGTACTGCTGCAACAGCGGCTATAACTACGGCTGCGGAAACTGCGCTTAACTCCATAACGTAGAGCTTTTTCGTGGACTCACGGAAATGATCGGTTCCTTGCCGATACTCGATCAACGCGGCGGGGCAATCTTCCCGCCGCTATTTTAATTGCCTCGAATTCGAGGCAGAAAGGAATGATTTTATGGCTGAATTTACATCATCCGGGATTCAAACTGTTGCCGCTGGGCAGAACGTCCCTCTAATTTCCACGTCGGCTTGTGGCAAACCGTGTATCGTACACCGTGACGGAAGCGGACTTGTTACACTTCGTGGGCTTACGCAGCAGTGTAAGGCGAAGTTCCGCGTATCCTTTGGCGCGAATATCGCCGTTCCTACAGGCGGGACAGTCGAAGCTATCACCGCCGCGCTCGCCATCAACGGAGAGGCTTTGAACAGTGCCACAGCGACCGTGACACCGGCTGCCGTTGAGAACTATTTCAACATCTACGTTTCCGCATTCGTGGAAGTTCCACGAGGATGCTGCCTGACTGTAGCGGCGAAGAACACCAGCGCCCAGGCGATCAACTTCGCGAATAGCAATATGATCGTAGAGCGCGTATCGTGAAAGGAGGATGCAATATGTATGATTTGAGAAACCTTCGGGAAATGCTCTGCAAAGAGCTGGACGAGATCGCCGACAAGCGAGAAATGTCCGCCGGTGACTTGGACGCTATCCAGAAGCTGACGAGTTCCATCAAGAACACCTACAAAATCGAAATGCTTGAGGACGGCGGCTATTCCCGCGATGGTGAGTGGGAAGCGGATATGCGCGGCACGTATGGGCGCGGCAGTTCGTACCGTGGCCGCCGCCGGGATTCTATGGGCAGGTACAGTCGCGCAGATGCGAGGGAGCATATGCACGCAACGCTGGAAGATATGATGCGCGATGCAGACGATGATAAGACGCGCGAGGCTATCCGCCGCTGCATGGAGCAGATCGACCGGGCATAAGGGGGGACAGACATGCTGGATGAGGCCGAAATCCGAAAGGAAATAGCACGGCTGGAATACGAAGAATCCAGCTATCCCAATTATGCCAAACTGGCGAACCTATATGTGATACGCGACAAGATGCAGGGAACGGAGAATGCCAGAGATAAGTTTGTGGGTTACTACTCCGGCGCTCCTGCCCCTGTGACCGCAGAACCGGCTACCGTGGGCGAGTATGGGGACAGCGAGTTTTTGCTTGCGGTAGCCGAGAAAGACCCGGCAAAGGCTTGGACGGTCGTTGATGAACTCATGGACACGCTTTCACTTGTAAACCGGAGGGTATATGATTCTGTTTTAAGAAAAATAAAGTCCCTATGACGAGGCAAAAAGCGTGGCAAATTCCGTGGCAAAAATGCGTGTCAAAATTGTGTTTTGCGTGTCAAATAATTGATACGCATCGCAAATAAATGATACGCTCGAAATGCCTGAAAACCTTGATATACAAAGGAAAACCCTGTAATCACTTGAGATTACAGGGTTTCTTCTTTGGCGCGGAAGGAGAGATTCGAACCCTCAAATCGAGCCTCAAACCAATTGAAAACACTAGGCTTTTTATTTTCGTGGCAAATGTTGTGGCAAAATCAAGAAAAGAACGTTTTCATTTGCTGCACAGACTCGGATATGTCTGCCTGCGCAACGTGCGTGTATATCTTCCGCATAGTTCCGTAATCCGACCATCCGCCTAGCTGCATCGTGACTTTTTCCGATATACCTAGCTTATACGCAAGGGAGCAGAAGGAATGCCGCAGACCGTGTGTCCCGACTTCTGGCAGGTTTGCGCCCTTGCATATTTTATTTGACGCGGCGCGAATGCTGTTCGGATTTGCAACGACGACAAAATCACTCGATTTTTCTGCTTCTGAAAGGAGCTGCGACAGCCTCGGTATCATGATCGGAATAGTCCGCCGCGAAGAACGGTTTTTGTTAGACACCTTGTTTACCAGTTTGTTGTTTTCGTCGAACAGGGTAGCCCCTCGAACCGTGATAGACTGCTTTTTCAGATCAACGTTCTCCCAACGCAAACCGAGGATTTCTGACACACGCAGAGAGTGCAGCGCAAGAAGAAACGCGATTTCATACTTGCTCCCTTCCGCCGCTTTCAAAAATACAGGAATTTCTTCCGCAGACAAAAAAGCGTGCTCGTCTGATTGGACAGCAGGAAGTGCTACTTCGTAAGATACGCCATATCGTTTAAGAGCCGGACGTATCAGCGCCCATGTTTCGCGGATGGTCTTGGGGCTGCATTTTTCTGCGTTGATTGCCTGTTGTATAGCATTCACAGAGAGCTTAGACAAAGGAACGTCCATGATGGGTTGAAGATAACACCGCTGCTTAATTCTGTGCCCGCGAATAGACGCTGGGGAAAGAGTGCCGCTCTTGAATTCCAGGTATTCGTCAATTGCTTTGCGGATTGTTATTTCCGGCTTGGCCTCCTCGGAAGAAAGAACACCGATTTTGTATTCTAAAGCCGCCTGCTCTGCTTCTCGCTTCGTGCTTGCTGTGAACGACTTCGCTTTCCCGTTTACCATCACTCGGCAGCGGTAAGAGCCAGACGGCAGTTTTTCAGCCTCTGGGACTTTCAGTTTTTTCATTGCGGGCCTCCTTTTTGACGATACGAAGAATGGTGAAGCCTACGGCCAGTATGGACGCGACAATCAGGGCGATAAATATCCACGCCATTACAGATAGCCTCCCGTCCCGGATGATGCCAGCGTCTGTAATCTGCGAGTCGATAACAAGGTACACGATCAGCGAAAACGCAAGCATGGCGCAGAAAAAGACCAACAGGTAGCAGATAGCGTGTGTGGCTTTGATCTGCGCCCGCTGCATTTCGTTTGCGGCGGTCGCTCTGACATTCTCGAGTTCGAGCCTGTGGTTCCGTTCCTGTAGTTCGCTTGGGCTGTCGGTAGGCTGTTTTAGCCCGAACAGCTCATCCAGCGACAGCCCGAGAACGCGGCACAGCGCGGCAGAATTATATAGTTTCGGGTCTTGCTGCGTACCTGCACAGAGCTTCGAAACAGCCGATCTGGAAACGCCGGATTCATCAACAAGTCTGTCGATGGTGTAATGCTGATCTTCTTTCGCCCGCTTGATGTTCCCCTGATATGCAGAAATATATGGGGCGAGCTCCTGAATTGCCGACATGATATACCTCCATTTTCACATATATTTCGCTGATTTTTCCGCCACGGGTATGGTTTTACCAATTTGATGGTAGACATTTCCACCCGTTTTGCTATACTGGTTACAGGCGCGTGAGAACGCCCCACCGCCGGTGGAGCGACGGTGGGGCGATCTTAAACATTCCATTATACAAAATAGTCTGTCCCATAATTGCCGCTTACGAGGGTTACCGGACGAAGAAAATACAAGGTGTTCTTTGTGGAAGATTCCAAATTGAAATTCTTGAACATACGTTCTAAAATATGGAGGTACACAAAATGCAGAGCATCAATATTCGCTTTGAAAACGGGAAAGTAAACATCATCGTAGACGGGGCACTTTTCAAGGACGTTCACAGTCTTAGCCTCGACTATATCAAGGGAGCGCCCATGCTCTTTGCCTGCGTCTCAGATGTAGGCGAGACACGGGAGCAGTGGCAGAACTCTAAGTTTATGAGCTAGTCACGTAGTATTCCATTCTTAGGCTTGGGATTGTGACTGTGTTACCGAGGACGGCGAGGTATGTTTCAACGCCTTTGCATTCGCCGTAGCATGTAATATAGTCGTTATCAAGGATGCGGCTTTCACCTTCCTTGCGTGTGTAAGTTACATACCAGATGCCATACTCCGTTTGCACGCGGAGCGTGACAGAATCAAAAGCCCCTTCCTGCACTTGAATGACAGTGCCGCTAAAGAATGTTTTCTTTCCCTTGTAGTCGTCTGGATTTCTGCAAATATCGGAGTAGGACAGATCTTCACATTCTGCGATGTATTCAGAGCGAATGACTGCCGGGTCTTTGACCTCTGTATTCGCAGATTCACCGGTTTGCGAGGATAAGGCAGAGCAGCTCAAAACCAAAAGGAAACAGAGGATGGCAACAAGGACCTTTTCAACAGAGGACATCCGTTTTCGATGCCGCGCACCACATGCTGGGCAGCGCTTTACGCTGGCGCTGATCTGAGCGCCACAGGTTCGGCAGACTGCTTTTCGGTTCTTTGTTTTGCAATGTGGGCAAGCTTTCAGCCTTTCGTCAAATTCTTCACCGCATCGCGGGCATGTAACAAAATATGTAGCCTTTGGCATGGTACGAACCCCCGGTTTTGTAAGATACAACAATTTTACCACCAGAGTTTTACAGTCTCAAGGTCAAAATTATACAAAAAGAAACAATAAAATTTAGAAGATTGAAGAAGGAGGGCGCAAAATGATTTGTATTCAGGATGATATGTGCTATAATAAGGGTGAAAAAATTGCGCCCATTCCGGATATTCGGCAAAGACTCCGTGAAGAAATTCTGAGTCTGAGCAACGAACAGGCAGAATATGTTTTACGGCAGATGGACGAAACAGTAACGGAGGAATAAAATGAAAGAAATTCTAGGATTGTTATTAGCCTTTTCAGTATGCTCCAACGTCTGGCTATGGATCAACCTTTGGAATCTCAAAAAAGAGCATTTCCGATTCGCGGAAAGTATGACGAACTTCCTGAAAGACTTTTTAGAAGAACTTAGCCAGCAGCCACCCAAGGATTGTTCCTGCAAGTGTTCCGAGCAGTCCACCGACAAAGTATAAATCCGCTTTTCGCTCGGCTTTTTTCCGCAGATACTCTTCCCGCTTTAATTGTTCTACATAATACGGAACGGTTTTTCCAAGCGCAATATCTGGGAGATCAATTCGTTCCCCATTCATTTCAATGTAATCTTTCACAGCAGCTTCTTCGCCTCCTCGATCAGGCCAAGCAGCTTCTCTAGTTGCTCATCCGACATACCATCAACAGAATCCAGAAGCTTTTGCTTTGCAGGACTCACCGCCCCATCCTTCGGGATGGGGTCTTTTTTTATGCCCTCTCCCTTACTCTCTCCCATCAGTTCTTCGACTGTTACGCCGAAGTAATTTGCGACCTTCCGCGCAGTCGCGTCTGTAATTCCGCCGCCGTTACTCCATCTAGTGACGGTTGGCTTCGAGAGCGGTATTTCCAATGCCACACGCGATGGCGATTTCCCGACTTTTTCGCAAAGCGCCAAGTAGTTTTCGTAAAACCTCACAAATTTCCCCTCCGAAATTGTGCAACACAACAAAGTTAAAAAAGTTACTCAATGCATCTTGACAGTTACTAAAATTAACTTTATAATGGGCGCATAGGTTAGCAGAGTTAACAAAACCCAGACCCCGGCGGAATCGCCCGTGTCAAAAGTGCCTTTATGTATCTCGCAAATCCATGATAGCACAATGCGTTAACTTTTGCAACCTCGAATTTCAAAAGTTGACTGCGGCGTAAAGAAAAGCCGCCCCGGCGCGGTAACACCGGGACGGCCTGCCGGTTACTTCGACCGACGGTTGGAAAGCGCGGAAGCTGCCAGAGACTTAGTTGTCTTGCTGGACTTACGGCTCTTCATCGCTTTCGATGCGTTGGAAGCCACTTTTCGTGACGTCCGAACTGAGTTCTTCGCCAAATGAAAACCCCCTTTCAAGAAAGATGGCTTTCATCCTCTCCGAACCTCCATTTGGAGTATAGCATCAGACGCCGCCGCAGTCAACAAATTTAACAGTTAGGAGGATAAAGGATGCCAGAAAAATGGACAGGCGTACTGATTGGGAAAATGCACAATGCGCGTGTTTCATACGACGATCTTGCCGCAGAGCTTGGACTGACAAAAGGCTATTTGTCCATGATCTTGAACGGGGCAAGGAAGCCGCCGAACGCAAAGGCGCGACTGAATGCCGCATTTGATGCCGTCGTAGAGCGGCGCAGCAGAGAAAAGGAGGAATAACATGCCAGCGGTAAAGCTCGGCCGGGACAATACGTCGAAGAACCTGTCC
>ENA-USZK01000472-USZK01000472.1-human-gut-metagenome-genome-assembly--contig:-NODE-472-length-21910-cov-4.524619_pt1 | contig 21910 bp, 41 predicted proteins | sample MGYA00250043_ERZ773534 | MGnify/ENA primary metagenome ERZ773534 (study PRJEB29103, sample SAMN06112056) | human gut metagenome | biome: human gut; feature: ankylosing spondylitis patient; material... | reverse complement strand
GAGCTCAAGACTTTGGATCACTACCTCGTTAAGCGTTCACAGTGGATCATCGGTGGTGATGGTGCTTCTTATGATATGAACATTTCGCAGCCGTGAGCGTAAAGGAAACGGCTGAATTGGCGCAATTTACAATCGCACAATATCGGCTTGCCAAGGTAATCCGCATTGTGCGGATTGTAAGAGTGTACACAATCCGCACAATCGGGAAGCCGCCGTTTTATTGTCGGCATCTTACTCCGCACCGCCATATATATCATCTTTATTCTGGTTCAATCCAAACAAATCACGCTGATTTTGCGATGCTTGTTCTTCCTCATGGGCGAGTCGTTCAAGCTCTTGCTTGTGATCCTTGACGAGTGGGTTCAATTCAACCGCACCTTCAGCAGATAGAATTGCAGCATCACGCGCTTTGGTAATATTATCTATCGTCTCTGTGATATTCTCACCGAACGGCTCTTGGAATTCGTGCTGAATCACGCAACGTTGACACTCATCGCGCAAAGAAATGTCAAGCACATTGCCTATGATAGCCAGTATCAGATTACTTGTTCGGTCGAGCAATTCGTCGTGCTGTTCCTTATGTCGGTTCGCCTTAATATCAGCAAGCAGCATCATCTGTTTCAATGCTTTTCCGCTGATGTTTGACAAACTTTTCATATTGTCAAACTCAATATTCGGCGTGAATGTCTTGGATAATATATGCTTTTGAAGCCAATCAATTTCGGCTTTCTTACTTTCGGGCGCACTATCCCACGTCAGATACTTTGCATACTTGGAAACATCATCAACATTGTTTCCACGGATACGCAACGTCTTGTTCTCATCGCCTTTCTCGGGCATTGATTTGATAATATCTTCGTGGATTAGGAACATTGGGTCAGAGAAATAATCGTTCGTGTCCGCTGTTCTCGAGCCGATATACTCTTCGCGCTCTATCAACGGCTCTACGCCTCTCCATTCTTTTTCTTGCTGAAACAGAATTACAGGAATCTTGCCTACAAGGTTTTCTTCGGGCGTCACCTCCCAACCACTGCTTGCTTGCTTGCAACGATATATCACACTCGGCGTGTAGATGTCGAAATGATACACCGATGTTTCGCTTGTTTCCTTGACATAATAGCCCCACGCAAACGACACGAGATTTTCATAAATATCCCAGCGTGAATATATCTCATCACCTTTTGAGCGAGCAAGTACACGGATTTGGACGTCGGGCTTGCCATCTTCGTTACGGAATACGTGAAACAGCATTGCCGACTGCGTTTCCGCACCAGCCAACCGCTTGCATTGCCGAATCTTGGAATTGAACCTCGTCGACTTGATTATATCGCCAAATTTCTCAAAAGCATTATCGGTGTTGTCTGACTGCTGAAGCCACTTGACAGGCTGTCCATAGATAAACACTACCGAAATCTCATTGATGTACTGGGGGTAATTCAATGGCAGCTTCCATCGCTTGATTGTCGACTTGCGTTGCCCAAGCTTGTTCCGAACAATCTTATCTTCACGACGCATGATCTCGTGAGCGAGCGGATTGTACTCGCGCATCGCCTCATTCGTTTCTTGCTCGTAACTACGAAACAATGTTTTGATACGCGAAATATCCCGCGCCTTGATTAAATCCTCAAACTCTTGATTGCGACCGACGGCAGCGTTGATATAGTTGACTGCAGTCTGAAAAAAATCTCCTATCATCTCTTCTTTTTGTTTTTGAATTATTGTTTTTATTATCGAAACATCTTGCCTATATCGGCAATAAATCATCCACGCTTACATCATCAGACAGCTCTATGTCTGCGTTATCGCTAAAGTAATTAATCGCATAACCAAGGACATCCACATATTCATCGTGCGCCTTGTTCGGGAAACCGCAAATCTCGTCGATAAAATCTTCTGTCCAATCAGAGTCGACAAGGAAAACTCTACCACACTCTATCTTCGGAGCGACTGCGTGTAGGCGCACATCTTTCGGATCGCGTGGTGTAGGGGTGTAGGTTACATTCAGATCCGTAGACTCCTCCAACTGCTGAACAACTGATTTGCCGTTCGCTTTGGGCTCGACGCGGAGCGTTGACTGCGCAGAATCGTAGTCGTTCGCGTATAGATACTCAGGCAGAAATTTCAGCAAGTCGGGGAATGTCTTCCACACTTTCTTGGCACAAGTGATGTAGATATTGTTCTTGATTCTACAAGCACCGATAATGCCGCTTGGGTCGTTATCAGTCTTCGCCTTCCGTTCATCATACGCTGTATCGAGAAAAAAATGAATCGGCTCGCGGAAGCGTAACGCCGTGAAATCCGCAAGCGAGATTCGGCGAAACCAGTCACGATGAATGATATTTCCTCCCTCGATGACAGGGTGCTGCTGATACAATGCAGAAAACTCACGCGGTGAACGCACTTGCTGTTTCAATAACTTCTGTATCGAATGCCTGTTCTCCCACAGAGCATCGCCAACGTGCCGACAACTATTCAGCGTTCCGTCGTGTTCTTCCTCGCAGATAGCTGGAATTGATAGCACTGTCCAGTCTTGCGCCTCTGTCTGCAAGATTCGTCCCGCCAAATCATCTTCGTGCCAACGCGTCATGATGAACAACTGCCGAGAATCGTTATGCAAACGTGTTGTGAGAACCGTATTGTACCAGTCCCAAACCTTTTGCCGATAGGTCAGCGAATAGGCTTCTGTTGCATCTTTCACAGGATCATCGATAATCGCTATATCGACAGGCGTACCTGTCAGAGGACCACCGACACCGACTGCCTTATAGAATCCACGATGCCCGACCGTCTCAAAGAAATCTACATTCTTGATATAGGTTCGAGGGTCATTCTTCGCTTTCAGAGAAGTGCTGAGATAGGTATCGGGGAAGATTTCTTGATACTCAGGACTCTCGATGATACGCTGCACAGAGCGAGAGAATTGCTCTGATAGATCAGCAGCATACGAGCAGGATGCAATCTTCAAATCAGGGTCTCGACCTAACGCCCAGGCAGGGAAGTTACGAGAGATGATTTCAGATTTGCCGTGCTGAGGTGGAACGAACACCATCAAGTTCTTAATCTTGCCCTCCAAAAGCATCTGACAATGCTCTGCGATGACACGATGAAACCACTCCAACTCATACTTGGGATTGCTATAACCGAGGAAATGCGAGAATGAGGCTGGTGCTTCGAGTTTGAGTCTCATCTGCATCAACCGCATTAGCTTTTGTTGTCTCTCAATTTCCGTCAGTTTCATTCTTTGGTCTCAAGTTTGCTGAGTCTCTCGATTTCTTTGTTTATTTCATCAATTGACATCTCTTTCTCGCCCGATGGTTTCAGAGTGATGTCGCTCTTTTGGCGGTTCTGATAATGCTCAGGGTCGAGATTGGTGAGCAGGAATATCGCAGCTCCCACATTAGGCTGAATGACGATTTTCTTCTTTACCATCTTCGTGATGGTCGGCTTATCGGGATTCTTAGGATTGGGTCGGTATTCAGTAGTCGTTTCTTCATGCTCGCTGCCCTTTGCCACCTTTGCGAGTGTCTCATGCAGGTCGTGAGCGAGAGTGAGCCTGAATGCCTCTCTGCCTTTCTCGATAGCCTTTTTGAAGTCATCCTCTTCATTCAGCCAACGGCGATAGGTCTTATCGTTGATGCCGAGTTCCTTGCAGAAGTCTTGCAACTGCGCCCCTCCGTATTCGATGAGACCATGCTTGCTTATCCATTCCTCCGCTCGCTGAAATAGTGATGCTGATTTCTTCATATCTGCAAATCGATTAGTTTATAGAATTCCCTTTTGAGTTCAGGGTTTTTCTCGAATAATCCTGTGAAGTGAGCCACAGACATATTGCCATCATTCCTCACGCCTCTCATCGTCTTACAGAGATGTTTTCCTCTCATCACGATAGCGAAGCCGAGAGCATCATCATTCAGAGCCTCAGAAAGCATATTCACGATGTCTCGTGCGAGCCTCTCCTGAAGCTGCAATCGGGCAGCGCAATAGCCGACTACACGAGCGACCTTTGAGATGCCGAGGATGCGACCTTTCGGATTGGGAATATAGGCAAAGTAATACTTACCGAAGAAAGGCAGGATATGATGCTCACACATTGAGTAGTAATCTCCTGTATCGAATACCAAATCCGAGATGCCTTCCTCATTCGGGAAAGTGGTAATCTTCGGCTTCTGAGCAGGGTCATAGCCTCTGAATATCTCCTTCCACATTCTCACGATGCGGTCGGGAGTGCCTTTCAGACCATCTCTGTCAGGATTCTCGCCGATAGCGATTAAGAGAGCTTTTATCGCACTCTTAATATCTTCTGTGTTTGGAGTGATAGTTTCCATTTTGGATTAGCTTTTACAAAGTTTACACAATGCTCGATGATTTCTCTGTTTCGCTGCTCATCGCCTGTATCGCAAGGCTGCACGAAATAATGAGCTGCCGTGATGCCACATGTAGGGTCAGCATAGAGAGTCTTTCCATCAAGAACAATCTTCACCTCCTGAGCGGTCTTAATGACAGGCTTTCCGACTGAACCGACATAAGCCTCTTTCGGAGATACCGTCACCCAATCGACATTCGAGGGAACTTCACGAGTGCCGTTCGTCTCGATGGCAACCATCTTTCCGAGATCGTGAATCTTATCCACGAGCGAACGAGTGAGCTGCAAGGTCGGCTCTCCGCCTGTGATGACAACGAGAGATGCAGGATATTTTGCGATTTCAGAGCATATCTCATCCTCTGTGAGGTCTTGGTAAGGCTGATGCTCAGTATCGCAGAAAGAGCATCTCAGATTGCATCCTGAGAGCCTCAGAAAGATTGCCGCCTCTCCTGAATGCGCTCCCTCTCCCTGAATCGAATAGAAAATCTCATTTACTCTCATAGCGCACCATCATCTTTGAGTTTGTCATCCACATAAACGGCGAAATTGCCCTCACTCTCTCTGACTGATGCTTTATAGCACTGAGGAATCTGCTCGACAATCCATCGGGCGATATTCTCGGCGGTGGGATTGAATGGCAATACGTCATTCAGATTCGAGTGGTCGAGCTTGCCGTGAATCTTCTCCTTGATATGCTTGAAGTCGCAGACCATCCCATCCTTGTTGAGCTTCTTAGCCTTGCAATAGACGGTGATAATCCAATTATGACCGTGCAAGTTCTGACACTTACTTTCGTAGGATAATTTCAGAGAGTGACTCCCTGCAACCTCCATCCTTTTTGAAACGTAATACATAAGCGATATTGATTTTATATGATTAAACTTTATTCCTCATACTCGGTCGGGTCATCGATTCCTGCATCCCTGAGAGCTTCTTTGCGCTCTACGCAAGTGCCACACTTGCCGCAATGCTTCTCGCCTCCCTTATAGCAGGAATAGGTCTTTGAGTAATCAATGCCGAGAACCTTGCCAACCTTTGCGATGTCGGTCTTTGAGTATGATGTGTATGGCGCAAAGATGTTAATATGCTCGTATGTGCCGTATGCCATTGCCTGATTCATTGCATCGATGAATGTAGCTCGACAATCGGGATAGATGGCATGGTCTCCTGCATGATTGGCGATGAGAACCTTTGTCAGACCTCGACTCTCTGCAAGACCACAGGCGATAGAGAGCATGATGCCATTGCGGAAAGGCACGACAGTCGATTTCATATTCTCGTCCTGATAATGACCCTCAGGAACTGCATCCGCTCCCTCTAAGAGAGATGATTTGAAATACTTGCCCATGAAGTCGAGAGGGATGATGAGATGCTCTATACCGAGCTGCTTGCAATGGTAGGCTGCAAGCTCAGCCTCTCGTTTGTTGTGATTGCTGCCATAGTCGAAAGTGACTGCGAGAGCAATATAATCCTTTTGGTCGTACAGGAGCGTAACGCTATCCATGCCACCTGAAAGAATGATGATTGAATTCTTCTGTTTCATAGTCTCTGATATTTGAAAATTTGATGATGTCGGCTTTTTATATAGCAAATCCGCATTCTACGCAATCAATCAAAGATGATTCTCAGCATACTTGCCGAATTTCACCCATTCATTGAAATTGTTTACTGCGCCCTCTCTCGATTTGAGTCTGCATCCCTCTTTGCTTAATTGCTCCAAGAGACCTGTGCGAGGATTGAACTTATAGAGATAGCCGCCACGATTGCCATAGAGCCATGCGGTGCTATCGACTGAATCGAAGTGATATTTCTTCAAGTTCGCCACGGTGGTATATCCCAATCCGTGAATTTTGCATTTGTGGTCGTGAGCGGTCTTGATGAACCAAGGAAAGGCGGTCTCGTATTTCTTTCGGTCAATCTCTTTGGTGACAATGCCACCGAGAGCCACATAGGGATAGTTCTCGCACATCTTGATGAAATACTCTTTGCCTCGATTACGATGCCATACAGGGATAGGCTTCTTTCCTGTCAGAGCTTCGAGTTTCTCCCTGAATCGCTCCACCTCAGTCAGACCGACCACGGAATCAATATCAAGCTCGAAAAAGAGCTGCACATTCCATCGATTGATGAATGCCGCATATTCCTCGATATACTCATCCCAATTTATGCCGCCTTTGTGCGAGCCTGACATGAACGAGAAAGCTCCTGAATCGAGCATGAACGAACCGAAGTGCTTAACAAGCGTCATAAACTCCTCGTTCTTTCTGAGGTAGTAGAATGATTCGAGAATATTGATGCTTTTAAGAGCATTCTCCCCTGTGAAGAAATCGCATCCATAGAGTTGCTCTCTGAGGATTTTCTTCTTAGTGTTGTCTCCTGCAATATATACTTTCATAGCGTCCATTGCCTCACTTCGTGGCGAGGGTTTGCCAAATATTTTCATTACTCTTTGCTAAAATTCACGGAGATTCCCTGATAATATGCCTCCTGCGAGAAATATCTTCATTGCTTCGATATTCTTTGGATTTAGCCCTTTATCCTCGTATAATGCTGATATACAATTACTTAACACCCATCCCGCAGTGGTTGAGGTATTCACGAGATATATTTTCATATCCTACTGCATAGTAAATTATTATATATTATCTTGATATAATATACTACCAAATAGCGATATTACTTCACCTTGATTCCTGAGTAGTCAGACAGAGCTGATTCGATGAGCGATTTCATCTCATCCTTTTGGTCTGCATACTCATCGGGAATGGTGATTGTCAGCTTCTCGCCCTTACTCTTTTCATCCTCGTTGTCGAGAGAATCAAAGAACTCGTCCATATTGATTTCACTCTCCATGATAGGCAAATCAACGCCCCATGATGTGAGTTGAGCTGCATCCCACTCGTTTGCAAGCAAATCCCAATCCCATTCACCAAAGCCATTATTGTCAAGAATCGTGTATGCTTTTATTTTTTCAATCGGCGTTTCTTTGGGGATGATGAAAACAGGAGCTTCCTTGTGTCCCAATTCTTTCATCGCTCGATAACGCATATTTCCACCGACAATGATATATTTGCCATTGTCAAGAGGGTAAACAAGCAAACTTCGCCAAGATAGCATCTCGGGATAATTCGTGATACTCTCTTTTAACTTGTCGTACTTTGCATTCTTTACCAGACGCGGATTTTTCGGCAAGCCTTTTAGTTGCCCATTGTTTATCTCGATTGCCGACATCGGCAACATCGTGATACCCCTTTCGTTGTTCGTCTTATCATCCATAATATCGGTTTGTTTTTTATTGACTGCAAAAAAATAAAAGCAAGAAAATCAGTTACTTTTCCGCAAATATAGCAAAAGACCGCCTAAAAAGCGGTCTTAAACTCAAAAAAAACAAATCTGTGGAAAAATTATCTTACACAAAGATAGTTATTTATTTCCATCCGAAAGTCATCAAAGGAACGACAAATCACATAGTGATAACCTTCACGCTGTACGCATTGCTGCCATATCTTCTGCGATTCCTGTTGCCGACCTTTGGCAGTTTTCATTTCAATCGCAAGTCCGTGATATTTGCCGTTATACGACGGGACAAACAAAAACAAGTCTGCCGCCCCAGCAACCATCCCTTCGGCTTTTGCAATCCGTGCTTGTGAAAGCGTAGTCTTGTAGCCGTTGGGAATTGCGACAAGGTTTCGTGCATATTCTGGAAATTGATAGCGAAACCACTCTACGCACACTTGCTGTATTTTTGACTCTTCGTGTCGCATAAGACTCAGAATGGAAGATTATCATTACCACTTCGCATCTCGCTTGCGAACATTACGGATTGTTCGTGTGATTGAGATGTTTGACGAATATTTGTTTGCGAAACATCTGCATTTGCTGATGCTGACTGCTGTGTCGGTTTGCTATCAAGCATCTCCAAGTTATCGACATTAATCTCGGTAATCGTTTTCTGCACTCCGTTTTTATCGGTAAACGCTCGTGTACGCATTTTTCCTTCGACGTACATCCGAGAGCCTTTATGCACATATTTTTCAATAATTTCGGCAAGTTTGCCAAACACCACGATATTGTGCCACTCCGTGCGTTCGGGAATCGTCACTCCGTTCTGTGTTGTGTAGCTTTTCTCTGTCGTTGCGATACTGAACGACGCGATTTTCGCATTGTTTTGAGTCGTGGATATTTTCGGCTCTTTACCGACATATCCGATTACTTGCGCTTTGTTTAGCATAGTCTTTTTTTTATTTTATAAATAAATATAATATATTACTTAATATTCACTCCTTTTGCAGAATAGTCGTTATACAGCTCCGTTTTCTCGTTTACTCGTTTGAACCGCTTGCACGCAGGGCGCATCTGCGATGCGTTGTATGAAGGCCACTTGCATCTGCCTTTTGCGGCGACCTCATATCTGTAGTTGGCGCACACTCCGCAGCAGCGGAACTTGTCCGCCTGTGCCGCCACGTTCTTCTCCTCGATGGCGATGCACGCTTTTTGTAATTCTTTTTTGAGGTCACGAATGGCGTTGACGAGGTCGCAACTGACACGCTTGTAAATAAGTTCTCCTCTGTCATTGGTCTTGAAGTTGAAGTACATAATGTTAATTGTTATTCTTTAAGTTTTTTAATGTTCAATCTGATTCCGTTGACGACACAGAACTCACACATACTAAGTGCAGCGGTCATAAGGTCTTTGCCCTGTGGCAAAACGCCTGTTATTCCAATCCAACCCCAATTCAGCATCCATATTTTATTATAATATCTCGATATTATTAAATCACCATTTAAACATCCACCATTTATAGGTTCGAAACAATGTTTATTGGTTTGTGCATTGTCTGAAAATGCTTTTTTCTGGACTGCATTATCGACATCGGGAATTAGATTCAGCACATTCTCCAGCGTGCAATCTTCTTCTCTTAGGTCTATTCCGCAGTAAGTTTGCAGATAGCCTCTTACTTCTTCTTTCGTCATAGTGTTAAATATAATGTTAAATAAAATCGTAAATGGCGATGTCGCCTTGTGGGTTCTGCTTGTTCTTCTTGTTGCGTCTCCACGCATAGGCGAACGGCATGATCTTCTCGTACCACCGTGCGTCCTCCATCATGGAGCCTACATACTGGGTAAGGTTCGGCTTGTAGTCGAACTCCACAATCTGCGCCCAATCGCCCTTGCGGTTGCCACCGAAGAGGTGCATCATGTCGGCTTCACTCCACTTTTGGCAGAACCGTTTGAAGTAAAAAACATTATGGTTTTGCCTGTTTGGGTCTTCGAGAATCAGACGGACAAAGGCAGGTTGATTGTAGCGGATCATCAGTCTGTCCAACTGCACCAAGACATCGATAGGCTGGACCTCGTGTGTGCATTCGTAAAGTCCGTGGGCAAAGTAGGGTTCGCCCTGCTTGGTGAAGCGGATGCGCAAGTCGAAGCATCGTGCGCCATCGTGCCACTGTTCCTCAATTGTCTTGCGCTGACACCGAGCGAACGGTATTATAAACCATCCATACCACTTCTGCGGTCGGAGATAAGTCATTGAATTGTGTGTGCCGATTATCGGCGTTCCTTGTTTCTGTTCCATTTTATTCAATCGATTTCAAATTCAAAAAGTAATTCCTCTTGCCGAGCAACTGACGGACTCACCTGCATTATAATCATCTCTATGTCTTCTCCTATCTGAAAATATAAGCGTTGTCGCTCTGCGCCTCTATTCAGCAACAAAACTCTTCCGCCTGTCGCTTTTGCCAACTCGCACAAGAGAAGCAGATATTTCGGCTTGACGATTGCGTCGGCAATCTTAACCATGCCTTTTCGCTCAGTAATACTGTATCCGCCACATATTGGACATTCTCCTGAAATCTGATAATCTTTTCCAAGTCTATCAGTGTATGTACACCAGACCCTTCCAATACCTCCACACTCTTCACAAACGGTGAAAAGGTCTCCCCAATAGGTGTATTTTTTGCTCTTCAATTTTTCTTGCAATTGCTCGATGTCCACCAAGCAATTGCAAGTCTTAGAGGGAAAACAATGATCAATATCAATTTGCTTGGTTAGTGGCGAGTAGCCGCCGTTGTTTCCCGACTTAACTCGTATCAACGAATATCCGTCCGTTGCGACAATCCATTCGCCATAGACAAACGGTTTCTTGAAATATTCGCGAAATTCAGAAGCTTCGGTTGCGAGCTTCATCAGCACTCTCTTAATCTCTTTTTTCATACATTCGTCATATTAATTCGTTCTCGATACAAAATTCCGCCATCTTGATTGCCGCCTCTGTGAAGCTGGTATCTTGTGGCTTGCGACCGTTGATTCCCTCCTTGTCGAAGTCGAACACCCATCGCCCATACACCACAGAAATGATTAAATGCCCAGAGATGTTCGGATAGCCTCCGTCGCTGTCCAAGCATTCTTCATATTCTTCGTTCGGATTGTCAACCCGAACCCATTTTATCTGCGGCGCTCTGTCCACACTCAAAGGCAGACAATTCAAAAGGTTCTGCAACGTCCATTCCATGCCAAGATTAATGCCAAGACTTATCAGCTTCTTAATTTGCTTTTGCGTAAAATCATTATTGCCTTGAATCAATTCGAGGAAGTCAGCGGCAAGGTAGAACAGAAGTCTTTCTCGGCTTCTGTTCGCCAAGTTGTTGACCACATATCGTGCAAAGTCCTCTTTGTCCATCCGTGGCAGGTTGCTGAACGCGTCAAAAATATTCATTTTGTTTGTTGTCATAATTTAAATGTTTTTAAACATCATTTTTTCTCTTCCTTTTCCAAAACCTCCTTAATCTTGCAAAAGATGCTTTCGAGCAAATAGGCGAACGGCTCGCTGTCCATCCCGACTTTCAGTTGTATAAGGCAGTCCTCGTAAACGTGTATCGCAACGTGGGCGGCCTCGTGAGCGACGTGCTGGATTTCGCAACAGTCTGACAGGAATACCAGATAGCCGTACGCCCCTTTGCCGTCCGTAACTCTTGGGAAAGTCAGTGCCGAAGCTTCATTGTCGAGCGTGTTTTGCGTGATGTCGCTGACATCGCAATCGTAACGAAATAAAGCATACAGCTTTTCCCAATCCTCGTTTTTCGCCACCCATAACTTCTTTGGGTACGGCTCTATATTGAATGCCTGTATCATAACTCGTTCTCAGCCCAATTGTTTGCTCAAACTTCATTCCTTAATACTCTTTAAAGAATTGAACCAAATCGGGGCAATTAGCCGCGATGTAAGACAATAAAATTTTGCGATTAAACTCTGATAAATTTTCAAATACATATTTAGCAAAAACCATTTGTTCTGTTGATGTCAGACTGCCAAACGCATCCTCTATATTTATCTCAACTTTTGCCAATATCATAGATTCATTCTCCTTATCTCGTTAATTTTATTAACAACTTCGCCGACTGAATTGTCGGTTGAAAACTTGTGGATAAGCGTGCAGCCATTTGCAATGTACAACGATCCGTCAATAAGTCTGACGGACAGGCTCGCGCACACTTCTTCATTTCTTCTCTGCGCCCTCCTCCTCTGCTGGCGGAGGAGCCACATTCTGTATTGCTTTATCATTGAATACATAATTTATATTCAAATTGATTAATGATTTTTGGCTCTATATCTGTCAATTTGTGAGATATGTTCCAAATAAGATTCCTTATTAGAGATTAATTCATTCAAAGCATCTTCAAAATGGTCCCGTTCATCAACATTAGAATATTCTGAATCTGTTGCAAAAGCTTCTGTTCCAGGCAGCTCTGGCAATTTTTCTTCTGATATAACTTTCATCTTTTGATAATTTAATATTTATAAGAAAACCATGTTGTAAAGGTCTTCAAATTGCTTGCCGAATTGCTTGGCACGTGCGGATGTATTGAAGCAGAGGCGAGAATTGATAAGCGTAGCCACATACGTAGGCATGTGATGCGTCGTAAGCGCATACACAAACTCCGCAGCATCCTCGTCATACTTGAACCACGGAAACCACTTGTCTTGATTCCAATCCGAATAATTTGGTACAAACTCATCTTCCTTGTTCCAAGCCTCTGCTATGGTAAATAGTTCGTTTAGAGCAATTAGTGCCTTGATATGTTTGGGGTTGATGTCGGTCACAAGTCTTGCGACATCTTCAAACTGGGCAACTTTCCCAGAAAGTTTTCTCTTTACAACGTAGAAGTCCGTGTTCGGCTTGCCGCCAAGGGTTTTTCTTGCACTATTAAAATCTGTAATGATTTCGTTTCCATCTTTAGATTCAACTTCTTCAAGGATGAAATCGAACGGTGACAAATAATTGTCAACGTCCCAATTATCGTTACGGTAGCTGAGGTATCTCATCAACTCTCTTCCAGCTTCTTTACGTGAATTGTGGACGGCTCGCATAACAGTCTGTTCGCTTCCATCCGCGTTTCTTATAATGTACTTTTTCATTTAAATTCTTGTTTAATCGATTCTACATATTTCACAATTCTCTCATACTCACGACCGCTCTCGTCACTGTCGTTATAAGCCTTCTTGATGAGTTCTTCGCCAGTGCCGTAGAAGCATCCAACAGTCCACATATCGTTTGAGCGTGTCCACGTGAAGTATCTGCCGCTGCTCCCAGTCTGGGGTGCGCAATGTCTTGGCGATGCTCACCACCGCCTCTGCCTGTCTTTGTTCTAAAACATTCATTGTTTTGCCACAAGTTTAATTGTTTGAAAATCTATTCTGACTGGCACTTTGTTTTTGTCGCGCTCTCGCAATATAGGGAGCATTGCGAGAGCTTTTCGCCGTGAAGTCATCATCCCTTCATTCGTGCTGTCAAGCTTCAATCCGACTGGGATATTATTTTTCTGTTTGCTCATTTGTTCGTAAAATTAAAAATTTGCTTGTTTCCTTTGCGCCTGTTGCATTTTCTCTCCTCGGATGTATATTTTATTATCTCGGATATAAAACTGCGTCAAACGCGCTTATTTTGAATTTCTCTCCGAATCTCTTCGTCCGTGTGGTTTCCGTCGAACAGATCTTTACATTTGAGGTATTCCGTTGCCGAAATTCCGAAGCGTTTCAGCAGTGATCGAAATTCTTCGACTTCGGCATCGTGAGCTTGGTCGGTTGCTTCTTGCTGTTCGCGCTGGTCGGCTTTCTCGGTTCGCACTTTTCGTGCGCTGTCGTTGTAGTTGCCATCTACAACCTTTGCGAAATTCGTCGGTTTCACAAACCAGTCGAAAGAAGCAATCCAGCCTCGGCGGTTCTTGCCATTCAGAAAATCACTCGCAACCGCTTTCTTCATCGCGTCGAAAAACACTTCTTCGCCATACTCACGAATGCGTGCCGCTATCTGCTTTTGTCGTTGCTTCTGCATGCTTCGAAGCATCGGCATCAGAGAATGATTCTTATGCGCTTCGTCGTTCCACAATCCTTTTATTTTCTCAAAATCTATTTCGGGGTCTGCTGGCGCGTCATTTGCGCCAAATGACGAAACTTTAAAACTTGTTTTTAAAGTTCTAATATCATTCTCATTTACATTCTCATTTACATTCTCATTTACATTCTCATTTACATTCTCATTTACATTAGGTTGTTTTTGGTTGTTTTTTGGTTGTTTCTCGGTTATCTTTTGGTTGTTTTTTGGTTGTTTCTCGGTTATCTTTTGGTTGTTTTTTGGCTGTTTTCGGGCGTTTTGATTACCTATTGGCGCGCCCCCTTTGCACCCATTTTCGAAGCGTTTGTTGTTTGCTTCAAGCTGTGGGCGAATAAGCGTCCACAAGACTTTTTCGATGCCTTCAAAATGAGGTTCGATAAGGTCTAATCCGTAATCGATAATCGCTTCATACATACGTAGCCGAACGTCTTTATCCAAGGCGCGGAAAGCGTCGCGAAACGACCGATAAAAAACAAATGACTCTCGTTCCATAACTATACTTTTTTCTCGTTCCGCTCGGCGTCGATTAATGGTTTTGCCACAGCGAGAAGTACTCGGATTTCCTGTGGTAAGTCCCACTCTGGTTCAGATCCAAAAAACGCATAATTGGCAATTGCGCAGATAGCATCTAATTGATATTCTTCATCGATACATTCTATAGCGTCATACCATTCCTTGTGAAAAGTAAATTCATTCATAATTCTTCATTTTTTCGAGTTTGTTTATCTCTTTAGTTAGTAATCGCACGGCGTTAGCAAGTCGTGGTTCGGTGGCAATCAGTTCTGTCGGTGTGGATCTGATAACAATGCGCGCACACCGAATAATCGTATCTCTCATATCGTTAGGAATCTGTTGCATATTAATATGGTTTTTTGGATATGTCAATTTCTTTCCCCGATGATGCGATATACACAGGCTTGCCAGTGTGTTCTCTAACTTGTTTCACAAACATCGCAGCATCTGAGTTCGTGGCTGACAGATGCACAAGTACAATGCTGCCGCATTCCGACAAGTCTTGTCGGTCAAGGGTACGAAGAGTTTCCGATAATTCCATGTGAGAGTTCATAAGCCTTGGGCGCATAGCTTCTTGCATAAGCCCGCTCACAATGTTTTCTTGCAATATCTCGTCTGAATAATTCGCCTCGATTAATATCGTATTCAAACCGTCAATAACATACGGGAATGCAATTGTATCAGTGACAAAAAGCATTTTGCCTATCTCTGCGTGTCCGATGATGAATGCAAAGCATGGCACGTCGTGTTTGACATCTAACGGAATCACTCTGAATCCGCCAACGGCATAGCCGTGCCGCGCTCGGATCTCTCGAGTGAAAGGTTTTCCGTAAAGTCCCTTTGCACGGAGAGTGTCGGCAGATGCAAAAACTGTCACCCCAGAAGTCGCCAAAGAAGTCGCGTGTCCCGCGTGATCATTGTGACCATGCGTAACAAACGCTCCCACAACATTGCTTAATCGCCAACCAAGCGCGCGCTTGATTCTTGACAGACGTATTCCGCACTCAATTATCAATGACTCATTCCTTGTTTCAAGGACATAGCAATTGCCGTTTGACGAGCTTCCGAGGATTTTCAGTTTCATACAAAAATGATTAAATGGTGATATTTCGCTTTGTCGGTAATTAATACGGCGCTTCTTCTGGTGCTGGTTCTTGCGCCTGAGAAGCATCAGTGCTTGATGATGTTTCGGAAACATCATCAAATTCAACCGCCGTAGTATCTATTATCTGCACATCGCTATGCTGTGCGGCGTCACGTTGTATAGATGCTTTATCGCTATCAGCATCGTCTTCCTTGCCGTCGTACAGCCATGCATCGTCAGATGAGTTGATTATCGCCTTGCACGCACGTCCTATGACAGTTTTTTTCGCCATCTCTTCAGCGAAATTCTTATGTGCTGGGCTATTGCCTTTCGTAGCGCCTTGCCCCCACGCTGCTCTTATCTGCTGCATTGACATAATGGTGACCTGTGTCGTTCCGTCTGCAAGCGTCACAAGTGCGTATGCTCCCTTTATTTTGGAGTTGTCAATGTTCTCGAGTTTCTGCGAGTGTTTGACGATTGCCACTTTCGCAGTCTTTGGATCAATCTCATACAGGAAATCATCTCCTTCATAAATGACATTAGCAACAGGTTCGGACACCATTCCGCCTGCGCGTTTGGCAAGTGCGATTGTGCCAAAATAGCTACGTTGGAATATCAGCTTGTTTCCGTATACAATGAAATATCCTTGTTTCTTCGATACGCTCAATCCTTGCAATACCATATCAAGAAGGCTGTTTGCAATGGATTCTTTTGTGCATATCTGCAACGCTTTGTGATGATCTTTGTCTTCGACTTCTTGAAGCGCAAGCCACGCACTCTTCATGTGGTTCTCGACAGAGTAGTTTTTTGGCAAAATCATACTGCCATCTTTCTGGAATTGCTCGATTCGCGACAATACTTGTTCGCTGATGTTCTCAAACTTTTGGATGCTGGTTTTCTCGTCTTTCTTTTCCATTTCTGTTTTGTTTAATTCGATTAGTCTTCGTTGTTTTGATAAATAAAAATGAATGCGCCACTCTGTGGTTGATTCTTTTTCCGTTTCCGTGGCAAGGGAGGGTATGGTTTATTGATACTTTTCATCTTCTTCAATTTTAAGCGTGGAGTATCGAGAGTCCACGATTAGGTTGATAATCTGTGATTGAGTAGGCAAGATGTTCGTAACGCATTCTCGGTTGTCAATCACAATCGGAGCGGAACATTTTTTCTCTCTACAAATGGTGTTGATAATGTCTATTCCAGCATTGACCTTCATTGCGTTGTTCAAATCCGAGAAAGGTACACCATTCACCATCGCTTCACAGGTTTCTACTTCTCCGCCATTGACTTGTTTTTCAAACATTCTGAATTTGACGATTTCAAACATTCTGTTTATGCGTTCTTCGATATGTTCGATTTGTGCCTTGCGGAATTGCTGAATTGTATATTCTGTTTTTTCAAGCTCGGCGAGAGCGTTTTGTTGGGTGCGGTATTCGTCCTCGAGTTCGGCGATACGCTTTAGCGTTCTGCCGATAATGTCACGGACTTGCATCTGCGTTTTAAGTTCGGCAATTTTGCCGAGTAATTCTTGTTTGCGCTTATACACCGCATCAGTATCTACAATGCCTGCCTCTGCTTCTTTCGTGCGGATTCTATCGCTTAATGCTTGCAGATCTTCGCGCATTGCCTTGATGTCCTCTTGTTCGGCAACTATACGTTGGTAGTCTGGTTCTATCGGTTCAACTCGGAATCTGTCAGAGTTCTCTATCTCGGCAATATCTGCGTCGTAGGCAAATATTTTGTCGTTCGCGCTCTTCAGTTCGGATTCCTTAGCGATGATTGCGGCTTTGTTTTCAAGCCCTTTGTTTTTATTGTTTTCAAGTTTTTCGGCGTGATTCGAGTTGAAAGCATTACGCATCTGCTCTATACGAGCATCAATATCGTCAGCTTTGAGTTTCTGTCCGCAAGTTGGGCAGACGAACATATCACGGGCGGGCGCCACGAACTGCTCGTCCTTCAGCGCGTACCACTCATTGAGTAATTCAGCGTGACGTGTCTTCAGCGTCTGTAAATCGTGTTCAAGGCGCGGAATCGTTATCGACATCAATTGACGCTCGTTGCGGAGCGTTTTCACTTGCGCCTGTACAGCCTCGTAAGCGCGCTTCTTGTCGTAATATTCGCGGTGTGCATTATTTATAATCTCGTTCTCGGCATCCGCTTTAGCACTCGCCTTCTGGATGTAGTCTTGCTTCATTTTCGAAACGTCGATTAAGCGCATCTCGTTTGCTTTGTTTATATCGGCAATTTCAGCATCAATCGCGTTTACTTCACTTTGTAGCTTGTCGATTTCTTGCTCTATAGCATCCCAATTGCGCGCCTCGGGCATTGACCGATTACACTCATCGATTCGCGCTGGAATACTCTCTACGCTGTCTTTGACTCTGCGTTTTTTGGCAACGATTTCACGCTTGTATTCATCAAGTGTTTTGCCTGTCAGATTGCGGAGTAATGCGGCGAAATCTTCATTTCCACCAACGATGTCTTCTTCGTCGATATTGCCAGCGAGGTCAAACAGCATTGCTCGCTGTACGTCTTTTCTCTGCGCTGTGAAATACCACGGATTAGTGATGAGCTTGAATAGTTGCTCGTCGCAGATACCGCTGATTTTAGCGTTATATTCAGTCATAGATGTAGGCACGTCGTTCCAATAGCATTCCAATAGGTTTCCCGAATATGTTTCCTCTGCGCTACCACGCTTCTTCGTCCATTTCTCCACAAGACATTTGCGAAGTGTGATTTCTTCTCCGTTGATGCGTAAAACACCTGTGACTTCGTGCGGAATGCGTGGAATCACATTGCCTTGCTCGTCGTAGGTTTTGATGCCGAAATCTTTGCGATCGTCACTTGATTTCCCGAACAACAACCATCTGAATGCGTCAAACACCGTCGTTTTTCCGCTGGCATTCGCGCCGCGAATGTCTGTTTTTCTACCGAAATCAATTTCAAGGGAGCGAATACCTTTGAAATTGGTGAGTGATAATTTGGTTAGGATTATTTCTTTCATTTTAAAAAAAAGATTTTGAAAATTATTTATCTGTGAGTTAAGCAATACGTGTTCGCCTCCGCTCTTAGTTCTTCGTTCGTGCGTTGGCGGTTGCGGAACATCCATTCGTCGATTTCACTGCGCTTGAAGACCAGTTTCCCACCACGTGGCTTATATACAGGTATTTCTCTGTGGCAGACAAGTGTCAGCAGCGAAGACCTTCGGTAACCTGTATACGCAACGACATCTTCAAGTGTCATTAGTTCCTTTTTTGAGTTGGCGCAAATCAGCGCCTCGAGCGATTCAATTTTCTTCGTCAGAATCGCGATGCTGTTCGTTATATCCATTTTCTTTTTCGGTTATGTAGTAAAAAGGGTAGGCAAGTCCAGCGATGCCCATAATGACGGCGATTATAGAGCCGTTGAAAGCTGCTGCAATAAGTAGTGCTATGCCTATTATTGTCATTAAAATCGTCATCAGAGTCGTAGCGGCTGAAAAGAAATCATCGTTCATTGTTCTTCGTTTTTAGTCGGGAATAATTCGCTTGCTGGAATTCCAACCGTATCTTCAATGACTTTCTGTGTCAGTTTGTCAGGAGCGGATCTCTCTGTGAGCCATCCGCGGACGGTCATCTCACTCTTCTTTGTGGCTTTGGCGAGCTGCTCAACCAGTTCTCGTCTTGGCGAGCGAGGACTAAGCCCTAAATAAAATTTCTTTAATGTCATTCTCATTTTTTGCTATTATTTTATGTATTTATGTTTTTCTTGACTTGTAATGGTTGCTCTTTGAGTTCAAGAGCAACCACCCTTGCCCAGCTTATCTTACTTCGTCGTCATTGCATATAAGGACATCTCCACAGATGTAATCGCTTTTGTAGATTGCCTCATGCTCTTTGGCTATCTTCGTCGCTTCGTGATTGTAGACGCAACAAAACTTTCCTTCCTCGTTTGCTACCATAATTTCATTGTCTGTAAGGCGCAATACTTCAATATATCCTCCGACGATTTTCTGAAGTTCTTCAAGTTGAAAGTCTGTTCCGTTCTGTGGAGTGACTTCCACGACTGTTCCGTCTGTTTTTATAATTTTTGCCATAATCGTTGTTTTTTTCATAAATTTTTGTTGTTTTGCAGTTTAATAATTACATTTGCGCTGTACTTATGTTATTTGTACATTGCAAAGATAATATAATATTACATATCGTGCAATATGATATTGCAAATACATTTGTTATTTAACTTTTTTTAATGATATGGATATACCAACAAGAATACAGAACATAATTAACTACTCCCATAAAAGTATTCCTCAATTAGCGGCAGCAGTGGGTTTTAAAACACCACAGACAATACGTTCACTTCTTAAAGGTGATACGAAAACAATATCTGACGCTGTTGTTTTAAAACTAACATCATATTACCCAGAAATTAATAAAGAATGGCTTCTCACAGGTGAAGGCGAGATGCTGAAGCCGACCGAGGGTGTCGCTCCAAGAGATGCAGTCCCGCTCGAGGATGTGGGTCGGCAAGGCAACACAGATAATACGCTTGACCGACTATTGACGATGATGGAGAGACTGATTGAGCAAGGCGATAGACAGACGAGAGTTGCCGAAATCAACGCTGAAGCAAACAAACAAAACTCTGATAATCTCGCCCGACTTATCGAACGCTGGGACGCAATGCAAGGGAACTCCCTATCACACAGGCAGGGTGTCGGATAATCCACCTTGCCCCATTTAACCAAACAAGAAATATGCGTGTCGTCTGCGACGATTATCCAGCTTAAGAGTCGCAGCGTAGAGAATTTAGACGGAAGAGAGATAATGAGAAGAAAAAAAACAACGAACAAACTGGATAGATTTGATTTGAAAGATTCATCGGGGATTGACAAAGATGTTCCGTTTTGGGCAACGCTTTTGCCGCTACTCTTCCTTGTCGAATCTATTTTATCAATGTTCGCTGAAAATTATTAACCCAATATATAATTTTATGGTAGGAATATCAGTTTTAGCGGGCATCATCGCCCTTGTTTTTGCTATTGTTTTTTATGTGAAATTTTTCCAGATGGCAGCCGACATAAACCGAATGTCTCGGATCATGGAGGAGTTGGCGAAGAAAGATAAAGCATCACTTAAAGAAGAAACAAGCGCAGAGCAGTCGCAAGAATCTGCTTCGGCTTCGTCTGTAAATACAGATGCCACGCAAACAACGGAATCAACAACGGAGAATAATGATGTATTTTCCAAAATCGGATGGCCGATTGTGGTCGGTTTAATCATTCTTCTTTTTATCATTGCCATTATAGATGCTCTTAGTAAATAAACCTATGTATATACATATTATCCAAACGTTGGCTAAGTTCGCCAAACATCACAATGTCAACTTGAACGAACTGCGTCAACTCCGTCTGCAAACCCAGTTTGCTATCGATCGAAAAGAAATTATCGGGCAGTCAGCAAAGGACGAATATGCCGTTCTTGCTGCTCTTGATGATGTGTATTATAATGACACCACCGCCAATGAGTAGACGGAGAGTGTATCAGCAAGCGACACTTGACGTGCAACGCAGATTTTTCGATACCGTCACCGAGCTTGTCGCAAGTGGAGTGATTATCGGCGGAGTCGCTGGGTATTGCAATACAGCGAAAATCGAGAATAGTCATTATTACGCGCAACGAAAAGATCCACAGCGAGGATTTTTTGAAATTGCGTGGATAATGCCGTTGATTACTATCTATGGCATATCGCCAGTGTGGATGTTGCTCGGCAAAGGGAAAAAGTACAAAACGATTAGAAACACAACTAACTATGAAGAAAAGACTTCTTGTGATAGTGCTGTTGGCACGCCCTCTATATGAATAAAAACAAAGAAAAACACACAAAAAAAATAAACAAAAAAAATAAGCGGATGAACAATGATTTTGCGGCGAAAAAGTTTGCTATTTTGTAAACTTTTCTGTATCTTTGCAGTGTTGAAAACAAACGATAACGATGGCAGCATTCCAACTTATATTATTAGACGAGGCGAAAAAATTCCTCGACAACATTCCTCAAAATGCGCATAAGAAAGTGCTATACAATATGTGGAGAGTGTCTGGTGGAGAGAAAAACATTGAGCTATTTAAGAAATTGGAGAAATCTGAAATTTGGGAATTTCGCACATTATACAACGGAATAGCATATCGACTTTTCGCTTTCTGGGATACCGAGGAAAAGACATTGGTGGTTGCCACTCACGGAATCATTAAGAAAACGCAAAAGACTCCAAGCAAAGAGATAGCGAAAGCAGAAGCAATAAGAAAAGAATATTTCAAAAATAAATAATTATGGAACAGAGAGGAAATCTGAAGCTCTACACGCTCGAAGAAGTTACGGATGAAATCATCGGCAAAAAAGGAACTGCCGAACGAGACGAATTTGACAGGGACGTAGAGGAAGCATTGAAAGCCTACCAACTCGGGGAAACCATAAAAGAGGTACGCAAAGAACAATATTTTACAGATTATGTTTGGGGTGTTATAATATGGTTCAGAAATGGTCAGTAGATTATAGTTTGAAAGTTGCTAACGGTGAGAGTG
>ENA-USZK01000467-USZK01000467.1-human-gut-metagenome-genome-assembly--contig:-NODE-467-length-22043-cov-9.218702_pt1 | contig 22043 bp, 12 predicted proteins | sample MGYA00250043_ERZ773534 | MGnify/ENA primary metagenome ERZ773534 (study PRJEB29103, sample SAMN06112056) | human gut metagenome | biome: human gut; feature: ankylosing spondylitis patient; material... | reverse complement strand
CTATGTAATTCCCGCTATTAGGGCTTACTCGGGACTTGCACCCGTTAGACAATGCTCGTGCCGAGCATACAACAAAAAGAAAGACCATGCCGGAATACCGACATGGTCTTTTTCGTTAAAACATCTGTTAGATTATATTATTACTACTACATTGTCTTTCTACTCCAGCACCAACACATGGCTTGTGCCATCCTGCGCTGTGAAGACGTTCAGACCAATCTTCATCAGATAGTCGCCGCTATACTGCTTGCCGTTGCAGTCCAAGTCTGACTGCTTGCCAGGCATGAGGTTTGTCTCCTTCACGGTGTACATCTTTGCGGCATCCAGTCCCTGCAACTTCACGTTCTGCTGCGGCTCCTTGTAGCGCGGATGTAGGTCGTAGGCGAAGAGCACTGCACGCTGCTTGTCCTTGCTAACGTAGTTGATGGCGCAATGGCTGCCCTCGTACGGCGAAACAAGACGATACTGATCGCCTTCGAGAATCATCGGCTTCATGCTGTTATAGTTCTTGACTGCCTGCTGCACAAACTTGTAGTCGTCGGCAGAAAGCGACTTGAGGTCGATGTCGAAGCCCAACTTGCATGAGCTGCATACGTCGGTGCGGAACTTTACGGATGTGTTCTTGTTCCAGTTGGTGACGTGCGAGCCCATTGTCTTTGCAGGGAAGAACTTCGAGAGGCTCCACTGGATGTAGATGCGCTCGTACGGGTCGGTGTCGTCAGAACACCAGAACTCGGTGAAGTATTTGAGCATCTCGTAATCCATACGTCCGCCACCGCCAGAGCAGAGCATCATCGGCAGATTAGGATACTTGTCATGGATGCGTGTGAGAACATTGTAAATGCCACGAACGTGGTCGATGTAGAAGTTGCCCTGATTCTGCTTGTGGTATGGCGAGTAGATATTTGTTATCACGCTGTTGCAGTCCCACTTGAAGTAAGCCACTTCCGGGTTCTCGGTCATGATGCGGTCGACGATGCCGAACACATAATCCTGCACTTTAGGATTAGAGATGTCGAGCACGAGCTGGTTGCGATAGTAATATGTGTCGCGCTGCGGCTGTAAGATGACCCAATCAGGATGCTTCTCAAACAGTTCGCTCTTCGGGTTCACCATCTCTGGTTCAATCCATATACCGAACTTCACACCAGCCTTCTTTGCATCTCTAACGAGGCCCGGTATGCCCTCCGGCAACTTGCTCTTTGTAGCCGCCCAGTCGCCCAGTCCGGCGTGATCGTCCTTGCGCGGATACTTATTGGCGAACCATCCGTCGTCGAGCAGGAACATATCCACACCAAGGTCCTTGGCATCCTTCATCAGTTCGGCAAGACTCTGCTGGTTGAAGTCGAAGCCTGTATTCTCCCAGTTGTTCAGGAGCGTGAGACGGTCGCCCGTGCCCATGTTCACCTGATACTGACGAGCCCAGTCGTGCAAGTTGCGTGAAGCCTCGCCCATACCGTTGTCGCTCATCGCGAAGATGAACTCAGGAGTGGTGAACACCTCGCCTGCCTTCAGTTTATAGTCGGAAGCATAAGGATTGATGGCAGGAATGACGCGCAGCGCGCCGACGTTGTCCACCTCAAAGGTGAAACGGAAGTTACCTGGCCAGCCTATCGTTCCGAGCATCACCTTGCCCTCGTTCTCCTTAGCAGGCTCGTCGAAGCCCAACTCGAAGAAAGGCTCAGCATGCATAGCGGCGCGTGTGCCGAGCTTTGTGTCTATAATCTTTTTGCCCGTGCTCAACTGGGTTGTCTCGGGCTGACCTTCCTTAGCCCAGTCGCTGTGATAGTTAGTGAGATAATACTTTGAAGATTTGAAGTAGAGCATCGTAGAACTGTAGCGCCAGAGTGTGATGGCAGACTTCTCCTTGTGAGAGATCTCGCTCCATGCCTTTATCACATTCTCCTTCGGATACGCCACATAGTGGAGTTTGACAGTGAGCGGATACACTTTGTCCTGAAGTGTGATGACAGTCTCAGTGCCACCCTTCACAGCCTTCTGCTCCGACGACTTATAATATAAATATGTAGACATATTGCCGTCGGCATGTGTAACGGCTACAGCCGGTTCGAAGTAGTCTTCAGCACCGGAAGTGGCGTACACCTCATGACCGCGCTGGCACACAGCGCCGTCAGAAGCTGCATAAACATCCCACTTAAGGTTCTCGTAGTCGGCAGGATTCTGCAACTTGTCGCCGAGATAGACCTGATAGAGTCGGCCTTTTGGCGACACTTTCATCACGAGGTCGGTCTTTTCGGTAGACACACGGATGATTTCTTGAGCGAATGTGATGGCAGAAGTCATGCACATTGCTGCGATTAGCATAATAGTTTTCTTCATTTTCGTATGGTTTTTTATTAGAATTTAATGCTTGCGTTGAACTCTACGGTGAACGGGCGGAGATAGTTGCCGCTCATGTACTTGCCGGCATACTTGCCTGCCTCATCCTTTGTGATAAGTTCCGAACCGCTGATTGTGCCCTTCGCACCCTTCTCGTTGAAGATATTAATGACGCTGACACCGAGACTCAGATTCTTGTTCACATTCCAGTTGACACCACCGAATGTCTCCCAGTGGCCGTTGAAGTAGAGTGCCTCCTGAAGGTTGGCGTATGTCTTGCCGAAGTAGCGGAAACTGAGCCAAGCACTGAGGTTCTTTGTGATGTCGTATCTCGGGTCAAGCTCAATGAGCACCTGCGGAATCTCCTTCACAATCTTGTTGTTGGCATTCACGCTCATAGTCTGACCATCGCTGAACGTAACGCTCGCGTTGTAGTTCTTGTATACAGGCTTCTGATAGGTGAAGAGAGCGTGCATGTGGAAGTTCTTGAACGGATTGATTTCGGCAGACGTTGTCCAACCCAATGTCTGGATGTTGTAGATGAGCAACACGGTCTTGCCCTCAGAGGTACCAGGCTTGGTGAGGTTCTGCTGGTCGATATTGTTCGACTTTGAGATGTATGTTACCATTGACGAGAGGTCGAGCCATGAGTTCTTGTAAAAGATACCACCGCGAACCAACGGAATGGTCACGCGCTTGTACTGCTCCTCCGTAGGACCGGTGCCGGCATACTCGCTGATACGCGGGAAGCGTGTGGCGATGGTGGCGTCGGCAGTAAGACCGAACTGGTTTGTTACGTTGTATGTCATCTGCAAGGTGGCTGCATAGTTGAGCTTGTTCTTCGTAACGTTGGCAGGAGCAATGCTATGCTCTGTGGCAACGATAGATCCGTCTGCGGCTGTAGAATACGTATTGAAGTTGCCGAGGTGGAAGCCACGGAAGCGTGACGCAGAAATCTGATCTGCCGACATACGATAGTATTCGAGACGACCGCCGTAGAACAGCTTGAACTTGGGAGTGACGCGCCATTCGTCGGTGAAATAGAGAGCGAGCTTGTTCTCCGAACCCTTAGTATATTCAGGACTCAACTCGTTGTAGCCGAAGGTCTCAGAGCGGTGTGCAGTCTGTGTCGGGTCGAGCGGATTGACGTACATCTGGCTCAGCGTACGAGGATAAGCCTCAACGGTGCCCGCCCACTGGAACGAAGACGAATAGTAGTTGAGGTGGTAGTACCACTCGTTCAAACCAATCATCAGTTTGTGGTTATTCAGCTGCTTGCTCATCTCGGTTGTAAGGAGGGCGTTGCTCACCTTGCCGAAGTGCAGCCAAGTACGGCGACCTTCGATGAGTCCGCTGTATGCTGAACCGTCAGAAAGCTGGTAGCCGTCAGACTCAGCAACCTCAGAGATAGTGCTGCCGCCGTAGTCTACGCAGTTGGCGCGCGGAGCGTTCATATACTTTGCGTTCAACTTCCACAACCAGCCGTTGTCAAACTGGTACTTGCTCACCAAAGCCACCTCATTGGCACGGTTGTCATTGTCGTCTGTCATGTTCCAGGTCTCCATCTTGCCGGTCTTGGTGTTCAGGTATCTGAACGAACCCTGACGCTGCACGTATGAATCCATACCTGGGTCGAAACCTGCAAGCTGCTTTATGCTGCCGTCGCCAGCGTAGATGAACGGGGCGGCATTGGCGAAGTTGCCGGGGTTCTTGCTATTCGAATACTTATATAATAAAGAAATGTGACCTTTGCCGCCGTTCAGTATGCGCGTAAGACCCAAATGGTATATCTGCGTGCGGTCGGCGTAGTCGGTAAAGCGCAGTTTGAAGCTGCCCGGGTCGAAGTTCTGATACATTCCGGCGGTGTAGAGCCAGTTGTTCCCGATTCCGCCAGAGAGGTTGAGGTCAAAGTTCTGCATACCGAAGTGGTTAGCCTTATAATTGAGCTTGCCGCTGAACTTCTTCTCGCCCAACTCGCTGAAAGCCGACACAGCATAAGCGATGTTGCCAGTCTTGATGGCACTCTCCGACGGAGTCATAAGGTCGGTGCCTTTCAGCGAAGCGTCGCTGCGCCAGTGGGCAGAGAGCTTGTGCACGGACGACGAGTAAACGGCAGGCAGTCCGTTCTCGTATACCGTTACGTCTTCGCTCGGCAATCCAATCTGAATCTCGCGCGGTTTGTTAGCGTCAGAAGCGTTGAGCATCACGTTGCGCTCTTCCTTCTTCTGCGGTTCCGAATCGTTTGTTGAATTATTGTCTGTATGCGTCTGTGCATACATGCCCGTAGAGGCAGAAGCCAAGAGGGCGAATGAGAATGTTTTAAGTTTTAGGTTCATATCCGTTGTGTTTATGTTTACGGTTGCAAAGTTACAAGATATAGCGGCTGATTGTATGTGTGCGTAAAATGAAAGTAGATATAAATCAAGGCATAAAAACTTATAACTTATTATATATCAGAATATTTAAGACTTTAGTCTTTTTTATCAAAGTAAATGGTTTTATCTTAATAATATTAGCTAAATTTGCAGCATTAAAACTAAAAACCCACTATTATGCGCATCTTTTTATACCTATTATTCATTTTTTTGCCGCTGCAGACTACAGCCCAAACCAAGTTGGCTACAGCCGGTATCTCTGGCGAGCAAGACCTACTGGAGCTTCTCGACAGTTATGTCGACAAGCGCGAAATGTACTCGGAGCAGAAGGAAAAGAAGATTGACCAACTGAAGCTAAAGTTGCGAACGGCGGAAGACATCCCGCAGCGACTCGCACTCCTGAACAGTATCTATCGCGAATACTATACATACCATTACGATTCGGCAATGGTATATGTGAACCGCGGCCTCGCCCTATCAGAGAACGAGAACAACGCCTACTACACGACGCTCAACAAGATAAACCGTGCGGCGGTGTTGTCTACGGGTGGTTTCTACAGTCAGTCGGAGGAACTGCTTGATGATATAAAGAAGAAGGGTGTGCCTAAGCAGCTAAAACAATACTATTACTATACGCGCACGTGGCTGTACAACTATTGGGAGGCGTTCAGCAAGAAGTCGGAGTTCATGGACTATTACCATAAGAAGAAGTTCGAGAATCTGAAGCTCACGGTGGAAGCCACAAGCAGCAAGGATGTGGCTCTGCATGCCTATCTTAGCGGCGAAATTGCTTTCCTCACCAACCCCATGAGCAAGGCTGTGCTGCAATTCTACACAAAGGCTCTGCAGAACAGCCGGGTAGACAGTCGTGTGCATGCCTCGGCAGCATACTGCATAGCACGCTATTATCGCGAGTTGGGCGACATACAGCGATATGAAAAGTACATTATTGAAGCGGCTATCTCGGACATAACATGCCCTTTGAAGGAGAATCTTGCGCTGCAGGAGTTCTCTACATATCTGTATGAGAAGGACCAGAAGTATGCCGACCGTGCGGCACGCTACATCTATTGCTCTATGGAGGATGCCAGATTCTACAACAACCGACTGCGTATGCTCGAGATTTCGAGCATACTGCCTATCATTGCCACAGCCAATCAGGAGGCGTTGGCGCATAAGGAGCGCATCGTGAGAGGTGTGCTTGCGATGGTTAGTTTTCTGTCGCTGATGTTGCTGGCAATGGCTATCTTCGGCTACAAGCAGAACAAATGGCTGGCGAGTAGCCGCAGAGAGGTGAAGACGCAGAACCAACAGTTGAAGGAACTGAACGAACGCCTCATAGCGACGAACCATCGCCGCGAGACCTACATGCGTCTGTTCATGGACATCAGTGCGGTGTACATACGCAAGCTGATGGAGTACCGTAAACTGGTGAGCAGAAAAATAAAGACCAACCAAACGGCTGACCTTCTAAAAACTATCAATAGTTATAAGCTCGCGGAGGAGGAGGCGACAACGTTCTACACACGTTTCGACCGCGCCTTCACGGAGCTGTACCCGGGCTTTGTTGACGAACTGAACAGTCTGCTGCTTCCGGAAGGAAGGATTGCGCAGCCGTCTCCGAACGCCCTGACGACGGAGGCGCGCATCTATGCGCTGATGCGCTTGGGCGTGAGGGAGAGTCAGGAGATAGCTACGCTGCTGTTCTACTCTACGCAGACGATATACAACTACAAGTCGGCGATGCGCACTCGGGCGGTTAACCGCGAGACGTTCGACGAGGATGTCAACAGGCTGTGCTGTGTGGGGTGAGAAATTCTTTTCCGGAACGGAAGGGATTACTTCAGCAGGAAGTGCTCGGGGTGCTGGAAGCCGTTGAGGTAGTCGCGGGCAGCCATGCGTTTCTTGCCGGCAGGCTGCAGCTCTACGATTTCGAGCCACTCGTCGGCGGTGGCAACGAAGAGGCGGCGGTTTTCGGCTTTGAGGGTTCCGACTTCTACACGGGTTGGTTGGTCGTGGGTGTTTGCTGCTTTATAGTCTGGTGCGCTTGAGACAAGTGCACCCCCTGCTGCTTTATAGTCTGGTGCACTTGAGACAAGTGCACCCCCTGCGGAAGGCTCGTGGGTCTTTGCTGTCTTATAGATCTTAAGCACTTGGGCGGGAGCGTTAGCGTCGCGTGGGGTGAGCATACACCAGGCGCCTGGCACTGGCGAGAGTCCGCGCACAAAGTCGTAGATGCGCTTTGCAGGGAGCGAGAAGTCGATGGCGCAGGTCTCCTTGAATATCTTGGGGGCGGCGTGGTGGGCGTCGCTGTCCTGCTGCGGTTGGGAGGGGGCGTTGCCGTCGGTAGAGAGGACGAGGTCGACGGTGTCGGTGCAGAGCTGGGCGCCGAGCTGCATGAGTGCGTCGTAGACGTACTCTACGTCGGCATCGTCGGGGATGGGGAACTGGCGCTGGGCGATGATGCGACCGGTGTCGATGTCGTGGTCGAGGAAGAAGGTGGTGACTCCGGTGAGGGTCTCGCCGTTGATGACTGCCCAGTTGATTGGTGCTGCGCCGCGATAGTCGGGCAGCAGGGCTGCATGGACGTTGAATGTGCCGAAGCGTGGCATGGCCCACACCACTTCGGGGAGCATGCGGAACGCAACAACGACCTGGAGGTCGGCATTGTAGCTGCGTAGCTGCTCGAGGAAGTGCTCGTCCTTCATCTTCAGGGGCTGCAGCACGGGCAGGCCGTGGGCAAGGGCGTACTCCTTGACGGGCGAGGGGCGCAGCACGGAGGCGTGGCGACCGACGGGTTTGTCGGGCTGCGTGACGACAGCCACTACGTTATAACCGTTCTCTACAAGTCGCTGGAGCGAGCCAACGGCAAACTCGGGTGTTCCCATGAACACTATGCGGAGGTTTTTCTTTTCCATTGTTTTTTGTTTTTATTTCTTTAAGCCGAACTAAGCCGGTATAGGGCGGCGGTTAAGCCGAACTAAGCCTTCTTGGGCCTTTTTAAGCCCTCCGCGACGGGGAGGGTTGGGAGGGGTGCGTGGGTTTGTGGGTGCGTGGTATGGGCAAGATGCCCATACCTCCTACTTTTTACTCTTTTACTCTTAAAATACAAAGTTACATTTTTTTCGGCAAATATCAGCTATGCTTATAATAAAGAGCAAGAAAAATTGTCTTTAAACTTACGGCATAACAGGAAAAAGCATTAACTTTGTAAAAGTAAAAGAGTAAAAGAGTAAAAAAGGGAAAAAATAAAAGAGGGAAAAGGAAAAGTAAAAGAGTAAAAGAGTAAAAAAGGGAAAAAATAAAAGAGGGAAAAGGAAAAGTAAAAAAGTAAAAGAGTAGAAAGGTAAAAAAACAAAATAAGAAATAACAATGACACAGAAAGAAGACATTCAGAATGCCGTGGACGTGATGCGTAAGGGCGGCGTGATACTCTACCCTACGGACACGGTATGGGGCATCGGTTGCGACGCGACGAACGCGGAGGCAGTGGCTAAGGTGTACAAGATAAAGCAGCGCGACGACTCGAAGGCTCTTATCTGTCTCGCCGACTCGGTAGACCGCGTGCAGCGTTATGTGCGCGACGTGCCGCCTGTGGCGTGGGACTTGATGGAGCTTGCGGAGAAGCCGACAACGGTGGTGCTGGACGGGGCTGTGAACCTCGCCCCGAACCTCATCGCGGAGGATGGCAGCATCGCTCTGCGCGTGACGAACGAGCCGTTCTCGAAGGAGCTTTGCTATCGCTTCCAGAAGGCTATCGTGAGCACGAGTGCGAACATAAGCGGTGAGCCGACGGCTCAGAACTACCGCGACATCGCACCGGAGATACTGGAAGCTGTGGACTATGTGTGCTGGACACGCCGCCAGGAGCACAAGCCGCACACTCCGAGCAGCATCATCAAACTGACTAAGGACGGACGGGTAACCATCATACGCAAGTAAATGGAAGAGACTGCGATTGACAAGAAAGGCGCAACGCTGGAAGAAAGGCTGTATGCTTGGCGCACGAAGCATCTTTCCGACCGTCAGGCGACTATCATCCTCGCCCTCTGCATCGGATTCTTTGCGTCGGTGGCTGCCTACGTGCTCCACTCGATAATTCACATCATACAGCATCTGCTGACATCGAGGTTTCATGCCGACACGTTCAACTGGCTCTACCTGATGTTCCCCGTGGTGGGCATCTTCCTAACGTCGCTCTTCGTACGCTATGTGGTGAAGGACAACATATCGCATGGTATCACGCGAATACTCTACGCCATATCCTCGAAGCAGTCGCGACTGAAGGCGCACAACTGCTGGACGTCGGTGGTGGCATCGGCTATCACCATCGGCTTCGGCGGATCGGTGGGTGCCGAGGCTCCGATTGTGCTGACTGGTTCTGCCATAGGCTCGAACCTCGGCAGACTGTTCGGCATGGACAAGAAGAAGCTGATTCTGCTGGTGGGCTGCGGTGCTGCAGCTGCCATCGCAGGCATCTTCAAGGCTCCGATAGCCGGACTGGTGTTCACGCTTGAGGTGCTGATGGTAGACTTGAGCATGGCGTCGCTGCTGCCTATACTCACGGCTGCGGTCACGGCAACGTGCTTCACATATATATTCATGGGAAGCGCGTCGTTGTTCAGTTTTCATCTGGACAGCATGTGGGGCGTGGAGCGTGTGCCGGCGTGCATCATACTCGGTATCGCCTGCGGACTGGTGAGCCTCTACTTCATACGCTCGATGTCGGTGTGCGAGGGTATGTTCGGCAAGTTGAAGCAACATCGCTGGGCTAAGTTGGCGTTGGGCGGTGTACTGCTCAGCTCGCTCATCTTCGTCTTCCCCGTGCTCTACGGCGAGGGATACTCGGCTATCAACGTACTGCTGAACGGCACGAGCGAAGCCGACTGGAACGAACTGCTGCACAACTCTATGTTCTCGGGCAACGGCAAGTGGCTCATACTGTTCATTGCGCTGGTCATACTGACAAAGACATTCGCCACGGCAGCCACAAACGGCGGTGGCGGTTGCAGTGGTACGTTCGCACCGTCGCTCTTCGTGGGAGCTTTCACGGGGTTCCTCTTCTCACGTCTGTGGAACATGTATCAGGTGGGCATATATATACCTGAGAAGAACTACACGCTGCTCGGCATGGCTGGCGTGATGGCAGGCGTGATGCACGCCCCACTTACGGGTATCTTCCTCATCGCCGAGATTACGAACGGCTACGACATGTTCATGCCACTGATGATTGTGAGCATCGTGTCGGTGATGACTATCAGCATCTTCGAGCCTCACAGCATCTACGCCATGCGTCTGGCACGCGAGGGTAAGTTGGTCACTCACCACACCGACCGCTCTGTGCTGACGCTGATGACGATGGACAGCGTGATAGAACGCGACTTCACAGCCGTAACACCCGATATGCCTCTGGGCAAACTGGTGAACGCTATATCGAAGAGCCACACGTCGTTCATACCGGTGCTCGACAACGCAGGTTCGGTGCTTGGCGAGATTGACATCACGAAGATACGACACATCATGTTCCGCGCAGAACTCTACAACAAGCTCACCGTACAGCAGCTGATGCTCCCCATCGCTGCGCAGGTTGGCGAGAGCGACTCAATGGAGGAGGTGATGCGCAAGTTCGACCTCAAAGGCACGCGCTACATGCCCGTGGTGAACGTATCAGGACATCTAACGGGATATATCTCGCGCTCAAGAGCGTATAGCATGTACAGAAAAATGGTAGCCGACTTCTCGGCGGAATAAAAGCTCTCAATTAATAATTATTAATTATTAATTATTAATTAATGAGGGTGTGTAAAAATTCAATTAATGCGGGCTGAAAGCCCAACAATCACATAGCCCAGGGCAGCGCCCTGGGCTATGTTGTGCTGCCCCTTCGGGGCGTACAGTTAGCGACTTTTGACACCCCCTCTTTATTGCGTTTAGAACGGATAGCCGATTGCGAAGTGCAAGCTCTGACTGTCCTTAAAGCGGTCGAAATTGTAGAAGCCGTTCTTATATGGCAAGTGTAGACCTATACCCCAATCGAGACGTAGCACGAAGAAGTCGAGGTCGTAGCGGATGCCGACGCCCGTGCCGAGTGCCATCTCCTTAAGTATATTTTTCGGTTTGAACACAGCACCTGGACGGTCGCTGTCGCTGCGTAGTGTCCACACGTTGCCTGCATCGAGGAATAGTGCGCCATAGAGATTTCCGAAGAGACGTGGACGATACTCGAGGTTGGCCTGCAGCTTCATATCGCCAGTCTGGTCGAGATACGAGAGGTAGGATGTCTTGGCATGATAGCGACCCGGACCAATGCTGCGCACGTTGAACGCACGGATGCTATTGGCACCACCTACGTAGAACTGCTCGCTGTAGGGCGCACTGATAGCGTTGCCGTATGCCCATACCACGCCCATATTAACGTGTCCGACGAGCTTACTATGTTCGGTCAGCTGCCACGTCTTGCTATAGTCGGTCTCCACCTTCAGGAACTGCGCATACGGGTTCTTGAACATTGTTTTCTCCTTATCAGTCCACTTCTCGCCGAACGCCATATAACCAAGCGAAAGAAGGTTGGCAGCCTCGCTCAGCGTCACCTGCCAGAAGATTGGGTTATGAAGTCGGGCTGGCGACTGGTACGAGAACGAGTAGCGCATCTTAGGCACAAACTGGTCGCTCATCGCCACAAGCAGATACGGACTCTTGTTCACCAGTTCGGTGAAAGCCGGTGTCATGTGCTTCATGTATTCGTACTGAATGATGAGTGGCGAGAACTGATGATGCACAAGCACTCGTGAGTGGGTCTTGTACGTCAGTTCGCCCGAGACGATATGGCGCTGGAAGAATCCCGAACGGTTAAGCACGTCGAACGAACCCTTTATAAGCGTTGTCGGTGGGGCATAACGTATGTAGACGTGCTTTCCCTTTGCACGGCGCATACGGCGCAAACGACGTGTGAGACTGTTCAAAAACATCAGTCGAGGCATCTCCACCGACACATCGGCACCATATTCGTATGAGTTGAACTTCGAACTTGATCCGTCGGCTTGGTGTCCTGTCTGCCACTCGTAGGAGCCTTTGAGGTTGACGGTAAGCTTCTCGCCACCACGGAAGGCGTTGCGCTTAACGAAACCAAGGTTCAGCCCGGGGCCCACACGTCCGGTTGTCTTACCTACGAGATTGCCTTCGAGATAGACATCGTAGGGCTTGTCAAACACGCAGTTGAGCGTGATATCAAGCGTGTCACACGTCTTGGATGTGTCGCGCGGAGCGAACGAGAGGTCTACACGCGAGAAGAGGCCCTTCGCGGTGAGCGTATTGATGGTTTGCTGATAAGCATCGTAGCTGTACATTCTGCCAGGGCGTATTCGCATATCGCGCGTAATCACACTACGACGCATCGGTTCGCGCTTGCCATTATAGACGATGGTATAGTTGCGACGGTGAGTGGTGTCGCGCAGTTGCTCCAACGCCGACTGCTTGCGCATCTCGAGATTGACGTGACCGATGTACCACTTGCGTCCCACTTCGTCAGGAAGGCTGTCGGCGTAATGCAGACGCACGCTCACCTCGCCAGGTTCGGCAATGGTGTCGGCGAGGTATGTAGCATAGCCCGGCTGATAATAGAAGAAACCCTTGTTGCGCAGGAGCGTAGAGATACGAGTGCGCTCGGCTTCGAGCACCGTCACATCGAACGGTGCGTCTTTCTTTACGAGCGATTTTGAAGCATTCTCCTCAATTATCTTTTGCGCTTCTTCGGGGAAGTTGGTGTACGTGAGCGTGTCGATAGTGTAGAGGTCGCCGAAGTTGACGTTGTACTTCACCTTTGCCGTTCGCGAGCTGTCGGATGTCAGCACGTCGTAGTTGACGTATCCACTGAAATAGCCACGCGCTCGCAGCAGCTCCTTCACCACTTGTGAGTGCAGCGCAGGATTGACAGAACTAAGCAGCACTGGTGGCTTACCGAACGTTGTACGTATCCACTTGCCCAAACCGCCACGCGAATGCTGAAACGCATTGTATATCCACAAACGGTAAGGAGGCATACGGTGGTACGGACTATCGAAGAGTGCACCGTTAGGGGTAGTGGCGAGTGCCGCCTCCACTTCCTCCTGTGTAGAGTAGAAGTGATCGCAAGCCACATAGTTCTCGTATTCGGTCTTGCGTAAGCCCGTGAACAGCTTGTCATCCTCGGGTACAGAACTTGTCGACGAGCAACCGACAAGCACCATTACACATATTATTATATATAACGTATTCTTCATATATCTTTACTTTTTAACACTGGTAGTGTCAGTATTCTGCACAGCCGTTGTATCCTTCTTCTGCTGCAACGAGGTTTTATTGCCGTTTTGCAGCATCATATAGGCGTCGTTGTCAATGCGCTTGAGGCGGAATATATCCTTCAGGCTCTGCAACTTGCGACGCCAGATGAAACCGCCACCGAACTGACCGACGTAACCCTCAAGCCAATCGTAAGTGGCACGGTCGTAGAAAAGCTTCAGATACTTGTTGGACTTTGGCGAGAGACGATACTCTAATGCCACATTGTCGAAGAACGTGTCGTTCTGATTCTCTATCTCGGCACCACTCGACACCTTTCCACCGATCACGATGCGCAGACGGTTGTTGAGGAAGCGCTTCGAGAACTTGAACGAGTAGTCGGTGTGCACCGCACCAGAGCCTAACTGCGTGTTATCCATACCGAATGAGAGGTCGAGCGTACGCAGTGCGCTGCCCGAGATGGCACTGATTTGCGAACTGAGGAACGAGCTGAGCGCACTGTTCATATTGAACGAGCCCATACTGTTGTCGGAGAGATACATACCGGTGGTGAGCATCGTCACGGCGAGCTTGCCACGGTTCTCTACCGACTGCGTCATCAGCTCGTTGTGTATCTCCTGGTCGTCGGGGGCATCGATGGTGAACTGCAAGCCCATATCGTTGAGTGTCTTCGTTATCTCTACGCCACACTCGAACGTCACACTACGACCTACGCCAGCCTCATTGGTGACGGTAGTCTTGTTCTCCTCCGTCGCCGTGATGTTCAGACGCGGGTTCATAGCATCGCCCATAAACTCAACGTAGCTACCATCCTTTATCGTGAAAGTCTTCAGTGGGATAACGGGCAACGAATACTTCATCTCACCCTGTCCTATCGTGTAGCGGCCATAGAGTCCGAGTCCGTCCACTTCGGTGTATTTCATGCGCAGTTCGCCTCCGCCTACAATGTCCACATAGTTCGACTTTGTAGCGTTCAAGGCGCATAGCACGTGTGCACCCTCGTCGATGCTAACCGTGAGGTCCATCGTCAAGCCACTCAGCGGTGGACGCTCCACCTTCACGTCATCAGGATTTTTGAAGTTGACAAACTTCACAAGTCCGTCGAGTTGGTTGTCGGTGGTGAGCGGAGAGTCGCGCAGTATGTATGTGATGTCCGACGAACCGAGCACGTCAAGACGACCACGGAAGCGCAAGGCATCAAGCGGACCATCGGCAAGACCGAGGAAGTTGACATACGCCTTGCCGAAGGCTTCTGAGCGTGCCTTCTCCTTCGAGTCGATGAGCAGGTAGTTGTTTGCACGCATACGCATATACATCGTCATGTTCGACATATTGCTGAAGTCGACATTGCCGTAGAGCGTCAGTGGATTACCATTGCGTGCGAAGAGTTGGAAGTTCTCAAACTTCATCTTGCTATCGGTTATCGTCACTGGGTCTTCGCACAAGCGCATCTTCACGCCGTAAGGCTCGCTCGCTATATACGCCGACTCGAACATCAGTTCGCCATCTACGTCGAGGCGGTCGAGTTGTCCGTCCACTTTTACACGTCCGACGGCATATCCACCAAAATTGAGTAGGCGGTCGGGGATGAAGCCGTTGAGCATCAACAGTGGTGTGCGCTGCAACTCAATGTCGGCATTAAGATGTCCGAAACCACTTGTGATGTACGTACCGCTTAGCGTGCACACCTCCTGGTCGTCTATCGATAGCGTGCCGTCAACACAATGCTCATTACCTTCGTCGCGTGGCATATAGATAAACTCGCTCGCCACATTACCAATCTTACAACCATCGTAAGACAAATTGTCAACACGCACAGATGATGACACCGACATATCGCTTTCGCTATTGATGTAGTGGAAGTCGCCATTCATCACACCCGACACGTTCGGTGCATACGGTATAACGGATAGCACTTTAGCAAGGTCGAAGCGAGTGAGTCCGATAGTGAGGTCTTGCAAGGCTTCGGTGCTATCGTTGCTAAACACCTTCACACCCATACCGTCATCAGCCAGCAACCTCATATCAGCCGAAATGCGGTCGTCGTCGGCAAAGAACACGTAGTTGCCCTTGTTCACCTTAAACTTCTTGTAGCCAAACACGGGGTCGATACCGCCGAGCGACACTCGTATGCCGTTCTGCTCCATGTCTGCTTTCACACCAAGAGCCACACCAAGACGGTTGCGGTCGTCGTAGATGCGTGTGCCGAAGAAGAGCGACTGTTGATAGAATGCGCCACGGAAAAGGGAGTTGAACACGTATTGCTTGTTATAGCGGTTGTTGCGTATCTGTCCATCGAAGAGCGTCTTCGTCGAGTCGGAACTGATGTTGACGCGTATTGTATCGAGTTGTATGCCTGCAGTCACAAGCGAGTCGATGCGCACATTACCATTGATACCCTGCACGGGCGACGTGTTCATATTGATATAAGCATCGCGGAACTCGTAGCCGAAACGCCGAGCAGTGCGCGAGAGGATGTTCTCCTTGCCGGCATTGAAGTAGACAGAAAGGTCGGGCAAGCGTTCGCGCAGACGCAACTGGTCGATGTAGCGTTCCGTGCGCTGCTTCTCAGCCTCAACACCCACGTCGTTGAGATTGTCGAGGATGTGCTCCACCGAGCCTGCACCGTCAACACGCAACGCAAAGTCGCCACACGCCACATTGGCATGTGTTGAGTCGCTGCGTGTGAAGATGTCTATCAGAATGTTCTCAGGTCGATATGTAGCAGCCGAGTCGCGCAGCACGATATTGCCGACAACACCCTGCATACTGTGCGTCGTCTCCAAATCCGACTTCACGTCCAAATGTGCTGTCATCGACGTTTTGAGTGGTCGCTCGGTGAGACCGAGTTTGTAGAAGTCGGCGTAGAGCAGATTGCATATTACGTTGGCATCTATGCGACGATTGTCGAGGAGCGTACGTAGGTCGATAATGCCATTGAGCAGCGGTGTGCGACTATCGAGCAGTGCCCTTCCCACACCGTTGTGCACCTCTGCCTTTAGGTTTATGTTCGAGAGGTCATAATCGGTGTATTTGAAATTATTCACCTTCACACGTGCATCGAGATGTGTCTTTGACGACAGAAAATCGAAGCCTGCACCATCAGCCACGAGTTCACCGCTGAACGGATGCAATCCCATACCCGGCATGAAGTTCTGAAGTGGCAATGCGTGTGCTTCCATATTGGCACGATAAGCCAACGAACGCATATTGAACGCGCCCCTACCGCGTAGCGAACCACCGCCTTGAGTAGCAACGAAATCCGTAGCATACTGCGGTCCGTTCGCTCGGCAATTGCCTTTGAACGTAATGCCTTTGGGTATGCACACTGACGAATTAGCATTCAAGCCCATCATAGGCAGCAGGAAGCTGATGTTGTCGGCACGCGCGTCGAGGTTTATGTTGGCTGTAAGATGGTCTACGTCGGTTAGATTACCAGCCTTGCCTTCGGTTTTTATGTTGAACGCCGTTGGCAGTTTGGCAGACACCTCACGAATGTTGAGGTTCTGCATATTGCCGTTGATGTCAGCATGAAGGGAGAGCGGTTGCTCTGGTAGACGCAGGATAAACTGCAGAGGCATCATACCGAGCACTTGCAGTATGTCCGACTTACCTACGGAAGCATCAAGATACAGACGCATCACACCAGGGTTGGTGTCGGCAAAGGTAGAGAAGTCCATATCGGCACTCGCTTTAAGCCACGACACGGGCGTGGTAAGGCGGAAGTCGGGCAGCGAGATGTGTGCCGTGTCAAGGCTCACATGTCCCTTAGCACTGGTCACACTTATGCCGCTCTGCTCACGAAAGGCGCAACGGTTGAGTGCAAGCTGAAGCTGAGTACCTTCTTGTGCAAAACGCAACGAGTCGATGCGCAACGACACACCTTTAAGCCCGATGTGGTTGACATCAAGCCCTTTCTGTCGCTGGGCGAAGTTGTTGTCGTATGTCACAAAGCCGTCACGCCAGTCGAACGTGCCAACCTTGTAAACGCCCGTACCAAGATTGATGTCGCCATTTGCAGCACTGACATCAGCGAGTCCGACACCGATAGCAAGGGTGTCGCCGGGCATGTGTATCTTGACGGCTGAACGCTTCACCGACAAGTGGGTGAAGGCTATCTGCCAGTTGTTTTCGGTTTCGGTTGTGTCCTCGGGCACAGTGTCGCTGAGCGCAATATCAAGATTTGCATCGGTGAGAAGCACAGGTCCAAGGTCTACGGTCTCCTTAGTAAGTGCCACCTTACTCGGTTCTACCTTCAAACGCCCTACTCCACCTTTCACTCGTGCTGAGGGCACGAGTTGCGCTGTATTGATATTCACGTGGCGGAAATCTAAGTCGGTAACTTCCACATTGCCTGCAAATAGCGGCATGAGTTTCACACCTACAATCAGTTCGTCGGCAGCAGCGATTGTATCAATACTGTTATGCAGCGAATCGTTAGGCTGAGTAGCAAGAAGTCCTTGTATGCTCAAATCGAGTGGGAAGCTAAGGCGCACACGCTCCACCGACACACTCATGCCGGTAGACTCTGAAGCATAAGCAGCAGCCTTCTTTACCACCCAGTTTTGCACGGGCGGTATGTAGAGCAGCACAGCCAACAGCACGAGGAGCACTATCGGCGTGGCAAGAACGGCTGCCGCAACCTTTAAACTTCGTTTATATATAGGCTTCATCTTCGTTCTATTTTATATTGCAGTTCGTAATGTTCGGGGTATTTAGGAGGGTATGGCATCTTGCCATACCTACGCAGACTTCTGATTAAGCAGACTTTTAGGAAAGGGAAAGAGGGTAAGCCTCCTTTAGGCGTTTAAGCCGAACCAAGCCTCTTGGAGGGTGGCGTTTAAGCCGAGCTAAGCCTCTTGGAAGGTGGCGCTTAAGCCGAACTAAGCCTCTTTATGCCTTCTAAGCCCTCCACGACGGGGAGGGTTGGGAGGGGCTCTTTTACTTTTTTACTTTTTTACTTTTTTACTTTTTTACTTTTAAAAGTTGCCAAAGTCTGTCTGCCGGCACTTCAGCCTCAACGCAAATTGGCTCTTTCGATACGGGGTGTACAAACTCTACGCGGCGTGAGTGGAGCGAGATGCTTCCGTCGGGGTTGCTGCGTGGGGCTCCATACTTAAGGTCGCCCTTTATTGGGCATCCCATGTGCGCCAGTTGGCAGCGTATCTGGTGATGTCTACCCGTGAGTAGTGTAACCTCAAGCAGCATATAGTTGTCCGACACGGAGTGCACCTTATACTTCAGAACTGCCTTCTTCGCTCCAGGCACCTCATTGGCGTGGGCGTAGCTTTTGTTTTGGCGTTCGTTGCGTGTGAGCCAGTCGGTTAGCGTTCCCTCTGGGGCAATATCACTGCGCTTCGTTATAGCCCAATAGGTTTTGTGGACATCGCCCGTGCGGAACATATCGTTCAGTCGCGAGAGTGCTTTAGAGGTCTTGGCGAAGACAACAAGTCCGCTCACGGGGCGGTCAAGACGATGCACAACACCGAGGAACACGTTGCCAGGTTTGTTGTACTTCTCTTTGATATACTCCTTCACGATGTCGCTGAGCGGTTTATCGCCGGTTTTGTCGCCTTGAACGATTTCGCCGCTACACTTGTTGACTATGATTATGTGGTTGTCTTCGTAGACTACTTTCATTGTTTGTCAGTTAATAAAAACACAAAGAGGGTGTATCAAAATAGAAGTTATGGAAGTTGGGGCTCCCGATAATTTCAGTTTTGAAACACCCTCATTATCGTAAAAAATCTGCTTGTAGACAGAATTACATGTTCATGCCACCATCTACCTGAATAACCTGTCCGCTTACGTATGAAGACATATCAGAAGCGAGGAATACGCATACGTTTGCGATGTCTTCTGTCTGACCTCCGCGACGCAATGGAATCTTCTTCATCCAGTCCTTGCGTACGTCCTCTGGAAGCTGTGCTGTCATAGGTGTCTCGATGAAACCAGGAGCGATAGCGTTAGCACGCACGCCCTTCGGACCAAGCTCCTGAGCGATTGACTTTGCCAAGCCAATCATACCTGCCTTAGAAGCCGAGTAGTTGCACTGGCCGGCATTGCCATGAACGCCTACTACTGACGACATATTGATGATTGAACCGCTACGCTGACGAAGCATGATCGGCGCACAAGCGTGGATGAAGTTGAACGCTGACTTGAGGTTTACGTTGAGCACTGCGTCCCACTGAGCCTCAGACATACGGAGCATCAGTCCGTCCTTTGTGATACCAGCGTTGTTCACCAACACGTCGATAGAACCGAAGTCGGCATGTATCTGCTTTACAACTTTCTCTGTCTCCTCAAAATCGGCAGCATTGCCTGCGTATGCACGACAAGTAACGCCCAAAGCCTCAATCTCCTTACGTGTAGCCTCAAGTCCGGCAGCCATGTCGTCGTTGAGCACGAGGTCGGTGAATGCGATGTTTGCGCCTTCAGAGGCGAACTTCATAGCGACAGCCTTTCCGATGCCGCGGGCTGCTCCCGTGACGAGGGCAGTCTTACCTGTTAATAATCCCATTTCTTAAATTATTAAATATATAAACGTTTCTAATTGTTCAATTTCTTTCCGAGCGCACCGTACACCACCTTTGCCACGAGCGGCTTGCTGGCTTCCTCGGTGAGTCCGTGACCGATGCGTCCGTAGATGAACGGCACCTCAAGACCCTTTATACAATAGTGGGTGATATCAGCTACGAGGTTTACGTCGTCGATATCAAACTCGCCATCCGCCTTGCCCTCCTGATAAACCTTACGAAAGAGATCTATCTCATAGTCGTCAAACTTTTTGCGCACCTTCTCCACCATCCAAATATTGCGGAAGAACTCGGCACGCAGATTGCCATTGCGCACTACCGTCTCTCTAATCATGATCAGATGGGTGTAGATAAGCTCTATAACCTTGTCCAACGGACGCATCTTCATAGCAGCCACCTCGTCGAGCTTGTCGCTCAAGCGCTCCAATTCCGACTCTATCACAGCCGAATACACCTCCTCCTTGCTATTGAAATAGGTGTACAACGTGCGACGACCTTTGCCCGATGCCACGGCGATGTCGTTCATCGTGGTGTTCGCTACGCCGTTCTTTGCAAACAGCTGTCGCGCAATATCTATGAGTTTCTGACGTGTCTTGGATATTGACATATTGAATGATTACCCCTTTCCTGTTTATTTTAAACGAATAAGCAGAGCGTTGCAGCACTCTTTAATGGACGAGAGTTGCATTTGCACACACCCTCTAACAATGTGCAAAAGTACTGCAATATTTTCAAAAAAGCAAATAAATGGGCGTTAATATGCTCACTTATACCGCATTTCTTCATTTATATCCACATCTGCGCCGGTCGATGCAGACATCCGCGCCGGTCGATGCAGACATCCGCGCCGGTCGATGCAGACATACGCGTCGGTCGATGCAGACATACGCGTCGGTCGATGCAGACCGCCCAAAACCTACAACAACACTATTGTACGTCAGACTTAAAATAAAAGAAGTTATACTTTGAAGGTTTAAAAGATTTTCATATCTTTGCATAAGAAAGGCTGCATCTCGGCAATTCAAGTAAACTTGATTGCACCCGATTTGCACTTTCTTTGCATAAAAAACAACTAAAACCTATATCATAATATGACGCTAAACAAACACACCACCATACTCAGTATGGCTTTCGCCGCAATCATGTCGTTTGGCACTATGCAAACCGACGCACAATCGCTCTCGCCGTCAACCAAATGGCAGTGGGATAAAGGTAAAATCGTGATTGAGTCGCCCGAACGACCTGCCGGACAGAAGGACGTGCTACAGTTGGCTCTGCCGAAGATGAAGACTGTACGTGTGGGCTTCGTCGGTCTGGGTATGCGCGGACCAAGTGCTGTGGCTGACTTCGCACTCATCCCTGGTGTAGAGATCGTAGCACTATGCGACTATGAGCACGACCGTGCCGAGCGACAGAACGCAACACTACGCAAACACGGACTGCCTCCAGCTGCTGTATATTCGGGCGAAAAGGGATACGAGGACTTATGCAGACGCAACGATATCGACCTCGTGTATATCGCTACCGACTGGGACCACCACGCCATTGTAGCAAAGTGCGCTCTCGAAAACGGCAAGAATGTGGCTGACGAGGTGCCATCGGCTATGAACCTGGAAGAATGTTGGGAACTGGTAAATCTCGCCGAGCAGAAACAGCTCAACTGCATGATTCTTGAAAACTGCTGCTACGACTGGTTCGAAATGCGAACGCTGAACATGGCGCAACATGGTGTATTCGGTGAGATAATACGTGCACAAGGAGCATACATCCACAATCTCGACGAGTTCTGGGACTATTATTGGAAAAACCCTAACGGTTCCGACCCCGAACAATTAGGATGGCGACTAAAATACAATCGCGAAAATCGTGGCGACATATACGCTACGCATGGCTTAGGACCAGTAGCGCAGGCACTCGACATTCATCGTGGCGACCGCATGGCACTACTCGTGGCAATGGACACAAAGAGCGTACACGGAAAGGAGTTGGTGGAGGCGAAAACGGGTAAGCCGTGCAACGACTTCCGCAACGGCGACCACACAACAACACTTATCCGCACCACAAATCAAAAGGTTATAGAGCTGCAACACGACGTGATGAACCCTCAGCCCTACAATCGACTATATCAGCTAACTGGCTCACGTGGCTTCGCCAACAAATACCCCATCGAAGGATACGCTTTGGACAGCAAGCAGCTCACTGCAAGCGGTGTGCAACCACAGGTGGACAACCTCTCTACACACAGCTTCATGCCAGAAGCCGAAAGAAAAGCACTCGAAGAGAAGTACGAACACCCAATTCTGAAGAAGTTCGGTAAACTGGCAAAAGAGGTTGGAGGACATGGTGGCATGGACTTCATTATGACTGCACGTCTCGTCTACTGCCTACAAAACGGACTGCCGCTCGACATGGACGTGTACGACTTGGCAGAGTGGATTTCTTTTGTTGTATACCACGACCAATACGTAAGGTGTATTGCATTGACACCGAAGTAGTAGAAGAATGGTATTCT
>ENA-USZK01000465-USZK01000465.1-human-gut-metagenome-genome-assembly--contig:-NODE-465-length-22124-cov-6.441421_pt1 | contig 22124 bp, 17 predicted proteins | sample MGYA00250043_ERZ773534 | MGnify/ENA primary metagenome ERZ773534 (study PRJEB29103, sample SAMN06112056) | human gut metagenome | biome: human gut; feature: ankylosing spondylitis patient; material... | reverse complement strand
CATTTAGTGGGTCATTAGGTCAAAGTCATTTAGGGTCATTATGTTTTCCGAGAGTTAAAAAGTCACTATAGATATATGACTGCCGGTCGTCCATGTTGATCATCTCCACGCCGGCGCCGGCCAGCGCCTTGCTGCTTGGCAGCACGTCGCCATAGGGCGTGGTCACGATCAACTGGGCCGTCTCTGCGCCGTTGATGAGCGCATCGTAGACGCCGTTGCTGGTGGTCTTGTCCACGCCCATGCCGCTGGTAGCGTTGGCCTGGGGGTCAAAATCGCACAGCAGCACCCGCTTGCCAGCGGCTTTTACGGCAGCGGCCAGGTTTACGCAGGTGGTGGTCTTGCCCACGCCGCCCTTCTGATTTACGATCGCAATGATTTTCGCCACAGTAAATTCCTCTTTCTGTCTGAGTTCATTATGATAGTATATACCACCTGCATGGAGGGTTTCAAGAGGGAAAATGCAAATTTTCGTCTTTTTGTTTCACGTGAAACATAAAGGGACAAAAGCAGGGCGGCTGTTTCACGTGAAACAGCCGCCCCGTTCCTTATACCAGTATCACGCCGTTCAGCGGCGGCAATGTCAGGTGCACTTTCCCGTCGATGACCAGAAATCGCTGTCCGGTCATCGCGTCCTGCGCGGTGGGCGCGTCCCAGGCCAGCATCAGGTCTGCCGGCGCGTCCCCGGCGTTCAGCGCCGTTACTGTGCGCTCGCCTCCGTGCTCACGCTCGATGACCAGAGCGCCGCCTCGGGCCAGCAGATAGCGCAGGGCGCCCGAGCGCAGGCTCTCCCGCGTTCGCCGCAGCTGTCCCAGAGTGCGGAAGAAGTCCGTCAGCGCCGCGTCCTCGCTGCCCCAGGGGAAGGCGCCCCGGTTCAGCGGATCCTCGAAGCCCTGCACGCCGGCCTCATCGCCGTAGAAGAGGGTGGGAGAGCCGGGGAAGCTGTAGAGCAGCATTCCCGCCAGACGGAGCTTTGCCAGGCCCCGGGCCAGCTCAGTGGGGGAGAGGCGGTACGCCGCACGCTCCGCCTTGGTTTTCGGTGTGCCCTCCGCGCCCAGCAGCGTCAGAATGCGCGCTGTGTCGTGGGTACCCAGGAAGTTCATGGCGCCATAGAAGGCGAAGGGCGGGTAGTTCTCACGAATTGTCTCCATGCTGTCGCGGAAGACCGCGGCGTCGCCGCCGGCCAGCCAGTTCAGCAGGGCCGTGCGGAAGGGGTAGTTCATCAGGCCGTGGACCTGGCGGCCCAGCAGGTATCTGCGCCGTTGGGAGTAGGCGATCTTGTTGCTGCCGTCCTCCCAGACCTCACCCAGCAGGTAAGCCCCGGGCTTTTCCGCGTCGATGGCCGAGCGGATGCCCTCGATAAAGTCGCCGGGCAGCTCGTCGGCCACATCCAGCCGCCAGCCGTCCGCGCCGCAGCGCAGCCAATGCCGGACCACGCTGTCCTGATCGCCGAAGATGAAGTCACGGTAAGCCGGCTGCGCCTCATTGACGGCGGGCAGAGTCTTCACGCCCCACCAGGCGTCGTAGTCCGACGGCCACGGGTGGAAGCTGTACCAGTTGTAATATTCTGAATTCTGGCTCTGGGCCGCCCCCGGCTCCGGATAGTAGCCCTCGGCGTTGAAGTACCGGCTGTTGCTGCCGGTATGGTTGAACACGCCGTCCAGTATCACACGCATCCCACGCTGATGGGCGGCGGTGCACAGGGCGCGGAAGTCAGCCTCTGTGCCCAGCAGCGGGTCGATGGCCCGATAGTCGCCGGTGTCGTAGCGGTGGTTGCTGGCGGCCTCAAAAATGGGGTTCAGATACAGCGTCGTCACGCCCAGGCCCGCCAGATAGTCCAGCTTCTCCGTGATGCCCTGCAGCGAGCCGCCAAAGAAGTCGCGGTTGGTGATCTGCCCGTGCTCGTCCGGAAGGAACACCGGCTGCTCGTTCCAGCCGCGGTGCAGCCACCGGTGCCCGGGCATATGGCTCACGTCCGGCATGGATACACGGCGGAACCGATCCGGGAAGATCTGGTATGTCACGCCGCGCCCGAACCAGTCCGGGGCGGGGGAGGGCTCGTATACCGTCAGCTGCCAGCGTGCCGCCTTCTCCGGCGCGTCCTGCACGCCATTTTTGCCGTACCACACGCAGCGCCCGTCCGCGTCCGTCAGGCGGAAGCAGTACCAGCACAGCTCACCGCCAGCCGGCGCGGTGTATGTGCCGGCGAAGCCGCCCTCCGCCGGCGGCAGGGCGCACGTGTCCTCCGTGCCTGCGAACTCCCGGAGCACCAGCAGCTCGCAGCCGTAGTAGGTGTCGTCCGCCAGCGCAAAGCGCACTTCGGCGCCGCAGGGGACGGCGCCGAAGGGGTCTTTATAATGTTTGTCTCTCGAATTGAAATAGGGTCCCATGTGTGCCTCTTGTCTCTATAACAGATTTACCGCATCAGCGCGTCCTCGCCGGCGGCGGTGGCGCCGGTGCCATCCCGGGTGAACCAGGCGTTGATGATGTCCACGGCCGCATTGGCCAGCAGACTGCCGCTGCCGCCCTTCTCCACCACGATGGCGATGGCGATCTCCGGATCGTCATAGGGGGCGTAGGCCACAAAGGTGCCGTTGGCGATATCCGTACCCACCTGGGCCGTGCCGGTCTTGGCGCCGGCCTCCACCACACAGCGGGAAAAGGCGCTCCGCAGGGAGTCATAGGTCAGGTCGTGCATACCCTTGGTCACCGCCGCCATGGTGCTGTCCGAGATGTTCAGGTCGTTCAGCGGCCCCTTGCCATATACGCCGACAACTCGTGAATTATCATAAGATTTTACGTTTTTCAGAAGATGTGCCTCATAGTGCTCGCCGCCGGACACCAGCGTGGCCACATAGTTGGCCAGCTGCAGGGGGGTGAACAGGTTGTAGGACTGGCCGATGGCCGCCGTGATGGTCTGGCCGTCGGTCCACTCCCGGTCGTGGGCCTCCGCCCACTCCGGGGAGGCCAGCACGCCGCTGACGTCGCCGATCTCAATGCCCGTGGATTGCCCCAGGCCGAAGGCTGTGGCGTACTCGTCCAGCTTCTTGATGCCTGTCAGCCGGCCCACCTCGTAGTAGAAGTAGTTGCAGGAGTCCACAATGGCCTGACTGACGTTGATGCGCCCGTGGGTGGTGTGGGCCTGCCGCCAGATCCAGCACATGGGCTGCGGGTCCACATAGTAGGTGTAGATACCCTTGTCCTCAATGATCGTACTGGGGGTGATGATGCCCTCCTCCAGCGCCGCCACGGACGTGCACAGCTTGAAGGTGGAGCCGGGGGCGTACACGCCCTGGGTGGCCCGGTTGAACATGGGCAGGCGTTCGTCCTTCACCAGCTCATCATAGTCCTGGTTGAACGTCTCCAGATCGTAGGTGGGGTAGCTGGCCATGGCCAGTACCTCGCCGGTGCCGACCTGAATGACCGCCGCCGCGCCGCCGCGCTCGTTGCTGTCCTTGTCGATCATGCCCTGAATGGTACTGGCCAGCGTGTCCTCCACCACCTGCTGCAGGTCGATGTCGATGGTCAGCGCCACGGTGCCGCCGGGCTGGGGCTCCCGGGTGTACAGCTCGCCGGTGATCTTGCCGTTCTCGTCGGTGGTGATGAGCCGCTTGCCGTCATTGCCGTGGAGATATTCCTCAAAGGCCTTCTCCACGCCGTCCTTGCCCACCAGGTCATTCATATTGTAGCCCTTGTCGGCGTAGCCCACATAGCCGGTGCTCTCGTCGCTGCGCCACTCCTCCTGCCATATGGCGCCCACGGTGCCCAGAATGTGCGCCGCCAGCTTGGTGTTGTACACCCGCGCCGCCGCTGTCTTGATGGTCACGCCCCGGTACTTTCCGTCGGTGATGCGGCCCAGCAACTCCGTGGATACATCCTCGGCAAAGGTGTAGCTGCTGCGCCCGTCCAGTTCATACCGCACGCCCACGATCAGACGCGCCTGCGCGTCGGTATAGCTGTCGTCGACCTTGTAGAGCTTCCGCATGGCGGCCAGCACTTCCGCGCTGCCGCCGTCCGTGGGCAGCTTGTTGCCGTCCAGATACTCCCGGAAGCTCTTGGTCAGGCTTTTGCTGGTCAGCTGGGGAGAGGACCCTGTGGTCATGGGCAGGGTGTCGTTCCATGTGACGCCCTGCTCCTGACACAGCTGTATCAGCTGCCAGATGGCGTCGTTCAGCGCGGCCTCGTCCTTGCCGAAGCTGCTCTTGTCTACCACCAGCGTATAGGCCAGCCGGTTGCTCACCAGCACCTTGCCGTTCCGGTCGGTGATGATGCCCCGGGAGGCGGTCACCGTTTCGCTGGCGGTGTTGCTGGTGATGGATCTGGCCCGATTTTCACTGCCGTGCACCACCTGTGCGTCATACAGCACCGCAAAAAACAGCACCAGAAACGCACAGAAAAACCCCAGCAGCACATATACCCGCCGCCGGGAGGGGTGAGGATTTTTCATCATAGCTTGGTTCTCCTATGGTCATTCGCTCAGTGTCCGCCGCTGTGCCCACCGGAACAGCGGGTGCGCTGCCGCCGCGAAGGGCAGCGATACCAAAAGCTCTCTGCCCAGCAGCAGGCCAGCCGCGGTCAGCCCCGCGCCGCTGTGTCCCGCCAGCACCGCCATGTGCAGCAGCCCGCAGAGCAGCATACATACGCCTGTCGCCACCAGCGAGCACACCACGCCCGCCATGATGACCTGCCCGCTCAGCAGCCACGCTGCCGCCGCGCCAAGCAGGAACGCCAGCGCGTAAAAGCAGGGCAGGCCCGCCACCGGCGAGAGAAGGTCGCACACCAGCCCGAAGAATACCGCGTACAGCAGCGCCTGCTCGTTGCGCTCCAGCGTGGCCGGTATCACCGCGATGGCCGGCAGCAGGAACGGGTGCACGCCCCATACCCGCACGTATACCAGCACCAGCCCCTGCAGCAGTGCCAGCGCCAGCGCGCACAGACAGTACAATATCCACTTCAGCAGTATCGCCCGCCGTGTCATAGCCGTCCTCCGTCATTGGATCACGTCAAAATCCGTGATAATAAACATCTCCTGTATCGCCGCCACATCGCACTTGGGCGAGAGCACCGCGTACCGCGCCAGCCCGCCGTCATCCGTCTGCACGGACTCCACCGTACCGATGACCAGCCCGGCGGGATAGTAGCCGCCCAGTCCGGACGTGACGATCACATCGCCCTTGATCAGGTTCGCGCTGTCGCCGAGGTATTGCAGCCGCAGCCTGCCCTCGGACATCAGCGCCAGGTCGCCGCCGGCCACCGCCGTCTCGCCGGTGCGGAATACCCGCGCGCCGAACTGGGAGTCCGTGTCCAACACCGTGGACAGCCGGCACCAGTTCAGGCCCACGTCTGTGACCACACCCACCAGGTTCCCGGCGCTGTCCACCGCGCAGTCGCCTATGGCCACACCGTGCTGACTGCCCCGGTCCAGCACCAGCGTGCTGGCCCAGTTGGACACGTCGCGCTGGGTGACGCGGGCCGCCTCGAACACCAGGTCGCTGCGCTGCTGCCGCAGGCCCAGCAGCTGGCGCAGCTCTTTATTCTCGGTCGCCGCCGGCTCCATCTGCCGCAGCTGCTCCTCCAGCTCCGCGATCTGCTGCCGCAGCTCGTCGTTCTCCTGCTGCAGGGTCTCCACGTCCTCAAACCGCTGGCTAATGCCGCCGACCCAGCCCGCCACGGCGGAACCCGCCGCCCGGAAGGGCGAGGCGATCACGCCCAGGGCGTTGTGCAGCAGCCCCGTTCCGGAGCTCAGGGCCGACACTACGCACAGCACCACCGCGATGGTGGCCGCCGCGGCCAGCAGCCATATTCCCGTTTTCGTAAAAAATCGCTTCATGTGTCGTTTGTTCCTCTCTGAAGTCTCCCCCGGCAGGGGAGGCGGCAGCGCACCCTCTCAGAGGGAGCGAAAGGGGCATTATCCCAGCAGCTGTATCCCGAATTCGCCCAGCATCTCCGCCAGCAGCACCACCGGCAGCCCCATCACGTTGAAAAAGTCGCCGTCGATGCGCTCCACCAGCAGCGCGCCCTGTCCCTGTACGCCGTAGGCCCCGGCCTTGTCCATGGGCTCGCCTCCGGCGATGTAGGCCTTCAGCTCCCGCTGTGTGGCCGGACGGAAATACACGTCCGTGTGCTGGGCGCGGGTCAGGGCTTTCTCCCCCTGCCGCACCGTCACACCGGTACAGACGGTGTGGCGCCGACCCTGCAGGGCCGTCAGCATTTGCAGGGCCTCCGCCTCGTCGGCGGGCTTGCCCAGCTTCTTGTCGTCCAGAAACACCATCGTATCCGCCGTGATGACGATCTCGTCCGCGTCGGACGCCACCGCCTGGGATTTCTCCCGGGAGATGTAGCACACCGTCTCCTCCGGCGTCAGCCCGGCGGGGAAGTATTCCTCCACCTCCGGCACCCGGACGGTAAAGTCGGTGATGCCCATCCGACGCAAAAGCTCCTGCCGCCGGGGGGACCCGGAGGCCAGCACGATCTTTGCCATATACGTCACCTGCCTGTGGAGCCGAAGCCGCCGGCGCCCCGGTCCGTCTCGTCCAGGTCCTCCGCCACCGTCACCGTGGGCTGCACCACCGGCACCACCATCAGCTGGGCGATCCGGTCCCCGGGCTGCACCGTGTACGGTTCACGCCCCAGGTTTACCAGCCCCACGCCGATCTCGCCCCGGTAGTCGCTGTCGATGACGCCCACGCCGTTGGAAAGGCACACGCCCTTCTTGATGCCCAGCCCGCTGCGGGCGAACACCAGCGCCGCGTAGTCCGCCGACGGCAGGGCGATGGCGATGCCGGTGGGCACCAGCCGCCGTTCCCCGGCTGCCAGCGTCACCGCCTCGTCGATGCAGGCGCACAGGTCCATGCAGGCCGCACCGGCGGTGGCAAAGCGGGGAAGGGGTATCTCCGTCCCGATCTTGGGGGACAGGGCCTTGATCTTCAGCTCCATAGTAACACCTTTTTCTCCTGAAATTGAATACGTTTTGTAAATTATAACGAGTGTTATACTATTTGTTTTACTCTACGCCCCGGTAGAACAGTCCGCGTGTGCTGCTGTCACCAGCGGTGACGGTCCCGGCCCTGTGGGCGCGGAGAAGCGCCGCGCACTCTGCCGCCGTCTCCGTGGTGAAGCGCAGGCGTCCGTACCGCAGGCCGCACCGGAATACCTCCGGCTTGTCCGCCAGCACCAGCGTCTTTCCGTTCTCGATCTCGCACCGGCACCCGTAGGCGCACAGCACCGGGAACTGCTCGCCCCGCCGGTCGGTCAGCACGCTGCCCGCCCCATGGGCGCAGCCAACGCTGTTCTTCGTCACGCAGTTTTCGGTGATCATCAGCGGCAGGCGGCCATAGACAAGGGCCTCGCAGTCCGCATATTTTCCCAGGTCCCGCACCTGCTGCCACCGCAGCTCAAAGCTGGCCGTCACGGACGACAGCCCCTGCTCCTGCCAGAAGCGCACCGCCCGGCTGTTGTACACGTTCAGGCCGAAGTCGCCGCGGAGCGTTTTGCCCAGCCCCTTCACGATGGCCAGATGGCCCAGGTTGCCGATGGCCGCGGAGGCGACCTCCGGGTGCCGCTGCAGAATATCCCGGAACACCGGTTCGTCCGCCGTGCGGAATATCCGGGGCAGCACCGCGCAGAACTCCGCCTGCCCGATATAGGGCATCAGGTCCATCTTATCCAGCAGCTCCGCCGGGATATACACGATAGCGGGGCGTTCCGCCAGCAGATCGGCCGTCAGCTGATCGGGCCTGCTGATGGACACGGTAAAGTCCAGCTCCGCCGCGCCCGCCGGGGCCTCCGGCAGGGGAGAGGCGGGCAGTTCACGGCGCTTCGGGATGTCCGTCCGCCGATCCGCCAGCTCGTCCAGCAGCTCCCGCCGCAGCGCGTTCACCGCGCTGGCGGACACCATCAGCCCCTCGTCCAGCTCTATTTCGATCTGATCCGCCGCGAACACCGTGCCGCCGGTCTTGGTCAGCCGCTGCCGCAGCTCCTCCGCCGTCACCGCCCGGTTCCGTGCTTCCTCCGGCGCATCGCCCGTGGCTAAGGCTATGGTCACGCCGTTCCGGACGGCGCACGCGCCGCTCAGCCGCACCGGTTCGCCCCGGCGCACCGTCAGCCGCAGGTTCACAGGTATCTTTCGGTTTTCTTTTCCGTTTTCGTATGTCTCGCGGGCGCGGGCGAACAGCTCCTTTGGCTCCGGCACGTTCTCCGGCCGGGTGCCGAACATGGGCTTGCCCTTTTTGACCAACCAGTAGCCGTCGGTGAAGCCGCTGCGGGAGAAGGCCTGCTCCAGTGCCCGGGACTCCTCCGCCGTGGGCAGCCGCTTTTCGTCCAGCAAACGGCGGTAGATGCCCGTCACCACGGCCACGTATTCCGGCCGCTTCAGCCGGCCCTCGATCTTCAGGCAGGCCACGCCCATGTCCTCCATGTCCTGCAAATAGGCCGATAGGTTGGCGTCCTTCAGGCTCAGGGGATGCGCGCCCCGGCAGGGGCCGTTCACGCCGTAGGGCAAGCGGCAGGGCTGGGCACAAGCGCCCCGGTTGCCGCTGCGCTGTCCCAGCACGGCGCTCATCTCGCACTGGCCGGAGTAGCACATACACAGCGCCCCGTGGCCGAATACCTCGATCTCCGCGCCGCAGCCGGCGCAGATCTCCCGTACCTCGTCCCGGTCCAGCTCCCGGGCCAGCACCACGCGCTCCATGCCCAACGCCGCGGCCGCATTGGCGCCGCCCAGCGTGAACAGGCTCATCTGCGTGCTGGCGTGAAGAGGCAGGTCCGGCACGATCTCCTTTGCCAGGGTCAGCAGGCCCCAGTCCTGCACCAGCACCGCATCCACGCCCATGGCGCTGGCCTTCCGCAGCGCCGCGGCCGCCCCGGGCAGCTCCCGGTCGGTCAGCAGGGTGTTCAGGGTCAAAAAGACCCGCACGCCCCGCAGATGGCAATACCGCACCGCCGACGCGAATTCCTCGTCGGTAAAGTTTTTCGCGCTTCGCCGCGCGTTGAACGCGCCGAAGCCCATATACACCGCGTCCGCGCCGTTCTGCACCGCTGCGGTCAGCGCCTCATATCCCCCCGCGGGGGCCAAAAGCTCCATCATTACCGGCGGTTGTTCTGGTTCTGGGCGTTCTGCAGCTTCCGGCGCAGCTCAGCGGCCTCGTTCTTAGCGCGGCTGGCCTCGTCCAGATAGGTCTTCACCTGCCGGCGCAGATTTTCCGCGCCCTCCTGCGCCTTGGTGAGCTGGTCCGCCAGATTGACCGCCGCCAGCACTGCCGCCGCGTCACGGCTCATGTGGGCGCTGTCCATCAGCTTCTGCATCTCCGCATCCACCATGCTGCCGATCTTCTCCATGTAGGCGGCGTCCTCCTCCGCTACGAGGATATACTCCGTGCCGCAGATAGACATCGTTACCCGGTTCGCCATGCCAAAACCCTCCTTAATTCATTTCGTTGGGTATATATACTTATACAAATAGCATTATACCACAAAACCCGCCGGAGAAAAGTCTATTTTGGCGAAAAGCGGAAATTTGTAAAAAGTTGTCCCGCCCCGCTTTACGCCGACCCCTTTTTCGTGTAGAATGGAGAGCACGAATGAGAGGGGAGGTCATCGCCATGGACGGCTATATACTTCGGAACAGGCAGGAGCAGCTGACGCTGCCCGCCGATGCGGCCGACAAGCTGCTGCAAAGCGGGCAGGGCGACGCCGCCCTGCTGTATCTGGCCCTGCGCCGCTTCGGCCGGGGCGTCACGCCGGAGGAGCTGGAAAAGGTCCTGCCCATCAGCCGCCTGCGGATCGACGCGGCGGAGCGGATCCTTCAGGATATGGACCTGCTGCCCCGCCCGGTCCGTCAGACGCCGCCCGATCCGGCGGACGAACGCCCGGTCTACACCGCCCAGGACATCGCCGGACTGCTGACGGACAACGAGGGCTTCCGCCTGCTGGTGCCCCAGACGGAGCAGCAGCTGGGCAAGAAGCTCCGCACCGCCGACTTGCAGATATTGGCCGGTCTTTACGATGACCTGGGTATGCCCGCCGACGTGATCTATCTCCTGGTGTGCCACTGTGTCGAACGGGCTCGCAGCCAGTGGGGCGAGGGCAGACGACCAACCATGCGCCAAGTGGAAAAAGAGGGCTATCGCTGGGCACAGCTTGGCATATTTGACCAGAATTCTGCTGCGGTATACCTGAAAAAATGGGCAGAGCGCAACAGGAAGTATACTTCCTATTTGTCGAATTTACGAATTCTTAACAGGCCGCCGGTGGAGGCCGAACGCCGCTACATCGACCAGTGGATGGACATGGGATTCCCACCGGAGACGGTGGCTCTGGCCTATGAGCGCACGGTGTTCTACAAGAAGGACCTGAACTGGCGCTACCTTAACGGCATCCTGCGCCGCTGGCACGACGCCGGCTGGCACACGCCCCACCAGGTGGAGCAGGGCGAGGCGGCCGGCAAGCGGCCCGCTGCCGCCGGTAAGTCCGCCGCCCCCGCCGGGGACAAGGACGCCTGGATGCGCCGCTATATCAAGAGGTGAGAGTATGTCATACGACGGTATCATCATGCAGCGGGCCATTGCCCGCTTCGACCAGGCCCGCCAGCGCCGGGAGGCCGAGCTGGACCAGCGCCGCCGGGAGGTCTTTGCCCGCCAGCCCCGCCTGCGGGACATCGACCGCACCCTCCGCACCACCATGAGCCGCATCGTGGCCGCCGCCGCCAAAAAGGGCGAGGACCCGCTGCCCGCCCTGCGGGTCCTACGGGACGAAAATCTCTCCCTGCAGCGCGAGCGCGCCGCCCTGTTGGAGGACATGGGCTATCCCGCCGACTATCTGGAGGACAAGCCTGCCTGCTCCCTCTGCGGAGACACCGGCTACACCCGGTCCGGCGTCTGCGCCTGCCTGAAGCAGTACTACGCCCGCGAGCAGCTGGCGGAGCTCTCCCGGCTTCTGCCGCTGGGCGAGGCCCGGTTCGACACCTTCCGCTTCGACCTGTACGACAGCGCCGTGTGGGACAGCTACGGTGTTTCGCCCCGGGCCAACATGGAGCGCAACTTCGATGTCTGCCGGGACTTTGCCCGCCAGTTCTCCCGGGGCAGCGGCAGCCTGCTGCTCTCCGGCGGCACCGGCCTGGGCAAGACGTTCCTCTCCGCCTGCATCGCCCGGGAGGTCAGCGACGCCGGCTTCTCCGTGGTCTACGACACCGCTATCAGCGTTTTCTCCCGCTATGAGGACGCCAAGTTCCGCCCCGACGAGGTCAGCGATGCCGACGTCCGCCGCTGCGAGAGCTGCGACCTGCTGATCCTGGACGACCTGGGCACCGAGATGACCACCGCCTTTGTCCAGAGCGCCCTCTATCAGATCGTCAACGGCCGTATGCTCTCCGGCAGGTCCACCATCATCAGCACCAACCTGGCCCCGGAGGAGCTGGGGCATCGCTACGGCGCGCCCATCCTCTCCCGCATCGAGGGCGCCTACCAGATCCTGCCCTTCTTCGGCGAGGATATCCGCACAAAGCAGTGACCGCCGCACCCGCCCCGACAGGGGCGGGTGCATTTTTTTATTTCCCGACGGTCTTCGTCCGTTTTCGACAGACCTCCCGCCGTACAATAGGCGAAAAAAGGAGGCGACCGCCATGAAAAAAGACCAGAAGACCGATTTCCTCTCTGCCCGTGTGCGATACATACCCATCAACGATATCCGTCCCAACCCCCAGCAGCCCCGCCGCCGGTTCGACTCGGAGAGTTTGCAGGAGCTGGCGGCCAGCATCGCCGCCTACGGCATTCTGCAGCCCATCACCGTCCGGCAGCAGGGCGCAGTCTACGAGCTGGTGGCCGGCGAGCGCCGCTGGCGGGCGGCGCGGATCGCCGGGCTGCGGCAGGTGCCCTGTCTGCTGGCCCGGGTGGATGAGGAGGACGCCGCCCTGCTGGCCCTGATCGAGAACCTCCAGCGCCGCGACCTGGACTACATGGAGGAGGCGGCCGCCATCGCCCGCCTGCTCCGCCGCTACGGCCTCAGCCAGCAGCAGGCGGCGGAAAAGCTGGGCCGCAGCCAGTCCGCCGTGGCCAACAAGCTGCGTCTGCTGCGGTTGGAGGAGCCGGTGGCGGAGGCTCTGCACCGCTACGGCCTGACCGAGCGCCACGCCCGTGCCCTCCTGCGTCTGGAGGACCCGGAGCAGCGCCTTGCCGCCGTCGAACACATCGGCAAAAACCAGCTGAACGTCGCCGATGCCGAAGGTTACATAGACCGTCTGGTCGCGCAAAACCAGACGACGCAGCCCCGCCGCCGCAGCGCGTATATCATCAAGGATGTCCGGCTGTTCCTCAACAGCGTGGACCGGGGCGTCCGGCTCATGCAGACCGCCGGCGTCGGCGCCAAAGTCTCCCGCCGGGATACGGAGGACACCATCTGCCTCACCGTTACCATTCCCCGCGCAAAGCCGCAGAAAGATGTGTCGTAACGCTTTTGTAACCCATTCCTTGACAAACCGTGATACAATGCAGTAACGGCACGGCATTTTGCCGGTATTGCCCAAACCTGATGATACAAAGGAGGGGACACCATGAGCGACGAGTTGAATATGTCCTCTGTTACCGCCGATCCCGCGCCGGAGACGGCCGGCAAGCGCGCGGCCCCGGAAGAAAAGCCTCCCAAGACCCCCGGCAAAAGAGCCGGACTGATCATCGGCATCGCCGCGGCGGTGCTGGTGCTGGCCTACGCGGGCTGCTGTGTGGCCGCCAACGCGCTGTATTCCCACACGGCGTTTCCCAACACCTCCGTGCTGGGCATGGATATGTCCGGCCTGTCGGCGCAGGAGGCCGAGCAGCGCTGGACGGAGCAGGGGAGTGCCCTGCTGGACGGCATGACCATCCGCCTGACCCGTGACGGGCAGGAGATCGGCAGCACCACCCTTTCCGACCTGGGCGTCACCGTTCTGCCCGTCTATGTCTCCAAGGCTGCCGGCTGCGACGTGCAGGACCGGGGCTGGGGCAGCGATGTGACCGCGTTCCTCCGCGGCGGCTGGCGCTTTATCAAGAGCTGGTTCAGGGCCGTGGATGTCACGCCCCAGCTGGACGTGGACGAGGCGAAGCTCACCGCCGCCTGCGAGGAGCTGTCCGACACCGTGGGCTGCACCGTAACGGACGGCGGCTACCGGCTGGCGGAGGGTGAGGGCCTGTACATCACCAAGCCGCAGGACGGCGAGAAGCTGGACGCGGCGGCGCTGCGCGCCGAGTTGGCGCAGCGCTTCGAGAGCCGCGACCTGTCCGCGGCAGCCCGGTCCGTGGAATGTGTGTTCGCGGCCCACACCGCCGCGCCCATGGACGTGCAGGCGCTCCACGACGAGATCGCCGGCACCATGGCCGCCGCCATCTGCGACAAATCCACCGGCAAGCCCACCCAGTCCCGCGTGGGCGTACAGTTCGATGTGGAGACGGTGCAAAAGCAGCTGGACGCCGCCCAGCCGGGCGAGGAATTCCTGGCTGACGCCCAGGTACAGTTCCCGCCCGCCGCCACCGAGGAGTTGGAGCAGGCCATGTTCCGGGACGTGATCGGCACCTGCACCACCACCTGCGCCGGCCCCTGGGGCCGCCGCCAGAACATCAAGCTGGCCTCCGCCGCCATCAACGGCCGTATCTATAACCCCGGCGAGGAGTTCTGGTACAACGCCACTGTGGGCCAGCGCACCGAGGCCCGGGGTTTCCAGCCCGCCGCCGCCTACTCCGGCGGCAAGACCGTTACCTCCATCGGCGGCGGTATCTGCCAGGTGTCCTCCACGCTGTACTACTCCGCCCTCATGGCGGATCTGCAGATCGTCCTGCGCTACGCCCATATGTTCGACCCCGGCTATATGCCCGTCACGGGCTGTGATGCCACGGTCAGCTGGGGCGGCCCGGACTTTGCCTTCCGCAACAGCACCAACTACCCCATCAAGATCACCACCAGCTACAACGACGAGACCAACCAGCTGACCATCACCCTGCTGGGCACCAAGACCGACGACCACTATGTGGAGATGACCAACCAGTTCCTCTCCTACTCCGAGCGCAAGACGGTCTATCAGGAGTCCGAGTCCGTGGCCCCCGGCACCACCGAGGTGGAGCAGTACGGCCACAACGGCTACGCCGTCCAGACCTACCGCAACGTCTACGCCGGCGACGGCACGCTGCTGCGCAGCACCAAGGAGGCGTACAGCGACTACGACCGGGCCGACAAGATCATCCTGGTCGCCCCCGGCGAGCTGCCGCAGTAAATAAAGAAACAGCCCCCTGCCGGGGGCTGTTTTCTGCTTTCGCTGTGTCTTCGCCGGGAGCAGACAGAGAAAAAGACCGGCGAAAGCCGGTCTTTTCTTTCTGCGTATCATTCTCTCCGCAGGGCTTCAATGGGGTTCAGCTTCGATGCCTTCATGGCCGGCACCAGGCCGAACACCACGCCGATGACCATGGAGAAGGCCACCGCGATGATGCACGCCGGTATGCTGATGGCCACCGGTGTCCCCATGATGTGGGACATCATCTCCGCCAGGCCGATGCCCGTAGCCACGCCCAGTATGCCGCCCATGCTGGTCAGCACCGCCGCCTCCGTCAGGAACTGCCAGAGGATGCGGCTCTGCTGCGCGCCGATGGCGATCTTCAATCCGATCTCGCGGGTGCGCTCGGTGACGGACACCAGCATGATGTTCATCACGCCGATGCCGCCCACCACCAGCGAGATAGCCGCGATCCAGATCAACTGCTTGTTGGTGCTCTCCGACAGGCTCTGCAGATCGCTGGCCTGCTGCAGAAGGTCCTTGGACTCGTACTTGTACTTCGTGGTCCGGATGGCGTTCTCGTTCAGATACTTGGCCACATTGTCGCCGGCGGCGGTCATGTCGTTGGTGCTGGTGGCCCGCACCGCCGCGTACTGGGGTTCATCATACCGGTACGGCACCGACCAGCACACGTCCGGGATGAAAATGGTCCCCGCTGTGCTGCCGGCGTACATCTGATAATCCTTAAAGTTGTTGATCACCGGTCCGCTGCTGGACCGGGAGGACACCACACCCACCACGGTGAACGGAATCCCGTTGATCTCGATGGTGCCGCCGATGGGGTTCTCGCCCTGGAACAGCGACTTTGCCGACTTCGCGTCGATCAGCGCCACATTCCGCCGGTTCTCATAGTCCGCCGCCGTGAAGGACCGTCCGTAGTTCACCGCGTAGTCCACGGCCGTCAGATAGTGGTCGTCCACGCCGTACAGCGACCCGCTGAACGCCGTATTGCCCACGTATACGTTGTCGCACCAATCCCGGGAGTAGTACATACTCACCAGCGACACGCTGCCCAGCTTCTCCATCTCATCCCGCATCTCCCGGGTCACTGGGTCGATACCCTCCGGCAGCGCCGAGTAGTTCAGGTCGAAATAGTTTTGGCTGTCCGTGGCGCCGATGGTCACCCGCACCACGTTGTTGCCCGCGCCGATCAGGTTCTGCTTGATCTGCTCGTTGGTGCCCTGAATGGTGGACACGATGGTGATGATCGCGGCGATACCGATAATAATGCCCAGCATGGTCAGAAACGACCGCAGCTTGTGGCTCCACACGCCCTGAAAGGCGAGATTTATATTTTCCAACATATGGTTATCCCGCCTCCTTTATATGCCGTAGTTGTACAGCTGGTCGGCCGTGGCCTCCTGGGTGTGGGCACCCTCCACCACGTCGCGTCCATAGGGGAACGCCACATAGTCGTCGATGGTCAGCCCGCCCCGTATCTGGGTGTAGCTGCCCCACAGATCCCGGCCGGTCTGTACCCACCGCTGCTCCAGTCTGCCGTCCTCGCCCCGGGCCATCACATAGCTCTTGCCGTTGTCGGTCCGGATGAACATACTCTCCAGATACAGTGAACTGCCGCTTTCTTCCGCGCTGGTGTCCTTCTGGTACTGTATATCCACATAGTCATTGGGCTGCAAATTCGCGTCCTCGGTGACAAACACCTTGAAGGGGTAGTAGGACACGTTGCTGTTGCCGTCGCCCCAGTTGTTGCCGTTGCTGGTGGGATAGTCGTCGATGGACACGATGGTGCCCTCGCAGGCCGCTCCGGTCATCCAGCTGCTGATGGATACGCTGTCGCCCACCTGCACGCTGCCCAGATCCATCTCGCTGAGGGTGCCGGTGACGTAATATCCGCCGCCGCCGGACAGCTCCACCACGGCCTCGCTGTTGTTATAGGCCTCGTCCGGGTCCCGCACGGCCTTCACCGTGCCGTCGAACTCCGCGTACACGTTGCCGTCGCCCAGCTCCGCCAGCTTCTTGTCCAGCTTCAGCTTCGCCACCTTCAGGTTGACCTCCTGCTCCTTTACCGCCTGAGCCTTCTCCAGAATGGCCTTGTTCAGATCCAGCTGGGTCATGGAGGCATCCAGCAGCTCCTGCACCTGGGCGATCTTCCGCTGCAGCTTAGTCACCGTCTCGCCGTATGTTTTTTCCGGGTCGGAGAAGGAAGCCTCGGGCGTCATCAGCACCATGCTGATCTCCGTCTTTGCCTCCGTGGCGGGCTGCCCCTCGGAACCCTCCGTCCCGGCGGTATACTGCCCGGTGATACGGATGCCCCACTGGTTAGCCAGCAGGCCGCCCTTGATGTCGCCGCTGCGCGTCACAAGCACCACATAGACCTCCACCTTGGGGTTTGCCTCGCCGATGGGCTTGTTCAGCAACGTGAGGATCTCCTTGGCGGCCTCGTCATTCAGCGGCTTTTCCAGCGGCCACAGAATGAAAAACGGGTTCTTAGCTGTGCCGCCGGGGGTCTCCGCGTCCGCCGGTGTGATGTTCTCCGGCGCGGTGATCTTCGTCTCGTCGACGACGGAGGAGGGGTCGTCCTTGATGGCCTTTTCCAGCTCATCCTGAAGCTTCTTCAGCTCCGCCTCCAGCGTCTCCTTGTTCTTCGCCTTCTTCAGCAGCTCCAGCTCGTTTTTCATGACCTCCAGGTTCTCCGTCTGCCGGTCATAGTCGATCTTGGCGCGCTCCACCGTGGCCTGTGTCAGCGTGGAGTCGTAGCTCACCAGCGCCGTGCCCTTCTTGACGCTGTCGCCCTCCTTGACCCACACCTTCTTCACCGTCTGGCTCTGGGAGATGTAGATCTTCTGCAATTTGTCCGTGGTCACCATGCCGCTGGTGTTGGAGGTGTCCCCCCAGTAGTCGGTCATGGCGAAGTCGTTGACGGCGTATACGTTCACGTCGCCCCGCTGGGCGTTCCGGGCGATGGTCAGTCCGCCCCACACCGCGCCGCACACGCCTACCACGCACACGGCGGTGATAATGACCCTTTTCAGCTTTTTGCTCATGCGCGGCTTCTCGCCATCGGGGTTCTTTTCGCCGATATGCAGCTTTTCCCGCAGCGTCAGCTTCTCACTCATAGTCGTCACCTCCCGACAGTACGCCGTCCCGTATGGTCATGACCTTGGCGGCGTGGTTGGCGATGGAATGGTCGTGGGTGATCATGATGATGGTGGAGCCGCCGTCATGCAGCTGCTGAAACAGCTCCATCACCGCCGCGCCGCTGGCGCTGTCCAGCGCGCCGGTGGGCTCGTCGGCCAGCAGCAGCTTCGGCTTGCCCACGATGGCCCGTGCGATGGCCACCCGCTGGCACTGTCCGCCGGACAGCTGGTCCGGCCGGTGATCCACCCGGTCGGAAAGCCCCACTGTCTCCAGCGCGGCCCGGGCCCGTTCCAGCCGTTCCGCCTTCTTCACCCCGCCGTACAGCAGGGGCAGCGCCACGTTCTCCACCGCCGTCAGCTTGGGCAGAAGGTTGAAGCTCTGGAACACGAAGCCCAGCTCCTTGTTCCGTACCTCCGCCAGCTGCTTGTTGTTGCAGGTGGTCACGTCCCGTCCGCCCAGCAGATAGCTGCCGCTGGTGGGCACGTCCAGACACCCGATCAGGTTCATCAGCGTGGTCTTGCCGCTGCCGGAGGGGCCCATGATGGCCAGATACTCGCCCTCCTCCACGTCAAGGTTCACGTTTTTCAGGATATGTGCAACGCCCTTGCCCATGGGGTAGTCCTTGCATATATCGCGCATTTCCAGGATCATGGTCAGCCCTCCCTCGGCGGTGTGATCACCGGCGCGGTGGCCTCCGCCGTGCCGTCGGGTAGCACGGTCACGGTGCTGTTGGTGACAGAGCCGCCGTCATCAGTTACCACGCCGTCCTCGGCGGGCATATCGCCGCCGTCCACGCCGTCCATGGGCACGTTTTCGTCGATTTTTTCACCGCCGCCCTCGGGGTATACCTCGCCGCCGCTGGTGCCGGGGTCAAAGGTGGCGTCGTCATAGGTGATGCACGCCATACCCGCCTTCAGGCTGTCGTCGGGGAAGGCGATGTAGTCCTCCGCCGTCAGGCCGTCCAGCACGGGATAGGTATCCGTCTCCCCGTTGTATTCGCCCAGCTTCAGGCTGCGCTTTTCCAGCTTATCCTTGCTGCTCTTTGCCCAGACCCACGGGCTGCCGTCGGCATCGTTGATGAAATAGCTGGGCAGGTTGATGGCGTTGGCGTCCGTCTCGTCCTCCTGACCGTAGTCCGGCTCGATGTACACATGCTGCCCCATCAGCAGGCCGTCGCCCTTGCCCTCCAGCTTCACATAGAAGGGGTACTTGCTGGACATGGCGGTGTCGCTGTCGCCGTAGTCGCTGCGGGTCTGCTGGGCATTGTTCCAGTCGATGGAGTCGATGCTGCCCTTCCACGTCTGGTCGCTGACGCGGGAACGGATCACCACCGCCGTGCCCTGCGTCAGCACGGAGGCGTTGTTCTCGTTGACGTAGCCCTTGACACGGAAGCCGCCCGTCTCCACCACCGTCATGAACGGCAGGGCGTTGCCGTTGTTGTCGGTGCCGCCGTCGGCGTTGATGGACTGCACCTCGCCGTTCACCGGGGAGGTGACGGCGGCGTTCTTGGTGCTGGTCTTCAGCTTTTCGATGTCCTTCTTCTTGGTGGCGATGTTGCCCTGGGTGGTCAGCACGTTGACCTTGGCTGTCCGCAGGTCGAGAGAGTACTGCCGCTTGGTGGCGTCGTCATACGTCTCGTCCATCAGCTTCTGGATGCGATCCACCTCGGCCTTCTGATCCTCCAGCGTGGCGTTCAGCTGCTCCAGCTCCAGCTGCGCCATCTCCAGATTGCTCCGGGCCTCGCTGAGATCGTAGGTAAACAGCACGTCGCCCTCCTTCACCGTGTCGCCCACCTTTACCCGGATGTCGGACACGGCCATGGAGTCGTCCTTCTTGATCTTCGTCTCGCCCAGGGGACTGACGATGCCGGCGAACCGATCCGCCAGACCCACGGAGCCAAGGCCGCAGATCATGGACACGGACTGGACGGAGGCCTCGCCCTCCACCTTGCCGCAGCCGGCCATGCAGGTCATCAGCATGACCAGCGCCAGCACAAATGCCGCTTTTTTCATGATGTAGTCTCCTTTTCCTCTCCCACGGAGCCGTGGGGAAATTTTCCTACCCTTATAGACGGAAGGGAAGGGGGGATGGTTCCGCTTTCGCTTTCATCTCATCACACCATGACCGGCGGCTGTCATTCGTGAACAAACTGTGAACGAACGATTAAGAGCTGTATAAGGTTTAGCGACAATCCGGCGCTAAAACCGTGGGGAAATATTGACACGGCACGGCGCTTTGACCTATTATTAGTATAAACGATTCCCCACCGCCGGAGGTTTTTCTTATGAACAAAAAACGTATCCGCCAGATGGATCTGGCGCTGCGGCGGCGTCTGGCCGACCGCCCTGCCGCCGATTGCCTCGCCGGTCACGCCGACCTGCTCCGCCGCATCGAGACGGAGGGCTATATGCAGCGCTTTGCCCCGCTGTTCAACGGGGCGCGGCTGCGCTGCGCCGATGTGCTGGCGCTGTGCCGGGAGGAGCTGGACGCCCTGTGCGGCGGCGCGCCGCAGGAGGGCTGGCTGAGCTATGCCTACGACTACGCCCGGCGGCTTTTGTACCCGGAAAAGACCGGCGCGGAGCCTTACGCCGCCGGCGCGGTGTTCCTGCTGTCGGTGCTGCAGGTGCTGTTCGCCGCCGAGGGGGAGCTGCTGCCCCACGACCCGGCGTGGACGTTCGATTTCCTCACGGAGCAGGAGCTGGCCGACAGCGCCTGCGCCCCGTCCTATACAAAATTCCTGCGCCAGTGGAAGCGGGAGTACGTCTATGAGCTCATGCGGCTGGGGCTGGAGGTCACGCCCTACCGCACGCTGGAGCACATCGCCGGCGTCCATCACATCGCCGTCACCGCCGCCCGCGCCCTGCACCGGGGCGGCACGCCGGTGGACGTGGCGCTGGTGTCCGGCGCCGCCGCGGGACACGATATCGGCAAGTTCGGCTGCCGCCCCGGCGAGCGGGTGCCGTATCTTCATTATTACTACACAGACCTGTGGTTCCGCCGCCGGAGGATGACCGACATCGGCCACATCGCCGCCAACCACTCCGTGTGGGATCTGGAGCCGGACTATCTGTCCGCCGAGGCGCTGCTGCTGATCTACGCCGACTTCCGGGTGAAGCAGCTGCGGGGCGAGGATGGCCGGGAGATCACCCGCATCTCCACGCTGGCGGAGGCCTTTCAGGTGATCCTTGCCAAGCTGGACGACGTGGACGGCGAGAAGAAAAAACGCTATACACGGGTGTACGCCCGGCTGGAGGACTTCGAGCAGTACATGGTCAGCCGGGGCGTGGACGTGACCATGTCCGGCGGCGACACCGACCCCCTGCCGGAGAAGCACACCTCCCTCATGACCGATGACGAGGCGCTCCGCGCCCTGACGCTGCGCTGCGTGGGACACAACATCACCCTCATGCACCGGCTCACCGACCAGCGCAGCTTCGCCCGGCTGCTGGAGGAAGCCCGCGGCGAGACGGACTGGCGCCGTCTGCGGGCGTATCTGGCGGTGTTCGAGTCCTATTCCCTCTATCTGCACATCCCCCAGAAGGTGCAGACCCTGACGTTCCTCTATGAGCTGCTGATGCACCGGGAGGGCGACATCCGCCGCCAGGCGGCGGCGCTGCTGGGCGAGCTGATCGCCGGCTTCCACGCCGGCTACGCCAAGGAGCGCCCCCAGGACAGCCGCCCCGATCCCCGCGCCACCACCGATCTGGAGCAGTGGAAGCTCTATCTGGACAAGATCCTCTACCCCGACCACAAGCTTATGCCCCAGCACCGCCGCTGGATCGGCTACACGCTGAAATTCGCCGTGGGCTCCCTGCTGAGCCACTGCCCCGGCCGGGAGGAGCGCTTCCTCGCCCCGGTGTTTGCCTACTACCGCCGGCCGGAGGCGCTGGACGACTACACCGCCTTCCAGCTGCTGGACACCGCCGCCGCCCTGCCGGACGAGGCGTATTCCCCCCGCCGCGTCCGGGAGATGACGGATTTCGCCGCCGCCCTGTCCCGCCGGGAGGAGCTGACCGTCCGCATGGCCGCCGTGCTGCTGCTGGATCGCCTGTACCGCCTGTGCCCCGACGGGGGACGGGCGCTGGCGGCGGTGGAGGCCGTCTCCTGTGACGACAGCGGCACCCTGCGCTATCTCCGCCAGGACGTGCTGGCGGAGGGCGAGCCGCTGCTGCTGCCGGAGGAGGTGGTGTCCGAGATATTCCTGGACAATCTCAAGACCGCCACGCCGTGGATCACCAAGCAGGCCAACCTGCGGCTGCTGACGGATTTTGCCCGCAGCGGGCAAAGCCCCGCCCTGCACATCGCAACCCACCTGTCCAACCTCATCAAGGTCAGCGACCGCGTCACCGTCCGCCACAGCGCCGGCAACGCGCTGCTGGCGCTGGCGCCCCGCCTGACGGCGGATCAGCGCAACGAGGTGGCGGTGGAGCTGTGCCGCGGTCTGGAGCTGGGACAGCAGGAATTCACCAAATATATCCCCGACTATCTGGGGCGCTTCGCCCTGTGGCTGCCGCCGGCGGAGCTGGACGAGGTCATAGACGACCTCCACGTGAACCTCAGCTCCTCCGACAGCCGCGTTACCGCCTCCGTGCTGGACACCGTGGGCGTGATCTACGAGGAATACGACGCCTACCGCTCCCGCTTCCCGGAGACGGACGAGGCATATTGAACTGCATAGCCTGTTCGGTTACGTGGAATTCATCTTCTACTTCTGATGCAAAGATGTTCCAGTCGGCAC
>ENA-USZK01000460-USZK01000460.1-human-gut-metagenome-genome-assembly--contig:-NODE-460-length-22172-cov-9.048427_pt1 | contig 22172 bp, 20 predicted proteins | sample MGYA00250043_ERZ773534 | MGnify/ENA primary metagenome ERZ773534 (study PRJEB29103, sample SAMN06112056) | human gut metagenome | biome: human gut; feature: ankylosing spondylitis patient; material... | reverse complement strand
ATTTAATTATCTCACTCATCGTCCTCTCCCACAGCCGAAAGCTTTTTATATCGGCGGTGTTCGATTATCTGCTGTTTGTGCTGTTCAAAATACTCGTCATATCTGTTTCTGCCAAACTTCATTATCAAGTTATGATTATAATTCATAAGCTTAGCCGTAAATTCATCACTATCAGCGTAATACAAATTAAGAAAATCATTATGATCATATCTCTGACCCTTTCGGTCAAAATCAAGCAAGTCAAGAAGCATTGCGGCATTAAAATCTATTTTCAGATCCTTATGGCTAAGGTTTTCTGTCTTTTCATCACCCACCATATAAACATGATATAATTCTGAGTCGGCAATAAATCTGTATTCATAGCCACCCTCTTTATTCTTTAATGAAGCGGTGATAATTGCTTTTTTACTCTTGATATCATTATTGAAAAGACCCTTTATACGGCTGAGCAAACGATATGTTTCATAAAACTTCTTCTCTTTTATATCTCCACGAAGAATATTCTCCTCAGAATCCTCCTTGCTGAAAGACTTATTTCCGGCTTCGCTTTCAAACAATGCCTTTGCCGCAACAGCGTTCCAATAATTTTTCACATATACGCCCTGACCATTATCCTGATCCTGCTCTACTCTGAAATATCCGCCCTCAGGATAAATAGAAAAGGTCGTTTTGTCAAGCTTTTGCGAAAGGCTGTGCCTTTTTGCATCGGCGGCAGCACCACGGACGCTGACAATAATAACGTTTCCAACTATTCTTATAATGCCTATGGCAAGATTGGCGGCTATCACAAAAGGCAGTATAAAGCCCCATGTAATAGCAAAGGTCGCACGCAGAGCAATAAGGATTATCCACAAAGGTCCCCATATGGTCATACCTAGATCGACCTCATATTCCTCACGGGTCATCTCATCTTCAAGGAGAACAACTTTTGAAAAGTTATTATACACAGAACCAAACACATTGAAGCCCTTTCGCCCTATCCTGAACGGAAAGCCTGCTGCAAATATCCAGCAAAGTACGCCTGAGATAAGTGCAGTGAGCCAATAGTATTCAAAATATTTTGCCTGCTTGAAGCTTATCTGCTTGTTCAGGACTTTATTCACAGGCTTTTGCAGTGGAGTCACTTTACTAAAGATATTTTTCAGGCTATTGTCAATATCAGTATACGAAGCCTTTTCACCGTCTTTGACAACGCCAAAGGCACTTCCCACAGTGACGGTCTGCTTTGAGTTTTCAGCTATGTACTTATCATATCTGTCATCGTTTCCTGCGATCTTAGGTATAGCAAAGGTCACAATGATAAATGCGACCACAAGTATCACAAACTGCATCAGGGCTGTAACAATGTTTTTCATTTTCCATATGTTCCTTTCAAATATGATCTTCTAAATACATTATAATATATTGAAAGGGATTTGGCAAGAAGTATCATAAGATTTTTTTGCCATCATAAAACAAAAAAAATGCTCTGCGGGATCACACTCTCCGCAGAGCATTTTGTTTTAGTATAACTTTCCGTTTTTCTTGTAACCACCGTCAGCCTCAGAATATTTAAGGCACATAAACTGCCACTTGTAATTCCATTGCGGGCTGTCATAGACCTTTTCTCCGACTTCCAGCAAATAAGTCACTCCGTCTATCTTTATCTCGCCCCAGAAGTGCTGTCCTCCGCCATTGCGGTTGCCCATAACAAGGTTTGCGTCATAGCCGAGATAAACCATCATTTCCACCAGTGCGCCATTGTAATCAGAACATTGACCTTCTTTGTAAACAAAGATATTCTTGCTATGCGAGCCTGTCGGTATCCTGCCATATTTCAAATTCTTTCTTATCCAATCCGCAGTATATTCAATCTTCTTTGCCGCCGACCAATCTTTCTTGAAATGCTTTGAGGCAAAGTTTTTAAGTATCTTCTTCTCCTCTGCTGTAAGAGTGTGCGTCGAGGTCTTTGTTTTCTTGCCCTGAACGTTGTAGATCTTATAAGTGCTGTGGCTCTTCTTTGTTGCCGCATTAAGTCTTGAAACAGTGTTTATCTTGCATTGGATACCCGTCCAGCTACTGTAAACCACCTTTCCGTTTATGGTCTTATAAGCCCTCATTTTGAAGTGATAATTCTTTGAACCTGAAAGGTCTGATTTTGTATAAGAGGTTGTGCTGTTCTTTGTTATCTTCTTGAGCTGAACATAATCGTTATAGCAATCCTTTGGCATACTATAGTAATCGTTATGTGGGATAGTCCACTCATCGCCCTTGCACCAGTATATCTGATATCCATCAGCCTTTGTGTTCTTCTTCCAGCTTATTGTGACTTTCTTATTATAAGCCTTTACCGTCATTTTCGGAGCGGATAACTTTGTGTTGCCTTTTACTGTTATATAAGGGCCGGTCTTAGAGTTGTATTCAAGCTTTACGGCATAAGTATAACTCGTTGCCTCTGAAAGCTTCTTGTCAGTATAGCTTGTGGAACTCGTGACCGTCAGACGCTTATATGTCTTTTTCTTTGGATCATAGCGATAAACCCTGTATTTGCAATTGCCGATCTTGTTCCAGCTAAGCTTTACAGAAGTGGTAGAGTCAGCGGTAGCCTTAAATCCCGTTGGCTTTCCAAGGACGATCTTGAATGTTGTCGAAACAGGGTACCTGCTTTCGTAGTTTCCGCCAAGAGTAACAACAGCGGTCGCTGTGCCTACATTTGTGTTATTGTAATATGTTACAGTATAGTCAGAACTCTTGATCATATTTCCGTCCGCCTTGACAAAAAGGCTCGGTCTGACAGCTTTGCCGGTATAATCCACATCTGCTATCTTTAGTATCTCGACCTCAGAAACAGCTTTCGGGCTGATAGTGAAAGGCACTGTCACATATCCTGTATAGCCGTTCATTCCTGCTATGGTCATATAGCCTGTTCCGGCATTCACGTTGTTTGTGTATGATACATTATAATCAACACCACATCTTAGCACCTCACCACTAACTGTAACAACAGGTGCAGGAGTCTGAGCGTAGCCCGTGTAGGTGCAGCTAGTATCCACAGAAATATTCTCGCTGGATATTTCAGCCTCTACAACGTTATACTCAAAGGAATCGGTTCCATTAAAGTTGCCGATACCTTTAATATAAGCATAATGCCAGCCAAGCTCGCCACAGTCGTCCTCATATTCGATCTCATAGTCAACGCCCTCAGCAAGCACAATATCATTGTATGTAACAATAGGTTTTGGCTGAACAGGGTTACCGGCACAATAGCTCTGCTCATACTCGCAGTCAATATTCGCACGGTAAATATCAGTTGGCACGATATTAAAATTCTTTGTAAAGCTTCCTGTGTAATTACCTATACCAGTGAAAGTAGCCGTCGCAGTACCTACGTTTATGTTGTTCTCATAAGTAACAACATAGTCCTCGTCCTCAGTGAGCCGGTAATAGTTGTTGCTGTCCATAAGAGAATAGCCATAAAGCGTCTTTTCCGTGCCGTCATACGTCTGATCGCCTTCATACCAACTGCTATACATATCCTCAGTCAACTGAATGGCTTCATCGTTTTCCGACGTATAAAGACCGACTTCCTCTCCGCCAGCAGGGATTTGTTCCTCTGCCTCAGCTCCAAAGCATACCACTGCACTTTGCAGTGCAAGGCACACTGCCACTGCCGTCGTAAGCGTCCGCTTAAATAACTTCATATTATTTTTTCCTTTCCACTATAATTTCTCACATATTACTAATTTTATCACAAAGATGTGACAATGTCAAGATAAAATACAACAAATAGAAAGCCTCATGACATTCAGTTAGATCGTGAAGTGGAGGATGTAAAATACGGTGATACCACACAAGAATAAGGAGGTCTGATTATGATCTCTGAATTTGTACGAGAACAAAAAAAAGATATATTCTGACAGCTTGATAGAATCAATATAAAGGAAATTTTATATCGGTATATATGCTCAACGCAGCATATATACCGATTTTTGTTTCAAAAAAAGTTTCTTAATTTTCTGAAATTTAAAAGCAAAGTTTTGTGTACACACAACATATTATACTGCATATGTGATAAAATTTAGTCATATTGTTCAATTAATCTACGAAAAATTGTGCTAAAATACGAAAATTATTTGTGTAAACGTTTTACTCAAATATTTAAGTTGACTTATTTTACTTTTAATAATATAATGTTTTACGTTGACAGAGTTAAGGCAGCAACGCACGAGGATAATGCAGTGCTGCCTTAGAATACCGGTATAAAAAAAATAATTGTATAAGAGGAGCTTTTTATGGTACAGAACAAAACTTTTTCTGCAAAGGCATTACAGACTTTTGTTGCTGTAATGTTTGCCGTAATAACCTGCTTCGGTTTTATGACAACACCAACCGCAGAGGCGGCATCAGGATTTTATGTAAGCGGTACTAGTATCTATGACGCTAGCGGAAACAAGTTCGTTATGCGTGGCGTGAACATTGCTCATGCATGGTACACAGAGAAGACTGAAACTTCTATCAAGGGCGCTGCAAACAACGGCGCAAATACCGTAAGAGTCGTACTTGCAAACGGCTCAAAGTACACAAAAACAAGCGCACAGGAAGTAAAGAACATCATCAGCTGGTGCAAGTCAAACAAGCTGATATGCATTCTTGAAGTACATGACGCAACAGGCAGCGACAGCACTTATGATCTTAACAAGTGCGTTGACTACTGGAAGGAAATGAAGAACGTTCTCAGCGGTACTGAGAAATATGTTATCGTAAACATCGCAAACGAGTGGTACGGTACATGGAACGGAAGCGCATGGGCTGACGGCTACAAGTCTGCTATCCGATCTGTAAGAAACGCAGGCATTACAAATATGCTTATGGTAGACTGTGCAGGCTGGGGACAGTATCCTGACAGCATCAAGGATTACGGTAAGTCTGTTTTCAACGCAGACTCACAGAAGAACACCATATTCTCCATTCATATGTATGAATACGCAGGCGGAAACGCATCAACTGTAAGAAACAACATTGATAACGCACTCAACATCGGTGTGCCTGTTGTTATCGGCGAGTTCGGCGGTCAGCACACAAACGGCGACGTTGATGAGGCTACTATCATGAGCTACTGCACAAGCAAGGGCGTAGGCTATCTTGGCTGGTCATGGAAGGGCAACAACTCTGACATGAGCTACCTCGACATTGCAAACTCATGGGACGGCTCAAGCCTTTCTTCATGGGGAAATACACTTATCAACGGCTCAAACGGAATTAAGGCAACTTCTAAGACCTGCTCAGTTTACAGCGGTTCAGGAAGCTCTTCCGGCGGTTCTCCTTCAGGAACTTCAACAGATTCCAACGGCGGAGTTCTCGGACTTGACGGAACATATTACATCAAGAGCGCACTCAGCGGCAAGTATCTTGACGTATACAAGGCAAAGGCTGACAATGGTACAAACGTTCAGCAGTACAGAGGTACGGGCGGAAACAATCAGAAATTCAAGCTTGTAAGCGACGGAAACGGCTATTACACTATTTACACAGGTGCATCAAATTACAAAAGCTGTCTTGACGTATACAACTGGAGCAGGGACAATGGTGCTAACATCAACCAGTGGCAGTATCACGGCGGTGACTGTCAGAAATTTCAGCTTGTAAAGATCGGCGACGCTTATGCTATCAAGACAAAGATCTCAGACTGCTACTCATGCCTTGACGTTTACGAACAGAACACAGCTGACGGAGCAAACATTAACCAGTGGAGCTACTGGGGCGGAAAGTGCCAGCTTTGGTATCTTGAATCAACATCAGGTTCTTCCTCATCTTCATCTTCTTCAAGCAGTTCAGACAGCAATTACAAATCGATCTTCTGGAGTTCTTCAACTGCTTCAGCATGGGGTCAGGCTGTTTCAGCAATGACTTCAAAGAATGGCGGAAGCTTCAACGCATATGACATTCAGTCAAACGGCTACTTCTACGTTGAATACTCAGGAACAAAGAATCAGGTAGAATTTGTTCTTCAGAGCTGGTCAGGCGGAGCAGAGTGGGCAAAGGTTTCACCAAGCGAAACAGGCACAGCAAACGGACACTACTACGCAAAGTATTCTTACAACAACTGCAAGTCAGCATTCGGCACTTCCGATTTCGGCGGAAAGCTGGATCAGATCCACGCAGGTGCAGCAAACGGCACAGTAACGATCTACTCTGTATGCTACTGCTGGTGATCTAAGATTTTTTTCAGACTTCATACTGTTTCACAGCGGTATGAAGTCTTTTTTATGCAAAAAAAGTTTTAACTGTACCTTTGATTTTCTTCCTTCAAAAAACAAAAAATCAGAGCCTACTGTTATTTATGAGTTGCCTGTACGGATTGTTCGCTTTAAAATATCAGATGACAGCTATGAAGTAATTGCTACAAATTTATCTGAAGATCTTTTTTCTTCTGATGACCTTAAATACACCGTGGGGCTTAGATATTTTCACGCAATTTTATTTCTTGATTTTATTAGCTTAATGATATTGATAGAAAGCCATGCGAGTTTCTCTTAGATTGTTTGGATCTCTATCACGAATTTTCCTTCGGAGTTCACCTTCAGACGCAATGTCTTGACATATCTATTGCAAAAGTTCTCCATTTCTTTCATGGTAGCGGTCACTTTTGTGGCTTCATATATCTTGTGAGTAAGCTCCAGAGGGTTCTCTCCAATAAGTGAGGGCAAATGCTTTTCAAGCTCTGCAAAGAGTACAGCACGTTTCAACTCCTCCGTGCCTGCGGTGCAGAAATCATCAATGGCACAATAATAGATGCCGTGCTGTGCGAGGGCGTTTTTGATCGCCGTTCCACACTTCTCGTATTCGTACATAACGAGAAACTTTGCTTTCGGCAGGCTCTCGATAAGTCCCCAAAAGTCCGAATCACTTGACACAATAATAAAAGATGTTATCCCGTCACGATAGAAGTCCGTGACTACACTTGCGGTCATTCGCACATCGACCAGTGACTTTCTGTCTGTCACTCGGTCGATCTCTATATGTTCAACGGGTATCTGCGTGAATTTAGAGAGCCAATCCCAGCCTGCGGTAGTGTTCGGATCGTCATATAGCGTGATCTTCTCGATCTTAGCAAGCTCCTCCTGATTCAAGCCTTTCAGAACACTATAAAGCTTGTATGGATCAGAGTTCTCACAATCGACAGCTATAGCTGTTTTCTCAGTGCTGTCAATAAAATTATAGATATTGTTTCGTGTTTCATCATCTGCGTCCCGATATTTCGTATAATCGGTGAAGCTGTCATTATGCTGACCGTAGATTATCTTCAAAAACTTACGGTCGGAATAGATGATGCTCCCGACTTCGGCAGGTTGCCAGTGAATATACATCTGAAATGGGTAATGTTCGATATTCGCCATATATTTATTGAACTCGGCTTTCATTACACCATTCTTATTATATTTCGGGACAAAGAACAGATCTCGAATATACTCCCAATTCAGCCAATCGTAGAATAGTTGAGAGCATTTGTCGATATTTTCATTGATGAGCCTTGTAAACTCCTGCATATACTTCTCTGAACGGCAATTCGCTTGGATAATGGTAAATCCCCATTTTTCAAGCTGTTTGATATTATCCGTATCGTACCATTCTATGTTATGCAAATTTTTGAGCTGAAACCGCATCAGATCATCGGTCTTTTTGAATTTCTGCATCAGTACGGTTCGCAGCTTACATAAATATCTTATTGTAGTGGCGTCCTTATCGGCTTGGAGCTTCTCGATAAGCTCGGAACATTCACCGTAACTCACGGTCAGTGCTGACATTCGGACGCCTATCATATAGGCTATAGTAGTAACTACCTCTTTTGTATCAACGGTCAAGTAAAACCCTCCTATTCATTTAATATGATCATCAATTGCCGTCATTATCCTGTTGAGCCGATTTTATCATGGTCTTGCTGATAGAAATTTCTGCGCTCTCCACCCGTTTGATTTTCTTGTATAATACACAGTTTACTAATTCTTCGTTTTCGTTATCCATTGCGATTCACCTCCACTCTGCCCTATATCCTGATTATAGCACAAATGGCGGTATATTGCAATGAAAAGGGCGTAAAAAAAGGGCTTACGAATTGACTTTTTCGGGGCTGTTTGGTATAATAAGAATAATTGAGGGGCAATGCGGCTTCCTCGCTTAAATCGGAATTTAGAGGTATAAAATGATTGTTTTAATAACAGGTGCTTCCCATACTGGCAAAACATTGCTAGCGCAAAAGCTGCTTGAAAAGTATCAATACCCATATTTGTCAATAGACCACCTGAAAATGGGACTTATCAGAAGCGGACAGACAGACCTAACACCTTATGATGATGATAAGTTAACAGACTATCTATGGGAAATTATAAAAGAAATGATAAAGACTGCAATTAAGAACGAGCAAAACATGATCGTAGAGGGGTGCTATATCCCGTTCAACTGGAAAGATAGCTTTGATGAAGAATATATACCTCAAATCAGATTTATATGTCTGATTATGAGCGATAATTACATCAGCTGTCATTTTGATGATATTATCAAAAACGAGAATGTAATAGAAAATAGAATGCATGATGCTGACTTCACGATTGAATCTATTAAAGAAGCTAATCAGTATAACCTTCAGCAATGCAGGATGTTCGGACTTGATTATGTTCTCATTGATGGTGAGTATGATATAGACCAGTATTGCAAATTCTGATTTAGCTTAGTAACTGAATACACTCAAACACGGATAAACCGTCCTAAATAGACGGCTATCCGTTTCTTATTCCGCATTTTTACAAAAAAAGAATGCAAAAACATTACAGCAAATAATGTTTATTCTACTGTATTTCCCCTCTCTCCTCCACAAACTCCACCAAACACATATCCTCCACAGCTATCCTAGTCTTGTCCATAAAAACAAGCTCATTAGTATAGCTGTCATAAATTCTCACTATGCCTGTCTTGGTCTGATAACTGCCACCACTTTTTCTCTTATCGGGAACAAAATATGTCACCCTTATCTCAGGACGTTCGTCAAGCATATCAAGCAGGCGGTTGAGATCGTCATTTAGCTTGTTTACCTCGTCCTCGGTCAGCTCCTCCCTGATTTCGGTGTATCTTGCAGTTTCATCAACAGCAGCGTCATAGCCTGTCAAAGCTGCAAAAGGGCTGAACTGCGCCGCCCTGTCCGATATAGACATTTGCGGATGATCGTCATAGTGCGGACGTGAAAACTGCTTTATGTCATAATAATTATCATACATTGTAAGCCCCACCTTTCATGCCTTGTGACCGCCTATACTGCGGTTACGCACCCTTGCAGTAGCGCCCTCGGTATAGTTCGTGCCTTTTAAAATGGCATTTTTCCCATATTTGTGCTTTATCAAGAGCATTGCTTCCTGCAATGCCCTTTCTTTTTCTTCTGCGCTGTTATCAGCATTTGCCGCTTCCGCCATATCAAACAAGCTTATCTGCTCATAGCTCTCAATTTCGGGGATATCCTCTTCTCTTATGACATTACAGGCGGTCAGATTAAGCCGTCTTGCAAGCAAAGTCTTGTCGATAATTCTGTCAAAAAGAGCCATGGTTGCGTCTATTATTTTTCTGGTCGAGGAAGTGTGCCTGCCTAGATTTTGAGTGCCATGGGCGTGCTTTGGTATCTTCCTGCCATAGTGGTCGCAAACCACCTCGCCCGTATAGTGACCGTCCGCCAAGCTTTCTTTATCATACCCCACAGTGAGAACGATCTGATTTGTCACAACGCCCTTATCCACAAGATCAAGGGACAGCATATCAGCCATTTCCCACAGAATGAGCCTTGTGCGCTCATAATTACACGGCTCTTGCAAGACCTGCCCAGAGGAAATGCTGTTGTTTGATGGGCGGTATGACTTCACGTCAGGTATGGCGGTAGGCTCGATACCCCATGCGTGGTCGATAAGAAGCTCGGTATTTTTGCCGAAAACCTTGTAAAGCTTCCCTATAAGATAATGGTCCAGCGACCAGCGTGAGATATCCCCCATGGTGTAAATACCAAGCTTTTCAAGACGGCTTGCTGTGCCTGCGCCCACACGCCAAAAGTCCGTGATAGGGGTATGCCCCCACAGCGTTTCTTTGTAAAGATGTTCGTTCAGCTCTGCGATACGGACGCCGTTTTTATCCGCAGGGATATGCTTTGCCACAATATCCATTGCCACCTTGCACAGATACATATTCGTTCCAACGCCTGCTGTGGCGGTTATACCTGTAGTTTTCAGCACGTTCAAAATGAGCATTTGTGCAAAGCCACGTCCGTCAACGTTATAAAGCCCGAGATAGCCCGTTGCGTCAATAAAGACCTCGTCGATAGAATAGGCGAAAATATCCTCCGGTGACACATATTTCAGATAAATCCCGTATATTTTTGCACTCACAGCCAAATATTTCGCCATTTGCGGAGTTGCCACGATATAATCAAGCTCACAGGCAGGGTCAGATAACTCCGAATATATATAGCTTTTCTTTGCAAACTGTCTTTTAGGAGCTTTCTGCAAACGCTCCTTATTGACCTGCTCCACACGCTGAATGACCTCAAAAAGCCTTGCCCTGCCTGAAATACCAAAGCTTTTCAGTGACGGTGACACTGCAAGACATATAGTTTTCTCCGTTCGGCTCTCATCAGCCACCACAAGGTTTGTATTCAATGGGTCAAGCTGCCTTTCCACGCACTCCACCGAAGCATAAAAAGATTTCAGGTCTATTGCAACATAGGTCTTTTCCATAGCATCACCGCCTTTTTCCTTTATGTATAATAGTATACCACGAAACTTTCTGTTTTACAATAGAAAATCGAACAAAAGTTCTGAATTTTTAATTAACTCTTTTCATGGCAGTTGACAAAGTAAAAAAACGTCCCCGAGGAAAGCTTGGGGACGTTAGTGTTATATTGGGTTTTAAGACGGCATACAATAGTCTACCAAGCTTCACTGTCATAAGGCTCAATAGGAATATTGTAATTCTCTGTTACCTTATAATACTTATCAGTGTCAGTGTCTACCATAAGAACATTTATATCTCCTGTGCTGAGCACATCTCCGTCAATGTAGTAGTGACTCGCTCCGTCATAGTAGATATCGTTAAATCTGCGGTCGCCTGCTATACTGCTGGTGTGGACATGCCCTGCCACCACCTTTTTGTCAAGTCCGTGTATCTTGCCAAGCCTGTGGGGATACTGCTCTGTAAAAATATAATCCTCGGTGCAGTATTCCCAAGCATTGCCCGAATCCTCGTCAATGCCTGCGTGGACAAAGATAGTGTTGCCCTCAACATGGTATCTCGGCAGACGTTCAAACCAATATCTATATGAGTCATCAGAGTCATCATATTCGCCGCTGCCTAGCATTTCATTGACCGAAGAAAAACCGCTCATCACCATTTCCTCGTGATTGCCAAGAAGCGCCACCACCTTCCTATGACCATATATATTCTGCAAGCCCATTATCTTTTTAAGCACAGCTATATTGTCCTCACCGCCGTGGATATAATCTCCCAGAAAGATAAGCTTTGTGTCAGGCTTGTCAAGGTGGTCAATAACAAGCTCCAAAGCGTCGCAAAGTGCTGAATAACAGCCGTGGATATCACTCATGCAGTATATTTTCATGCTTTTCTCCTTTTGTATCATTAGTTTGGTTGTATTCGTTTATCAGGTCTTCCATTTTTATTGTTCTCTTTTTAACCATATTCATAACTCGTTCGAGTACGTCTTTAAGACCTTTTTCGCAAATATTTTTGAGAACGTCTTCTTCGTAATTTAAATAACCTTTTTCAAAAGGCTCTCCGTTGAGAATATTTATAGGCATATACTCCTTTTTGCCGTCTGTTACTGTAGCCTTTACAAAATCGTTGAACAAGAAGAAGTCTACATAGTCCTCGAAGCTATCAAAGAAGCCAAACCATGTTTGAGCGTCTGGAATTTTATAACGAGAGAAAAGAATATCTCCGCTATATTTAAAATTCTTTTTATCGTCCAATTCTCTATACTCAAAGTAATGCTTTATTTCTAACAAAGTCAAGTCAACTCTATCTTCAATATGGCTTCCATTACCTCTATTCATATTGTATCCTTTATACCAACTCTCAGGCCAAAGGAAAGAGCCACCAAGAGTTCTTGTTGTGTAAACATATTTTGTGAGAAAATTAGCTATTGCGTCTGGGTCTTTGTCTGATTTATTTTTCTGCATTTCAAGATATCGGCTCAATGGATAATTCTTCCTAAAATATATACATGGAACTGCACTGAAACCAAACTGGTCTGAGTGTACCGTAAAGTGTTGTTTGTTACCATATTTGTCTTTATAATACACAGTTATCATGCCGTAGGGAGCTTCATTTGCTTCAAATGACAAAATTTTATTATTTTTCCGACTTATTCTTGATGCATTAAGAAAATCTGACAGGGCACTATAAAAGCCTTTATTTTCCTTACCGTCAGGGTCAATATACAATTTGTATGACCTCTCACTTTTATTCTTTATCATTTTACCATTACTTCCGAGTTCCGACACTAGCTTGTTATACTCTTTTTCAGCGTCCCCTTTATTTTCGTATGTTTTATAATTCGTTGACAGTAAACCTACCAGATACGCCTTATAGTTTTTTCTATAATTTTCTGGCTCATACAATGTTATTTCCTCATTAGTTTTCATACAAATTCCTCCTAAACATTCACATTATACTTTTTACAGAGTTCTTCAACTCGCTCTTTTATGCTTTTGACTACATTCTCAGGTCCTATCACCTCCACTTTGTCTGAATATTGCAAAGCCCAATTTACTATGCCATAAGGGCTTGTCCTTACTTCAACTATCTCAAAATCCGTCTGATTTTTAGGGAGCTTGTGTTCCTTTTTATACGCCTCTGTTGTTATCTTATAATCCTCGCCAAAGCTGTCATGGATAAAAGTAAGATTGTTCGTTCCTGTTTTATATGGATTTCTCACTTTCAAGGTAACAGTTGAAGGACTGTCATAGCTCATGCCAAGGTGATTGTTCTTAAAGCGCTCGTAACTGTTTCCTTGAACGGCATTATTTACGTTGTTAGCACCTGTTGCCGCCGCGAAGCTTTTGCCTATCTTTCTTATTTTGATATCCGACATAAGGTCGATACGATATATACAAAGCTTCTTTTTGCCCTCTGTATATCTCGGCTTATCGCTTTCAAAACATCCGAGCATATAAAATCTGCCCTTATCGGCAACGATAAAATGCGGGCTTACAAAAGTGTCCTTGCGTTTTGTCAAAACAGGTTTGAGTATATATTGGCTGGCTTTCAGGTCATATTCTGTGGTATAATAATTGAACTTAAAGGCTATTTGCTGCCTGTTGCTGATCGCCTGCTGGATAGTATTCAAATTCTCTCTTAGCCCCTGAGAATCTGTATTTTCGGTGTTGTATATGGGACAGGTATACTCCTTATAATGGCTTGAAGCAAGCTCAGTTTTTATACGCTCAACTAGGTCAGGCTTTTTATCCTCGTCTATCGCCTTTGACATTTTCACGGCATTTATAAGATCTGTGACCTCGCTTTTTGAAAATGGGTGATTGTAGTATATACCTATCACAGAGTTTATTTTCTCCGCAAGGGTCAGTTCGTCATCATCGTCATCAAAATACTCGTCGCTTTCATATTCCTTGATAAGTGCGTCTATGGAGTCAAACATCAATCTACAGTCACGTCTTTCATTCAAAGTCACGCCGTCAGCGAAATCAAGGGCTATCGCCATGTTTACCATTTTGTTGTGAAATGTACTTTTTGTGCCAAGATATTCGCTTATTTCCTCCACCTTGCGCATTTGCGTCTGACTTGTGGGATTGTCCACATCTGTATTATTTTTCAGATACCCCAGAATCGCAAACAGCGACTCTATGATATCCTTATTGCTCTTTCTATGCCCCTCTTTCAGATTTTCAAGCTTATCTTTTATATTTTCCTTTTCTGCCATAGTTCGCCCTCCTATAACAATTATCTCTATAATTATATTGTATCACAGGAAATATATCCCTGTCAATCAGCTATGCCACACGAATTATAGTATTTGAAATTATCCTGAAAAAAATATCTCCTTTCTCGCTTGTTTCAGGAGTGATACTGTTATAAACAAAGGCTGAAACACAGCCGTCTATGCCGTCGCCTTTCATATCCAGGCACTCACGCTCGGCTTTCCAATCGTTTTTGTACGGACTAACATAAAGCACTGCATTGCCACCTATGATAGCATATGGATAACACTTATCCTCACGATACTTCTGAAACTCATCAAACGCCGCCAGAGCCTCTGCTTCCGCTTTTGTGAGCTTCTTTCTGTTTATTCTTCCACTCCCCATTCTGTCCGTCATGAATTTCATGCGCTTTTTGCTTTCTTCCACAAGCTCTTTTTTAGTTGCAAGGACTAGCTTATCATCGCATGAGTACTGCTCCTCGCCATGCCATATCATAGCCTTTTTGTCATATGTAAAATCTATTGGCAGGACAAAGAACACCAGATTTTTACCTCTGTATGCAAATCTGTCTATCTCAGCTATAGCCCTTTTTCTTGTAGGATAAACGCACCTGCACATACACAATCTATCATACTTTCTGCCGTCCGTCCTGTTGTATGCCTCTACTCTCCACTTTCTTGCGTCAGCGTCACAGTACATAGAATAATCATCATATATCACCGTCTTTTTGCCCTCCTCGATCATGATGACCTGTGTACCCTTTCTTTGCTCGTCAAATGGTGGAATGTTATCTGACAATGCCAATCTCTCAATGACCTCTGTGTTAAAAATCTTTGTGTTCTTTTTCATAGCCTTACCTCCGCATCAACTCTGTCTTGACCTTATATGCTTATTATAGCACCTTTAAGGTTCTGTTTACTGTTCCCAAATGGTCTGTGGTGTGTTTTTTTGATTTTATTCCCTTTTCAAGCTTCTATATATATTATAGCACCCACTTAGTACAGTTTACCGAACTAATTCAGCACAATTATGATATATTCTTTTTTTCATATATTTTTTTTGCGAGATATTTGATAGTGTATTTCTCATACAATAAACTTTTCTGCACCTTGTTTTTGCTACAGAAAAATGCTATAATAAAAACGACAAAAAATCGACAAGAAGAGAGGATCAGTTATGATGATAATAAGAGACATTGTTGCAGGATAGAAAAAATAGTTTGACAAAATTAATATGGCATTTGAATTTTTGAAGCCACATATTTCAGCGTTGATAATCAAGACTTGATAATTCAGCTTGAGATTGAATGTACTGAAATTGCAAGAGAATGTGATTTATGAAAAGAGGTCGAGTGCAGTGCCAAACATATGGTACAAAAACAAAGAAACCGATACTATTTGGTGGAAAGATGACCCTACAGTTATCGGAGTGTGGATATTCAGCTTTGACAAAACCACTGAATTTAATATGTTCCATGATTATCCTTATAAATTAACAAAAGAGCAGAAACAGATTTTTGATAAAGAAAATCCCGAATGGGCGGATTTCTTTAAGGATAGAAAATAACAGATACAAGGTATTCATTTTGTAATTAGATAAATCTCTGATATCCAACATAATAAAAAAGCCCACAGACCCGATCACATTGATCGCATCTGTGGGCTTTTGAAATTTTACCACACATCATATATCTTAGCCTTTTCCTCGTTGAAATCATCAGGAAGCGTTCCGATATCCCAGCCGGAGTTGGTAGTTTCTATGTAAAGATAATGGCTTCCATTATAATCATAGTATGTACCGGGGGCATCGTCTGTTGCCTTTACTCCTATTGCAACGTGTTCAGGAAGCTCAATAAAAATGCAGCCATAGCCAAGTTCTTTGAGCAAAGCACCCAAAAGTATGGACGAGTCCTCACAATCACCGCACTGGTCATAAAGCGTTTCCAGAGGATATTTTGGAAAATCAGTATATCCCGTTGAGGTCATGTCGTCAACATACTCTATGCTCTGCACGAAATTTGCAGTTTCTCTTATAGTTTCAGATTCGCCATAACCGCATTGGTCGCAAAGGCTTTTTATTTCGTCTGCAAGCTGTTTTACAAGCTTATGATTATTGTCGTCACTTACATAGTTATGATAATCTTTCACATATGAGTATCTCAAAAGACTATGATAATATTCATACATATCGTCCTGAATATTCATTGATATTTCAAAGGTATATCGTTTGTCATAGCTCGTCCAGTTAAAAGTCCTTTTCGACCATGTAGGGTCTGCAGGCTGAACATAGTCAGGCTTTCGGTCGTCACGAGGCTCATATCCGTCCTCATCAGTGACTATGGGTGTTTGCTGAGTAACTGCGGTAGTGGTCTGCTGTGTTGTTGTGGTGTATGTGTCGTATGTATTCAATCCCGGTCTTTTCTCTGGATACAGAAATTCATCAATTGTATTGCTAAATGCAAAATATACACCCACTGCCACACAAATAGTAATAAGTATTTTCTTCATATGTTTGTCCTGTTTTTAGTTGGTTTACGGCTTTTGTCATACGTACATTATACTACAAGACGATATAAAATACAATACTATTAGATATACTTTACGAATTTGTTCTTATTTTTGCTATGGTTTGATATTTAGCTAAATAGTTGATATTTGTGGGGCAGTGGATTTCATTCTCACCTTTCGTGAATTTCTGTTATATTCATAGCATCTGACCTAGCGGAACATTTTTTGTGACAATGAAGATATTAATCCCAACACTTTTCAAGAAAGTTAGTTTAACATCGGTGCTACATTATATTTTATGTAAATAGTTGCATCTTATATTATTTGATCATCTTTTTTTCATACTCACTAATATCCTCATCAAAAACAAGATAAGCCGAACACTCATTGTTCTTTATCATATCATTTATGTTTTTCAAAGCTTCAGCATTTTTGGTTCTTTCTTTTTTAGAAAAATTCTGCTGGAGCTTTATTATATCTTCTATATCCTCACAAGATAAAAGCTTAGGCTCATTTCTTCTGTCCAGCATACCGTATGTACACTTTGTTTTTGATATCTTATTTATCTTTTGTTTTATAAGCTTCATTTCAGGATCACTTGTCCAAGCAATAGAGTGCTTATGATCATATTGATGATTTATTTCACAGCCACAGTGTTCACATTTTATGTTTTTATCTACATACAGCGTTAGCCGTTCACCGCCAAAAAGAAGAACATTCTTTGATTCTTTTATTGTGCTTATACATTTAAGACACATTTTAAATGCTATACTGCCGGTCAAAACACCATAAGCTAAAATAAAATAAATTCGTTCTGCTTTCAATGCCACAAATAAGATACCTAATATTGAACATATAACTAAAATGCTCTTGTGTATCCTATCAAAGTCTGGTCTTTCGACAAGTTCCATTTTTACAGACTTTACCCTTGCTCTTATCCTGCTGCCAAGGTGTGTCATTTTATAATCATACATTCTATATATATCAAAAGTATGCCAAGAGCGTTGTTCCTCAAAATATATTCGGATATCGTCTATCTCTTGGTTACTTAAAGTTATCTCGGTGGTTTCGCCCTCTTTTATACCAATATCTCTCCGCAGTAACTCAGGAACGATCTTTACAGGTGTTTGTTCAATACTTACTCTTTCCCATCCAATATCTTTTCCACATTCACTGCATCTTATCGGTTCTTCTGCCCACATTGTTAAACAATAATTGTTCATTCAAAAACCCCTTTCTTTATATAATGTTTACTTCATTACATTTTGACATTTATTTGCCAAATATATTGTATCACACATCAAAACGAACTGTCAAATTTAAAAGCGAACAAATTCGGACAGTTGCACTTTTGTATAATACACATTCCTTAAAGTATACAGATTTCTGGAATATAACAAAAAGAGAATTAATTAAAAAGACACAAAAAAAGTGATATTTGAAGATAGCCAAGAATTTTTGCAAAAAACTTTTTGACATAGCAAAAAAAGAAAGCATATATATTTCCCAGAAAAAGATACAAGCAGCACCACGACAGATCACCATAACACTGTTTATAATTATAAATAAAATTGTATTACTTGATATATTTGTTCAACTTATAAGATAAGAAAATAAATGACATATTATATATTCAAAATAAAGAAGATATATCGTTTTAATGCAAATAATAGTTGTTTCTTTTCCATATCACGTTCACCCTAAAAAACAATAGCTCAAGTTGTTTTATAGATAAAATCAGCGAATTGCACAAAGATGTTAGTGTTTTATTGGCGATATTGCTGTAATTCTCAAAGATAATGCATTATAAAATAACAAATTTTCACTTATATAAACATAAAGCTATAATAAGTAAGCAAAAAATAAGAAATAAGGATAAGTGGCTCAGTTTTATTTTAGCATATATACTCAGTATGTTTACTTATTCTTGTTATAAAACAAAACAAGAAGAAACAACACATCTTATATTACAACATCTTATATTACAAAGAAAGAATGAAAATAATAGTTGTTTCTTTTCCATATCACATTCGCCCTAAAAAAGCAATAGCTCAAATAGTTTTAAAGATAAAATCAGCGGATCGCACAAAGGTGTTAGTGTTTCATTATTTTTTATCATAACTGGCTCACTTTTTTATTAGCGAAGTGGCTCAGTTTTTTATTGACAAAGCACCTATAATTAGCTGCAAGATAAAAAAAAGATGCAATTGACTTATATGTTATATCTATCTCTTTTCTTATACTGCTCATAATAAAATAGAAAAATAAGTTACTCGGTATCTTTACTTATTCAAGCTTATAACAAAGATACTATCAATAGTGAAATTCACTGTCTTTCTTATTATATAATGAGTGTTCAACTTAGATAGTTGATATTTTCCGCCAATCAGTTTATACGTTATATCCAAATACGCTTATTATTCATTGTTGGAAATGCATAAACTTCAAATATAATTTTATTTTTTTGATAAAAGGCATTGACTTTTGAACAGAAATATGATAAGATAAAACTGTTAAAAGAAGTATAAGTTTAGAGTATCTAAGTCATTTAGGTGCTCTTTTTTTGTATCAAAAAATAGAGAGCTCACATTCGTAAAAAAAAGAATGTGGGCTCTCTTTTTGCTTTTTTGTCGTGTTTACGAAATATGACAAAAAATTCACCTCAGCAATTCCAATAGGAAATACTTGTTTAAAAAGTCCAACATTGCATTCCTGATTTTCGGAAACGCAAAAAAACAGTTTTGTAAAAAAATATGTAGTTAAATAAACAGTTAAGACTAATAACGTCTTGTATAGCATATATGATTGTTTTTTTAATATTGGCATATATGAAACCTATTCCATTCAAAATCTAATAAAGGTCTATTCCATAGATTTTTATTATAAATGCACTGACCCACTTTGTTATAGTTTGCATTATAAATCATACGGTTTGTAAAAGCTTTTGGCATTTTACAAATTTATTAATAAAAAAATATAATACTCCCAAAATGGTTCCACTAATTGTTTTTTAGATCAATTAGTCTACCTGACCAGTAGCGCGAGGTTCGGCGTAAGAGAGCCACTAACACTATAAAGGTGTCCACTGAGTATGTCTTTCGAAAGACATACGTCTTCATTTGGTGGTCGGTCTATAATCCGATTCACTGGCCTTTGGTGCTGCTAAATAACACCTTTATACTGTTAGTATCAACCGCACTTGCCCCCACCCACACACAAATTAAGAATCATAAAAAAGGAGTATTTCGATGAGCAAGTTTAAAATTGTAAATAGAATTATTGACGGTAAAAATGTAGAAGTAGAAATTGGTAACAACACGTTGCAGTATGTCTTAACAAATAGGCTAACTGGAATGCGTTTTTTTGGTACAAAGAAACATAAACTAAAAATCAAAAATAGTATCAGGAGAGCCAATATTAAGAATTTAAAACACAAAGGTTTCTCAGATGAAGAAATTGAAAAGTTTTTAGATGAAATAGTTATCTACAAATGGAGAATATTTACAGAAAGCAACTTTAATAGATATCTTAAAGTAATAAAACGATTTTGTAAATATCTTAAAGAAAAGTTTCAGACAAGTCACCTAACAATGTTCGAGGCTGAAAAATATATACAGGAGTACATTGATGTACGAGAAGCAAGGGGGTTATCAGCTGATACTCTCAGCACTGATCTTTCTGCACTTTGTAAAGTTTTCGGAAGAAGGACAATTGAATTTAGACACCCTCCACGCCACGGAGCTCATTTAAAGAATGATCCGACAAAATACAATACTGAAACGGGTGAAACAACTCGTGATGTTGCATTAACCACAGGTTTAAGACGCCGCGAGCTCGGCCACTTAAAAGTCGATGATATAAAATTCATTGACTGCCAAACAGTTCACATTTATAGTATTGGAAAAGGCGGAAAACATAATCGTACTGTATTGAAAGGAATAGTTGAAGTTTCGAAGCTAAAAGAATATATTAGAGAAGCAGAAGAGAAAGGTAGTGATTCTTTGTTAACAAAGACAGAAGCACGCGTTCCAGATGCACTCCATTACTGTAGAGCAATATGTGCACAGAATACCTATTACACAGTTTTAAAAGAAATGGAAAATGATCCATCAAAACGTGCTGAGTATATTCAAGCAATCGAAGATGAGTTTAAACGCAATAAGAGGAAACTCAAAGAGGATCTTAACAAACCTTATCGATTAAGAGGATACAACAAAAAGGCAGCCGAATCTATCAACAAGCCAGTTGTCTACGATCGAGTAGCAGCAATGTATGTGAGCTTGTTCATACTCCACCACTTCCGCACAGATACTACTATCTTGCATTATTTGGTGAAATAACATCTTATATGTGCAAAAAGCAAAGCCTGTTCATTATGGGCTTTGCTTTTTTTGTATTTAAACGTGCTAAAGTCCAACCAAGTTTATCAACATAGAATGGGTGTGTCGGCGTAGCAGAAATATTTTCGCCGTTTACTACGATAAAGCCATATCTATTATAGGGATAATTTAGAACAGTAATCTACAATATACTGCTCTAAATTCTTAATGAAGCGTGATTAAGAAAAGATTATCTTTATAATGCCATACATTTTTGCCATTTGTCATCCCCCATTAATCTATCTATAACGTGGCTTAATTCCCAAACTGCGCAGACCTCCAAATTCTTACATTCTTCATAAGTAGATGGAACAATATCACCGTTTGCATAGTAAATGGAATACTCACCAGATATACAATCTCTTATATATGTCGGTGGAGAAGTTACCTCACTTTCAGTCACATATGGTCTTTTTTCAACATACTTCATTAGGGAAACAGAACTATTATAAACCCCCACAATAAAGGCATAATCTTCAGTTTTCGGCAAATCCTTTTCATTCTTACCAATATGCCTATAAAATGCAACATCAGCATATTTGAAAATTCTTCCGAATCCATACTCACCATTTGGAAGCTTAAAAGCTCCGACATTCCCAACTATTCTCCTCATATCAACTCACCAAATTCATCTGTAGCAGATTTCATGTATCGATTCTTTTTCTTGTTATTAGGACTAATAACATTAATTGCGTTGCCTGATGTTCCTCTTTGAGATTTAGCACCACCATTAGAGTCTATCAACTGCTGCTCTCGACCACGGATAGCATCTTTATTGGTACTTGATTTATCAAGCGCCGCTGGTCCAAATCCTTTGTCATTCATATGATGCTTCTTATCTCGCCTTGAAACATTTTCTTTAGGTGTCCCATAGCCACTTGTTCTGCTAGAGTATACTTCTCCAGTTTCAGGATTTGTTTTAGTGTATGTTTGATATGTCTTTTCATTTTTACAACCTTGATTATGAACCCAAACTCCACTTTCACCAATAAAATAAGTATGGAAGTCTTGAACCTCAAGATTATAAACATTTACAGACTTTTCAAGTATTTCATGCTGAACAAACTCAACTGTTACAAGTTCACCATTTGAAAGTACAAGTACATCGCCTGCACGAAGTGAACGTGCTAAAGTCCAACCAAGTTATTGATAGCAATTATTTTTACAATCCTAATTATACTATAAAATCTGTAAAAAATCAATAACCGAATACAGAAAAAGCAGACGTGGCAAAACGTCTGCTCAGCTATTTGGAGCAAGCAACGGGAATCGAACCCGCATCCCAAGCTTGGGAAGCTTGTATACTGACCATTGTACTATGCTTG
>ENA-USZK01000450-USZK01000450.1-human-gut-metagenome-genome-assembly--contig:-NODE-450-length-22474-cov-5.008573_pt1 | contig 22474 bp, 7 predicted proteins | sample MGYA00250043_ERZ773534 | MGnify/ENA primary metagenome ERZ773534 (study PRJEB29103, sample SAMN06112056) | human gut metagenome | biome: human gut; feature: ankylosing spondylitis patient; material... | reverse complement strand
CATGTAAAACGCATTCTTCTCGGTAGGAGAAAATTCGTATCTGGATTCAGTCAAGGGGTTGGCTTGTATCTAAGTTTAATTTCAACTCTTGGAAGAATAGAATAATATTTATGTACAGATGCATCTATTACTAGTGCATCATCAGTCCAAATATTATAATTAAACATATCACAATATTTCTTTCCAGCATTATCCCAATCTGGCTTTTTAGGTGCTCGTATTAATCCTATTTCTGCTAAAAAAGTATCTGTTGCATTAAAATAAGATGGTGTTTTAATATACATATTATATTCTATCTGACATGGTGTATATATCAAATTATCTAGCATGTCTATCATATTTCCATTTATAAGACGCTGCATGTAATTTCTATCATCTCCTGCACCTGGTACATAAATATGTACCATAGTTGGATCTGATTTTGCTAATTTGTTGTAATTTGATTTCAGTATACGTACTTTAGGTCTAGAAGCCCCTTCAGGTTCTTCTAATAATTCTATTACATTATAATCATAATAGAATAAGTTCTCTAACATAGTTTGCCTTTTTATAAGTATTTCTTTCATTTTAGATGGAGATAATTTATAATAATCAACCATCCAACTTAATCGTTCATTATATTCAACAGGTATATGACCATACTTCTGTTCGTATTCTTTAGATTTTTGTTTTCTATTTTTCTTTACACTCATAATTACCTCACAAAAGATCACACAAGTATAGATTTTCTATACTTGTGTGTTTTCGGTTAATTAGATTTTTACAGAAAACTGTTTCCTCTCCAAAAAGCTGTTAATTTATTTTGAACATTTTGCTTTGCTCTTCTCCAGAAATTATATCCGGTAAGAGTATCTTTAATAATATTTTTATATATATCTGTATTCCAAACAGAACCATATAATTTAACAGATTTATATACATCAGGTTGATTTAGTGCAACCCCGCAATTAAAAGCTAGATAACTTAAATACTGAGTATTATTTAATAAATCAGCATGTCGTTTATATGGTGTCATTGCCATTGCAGTATATAAATCTTTTATAGTCATAGAAACATCTACTTCTGTTGGCAATCCATCAACAGTCCATGATCCTTCTTTACCTTTATCGATTCTTAGTGAAGTTACAATCCCCATATCAACACTAGCTATACCTTTATAAAACCCTCTTACAAGAAATGGAGAAAAGTATCCATTTGCAGTGACATCGCTTGATAAAAGTTGCCCTGCTATATCGTTTCCGTGTGGAGTTCTAGGCATAGTAAATGCTAGAAGGTGATTTAAAGGAACACATATATCCAAAAACCATCCTAATGGGTTAGGACATGGACAACGTAGTTTAATTTTACAATCAAAGTCTTTAGTAAATGAACTATCATCCCAAATCTCAGGAAATATTAATTTACCTCCAGTGGCAATAACAGCAAATTCTTTTGATAGCTGACTTATTATATTAGATTCAGATCCGGTCAGAGATCCAGCTAACTGATCAATCTGATCTAATGCTTTATTAATAGTCTCGCCATTAACAAAATCATTTACTACACCATGTTCACCCATCAAAAATCTAATTTCTTTTCCGATATCAGAAGATTTATTCAATGTACCAGCAATCATAGATTGAGTTGTTGTATTAGAAAAATCCTCTCCTGTAGTAGAATCAGAATCGGCATAAAATGTAACAAAATCTTCTTTACTTTGTAACCATGACCCAAAATCACTACTAACAGCTTTTTCCCATTTAAAAGATGCTAATTTTGCTTCATAATTGTTTATGTTTATTTTTACATCCTGAATTCCTAAATATGTTGCACATGCTTGGTTCATAGTATTCACATACTCCCAATAATCGTCTGCATTATATTCAAATGTATAGTATTTTCCTGGAGTTGTTAAGAATGAAGTTAAGTCGCTATCAGCTCCATTAAAACTGTTAACTAATTGCTGAATAACTGTAGCTCTATCGCTATCACTCGAAGCTTTCATAAAAGATACTTTTCCTGGAGATAATACTAATAAAGGCATACGAGAAATTACTCTATCTGCATAGTATTGGCCAAATGTAGTTCCGTCAAGTTTAGAATCAACATTCTCCGAAAACTGATATGGTATACCATATATCCCAATTGGAGTTTTTACAGGTAGATTATCAGCTAATGTATCAGGTGTAGAAATAAAATCAGTTAATCCTTTGATAGCAGAAGCTTCACTTTTCTTAACAGTATTTGTATAATCTGTAACTTTTTGTTTTGCAGTTTTTTGATTTTTAGAAACTCCAGTAATAGTTGCTGTATCTAATAAAGAAGCTCTTACCCATTGTCCCCATTCTTTTATATAAACTCTTCCATTAGACGAATGCTGTGTTATAGTATAAGTCTGATTACCAGCTTTATGATTTTCAATTGGAGTTTGAGATTTTTCTGTTTTATATGCAACAATCATTGCATCTTTATTTTTAAATTTAGCTTTAACAGAATTTTTAGTTACTTCTGCTTTTGTTTTCTTTTTATTTTGTTCTACATCAGATTTCTGTATCCATCTTTTTAAATCAGAAATATAATATAATTTTCCAGAAGCTTTTGTAATATTCAAATTTGTAGATTTTTTTATAAATCTTTCTTCTGGTTTTGTTTCATTCTTAATATTAGAAGATTTAAATAATTTATAATTACCATCTTTTTTTACATTAACAACTAATATGACACTAGTAGCCATTTTATTTCACCCTTTCTATATTCAAGGAAATATTAATATATGGTTGGAGTAGGATAATCCTACTCCAACCCATCATCATTTTTATCTAGATGTAATTGCTTCCATATCTGTGATTAAATCACTTAAGGATGTACTTGCATTAGTGGTATTCTGTTGTCTAATCAAATTGAGCATCTGCGCTTTTGTATCCAATAACTGCTTCTTAGTCTCAACGTCTGTTACATTAGCAGCCTTAGTATCAACTAAAGTTACTACTGCATCAGCAATACTCTGAATAGATGCTGTATTATCAACTGCTTGTGAAAGCAATTTAATAATAGCACCTAATAAAGTATTAACGTCATTACTAGAAGAATTATCAATACTGTAAGAACGAGCTACTCTATTTGAAGATACAGATTTAACTGTAGATTTGAGATCGACACCAGAGCCTTTACCAACAAGATCATCAAATCTTAAATTAGGTATGGATGATTTACTTTCGTTTCTATTGATAGATGTAATCGCATTACCTGCTCTACCATTTACTCCAATAGAAGTTAATCCAGAATTAGATTTAAGAAGCTTACTAAGTCTAGCTTTATCTTTAGCTTTATTTACCGAATTAGCAGTATTAATAGAAGATATAGCGCTATTTGCTTTTGTTCCAATACCAATAGATCTTAATCCAGATCCTTTTCCAGTCATTTCTTTAAGTATAGCTTCAGCATTTGCAACTCTTCCATCTTTAGCAGATTGAGATTGATTAGCAGGACGTTCATAATCAGTCATAAACTTTTCAGTTGCTTCTCTTACTGATCCAGTCTTCATCGCATTTAAGCTTGGTTTATAGTAATTATTTAATTCACTCCAAAGAACGTCTAACTGTCCTTGAGCACTATCAATACGCATTCCTTTTCCAACTGTACCATCATACATACCGCCTTTACGTTCATCGTCAGTCCATTGAACTAATCCGTATCCAGGGCCATATGTACTTCCATTATATGTAGCATTTCCAAGGAATCCGCTTCTTGATATTTTTCCACTACTTACATCATCAGCATACGCTTTCTGTATATCAGGTTTATAACAACTTTCGATAGCATCTAATGTAAAATCAGATTCGGATTGTATATTACCCATTGCACCAGCAATACCATTATCTGGTATACCTTTATCCTTAAAATAATTCCAAATTTTAGCTTTAACTGTATCTCCTCTGACAGAAGTAGAAGATGATGAAGATGAACTACTAGAAACATCTGTAGTTTCAGTATTTCCTGATGTTAATCCCCAACCTTCTGTAAGTAATGCAAACGAATTTACTAATTTATCTAAGAATGTATCTTCTGATCCTGCTGTTGTGCTATCAGAACTTGTTCCATCAATTGTATCTGTTCCAGTAGTAACCCCATCAGTTACTGATGATTTATTATTTGCAGCGTTATTTTTATTAGCTATAGAAGTATCAACAGATTTTAATCTATATACCACAGAAGGTTTAGATCTCTTAAACGATTCTTTTAAAAGCCATGTCTTATATATATTATTTGATACTGTAGCACCAATATTATCAGCACAATACCAATTTTCTCCTCCAGCATATACTAATATTCTAGAGCCAAGAATAACAATATCTCCTTCTTTAATCTTATTATCGCTTATAAGATTATAGACGTATTGGTTATTTGAATATTTATATGCATTACATTTTTCTTTAACTGCTGATGCAGCAGATCCTGCTAAGTCTCCTCCACTAACATATAAATCTCCAGTATCAGATTTAATAATATTAGCTTTTCTTAACGCCCACAGAACAAGGAAAGGACCATTAGTTCTATAAGTTGTAGCTGTAGCTCTTCTTTCTCCACTAAATGTGCTAGAAATAGAATTAGAACTAGGAGTGTATCTCCAAATTTTCTTCTTTCTGACATCAGAAGCTCTTAAGCTTTCCATATTCTTAAGCTGTGTAGTAAGTGGACTTTGAGCCACATTAACAGCTTTACCTTTATAATTCTTTAATGCTTTAGAAAGCTGTTCATTGTATCTATTTAATTTTGCACCTTTAGAGTGTACTGGTATAATAGCTACTTTAACAGCATTTAATACTGTATTTGTATTATACTGAATATTTGGTTGATTATTTTCTGGATCGTTGATATATATAATCTTTTCATCTCTAGAAACTCCAGTAGCAAGAACATAATGTGAATTAGGTCCAAATGGAGATCTCTTCTTTGAACTATTTTTAGAATCTTGTCCAATAAGAACAGCATTGTTTCCTTGTTTAAGTGCATTAATAATTTTCTTTTTGCTAGTTAATACAATTGTATTATAACCCTGTTTCTTGAATGTATTGATGAAGTAATCAGCTGTTACACCATCTCCACTAGATTTATATTGCTTTGCATCTTTGATAGCTTTATCCATATTGTATTCTTTGGTATTGTCGATAGCCATTGTTGCAACAGCAGGTGCACAACCAGCTTGCTCAACAGTTTCATCTCCAATCCTCTTACTTCTATATTTAGAATCTTTCTGAGATATAAATAATCCTGTACCTTTACCACTCGGCATAAACTCATTAAGACGTTTAGCTGACCAGTCATTAGAAATATCTCCAATATTCTTTACTGTAGGACCAAGTTTTGATGGATTACCATGGCCGATTATCTTACCATCACCATAGTACATCTCAACATGCCTTTCAGCATCATTTCCATATAATAGAATATCTCCTAGCTGTAACTTGCTCTCATCCCAAGCACGGCTTAAATGAGGCTCATCGACAGGTGTAGTTTCTGTACTTGTATTTTGTGCTCCAGTCCAACTTCCAATATCTTTTCCTGTGACTTTTTGATATGCCCATTGAACTGTAGATGAGCAATCTCCACTTCCATCTTCCGGATTTCTTGATCCAGGATATTTATCATTACCCTGTGCATATCTAAGTGTTCCTTCTACACTCTTCATCTGTGCAACTAATTGTTTCTGTAATTTAGCAACTTTAGAATCAGAGGATACTCGTCCAGAAATTCCATCAGTACTTATAGTAGAAGTTCCGCTTAATGAAGATGAACTATTTCCACTTAAGTCAGAAGATTCTGAACTAGACAATCCCCAACTACCAGAGAGTATACTTCCAATCGCTGATATTAAATCAGAGAATGATTTAATATGTTTTCCTGAACTTGTAGTGATTCCACCACTTTCAGCAGTACCATTAACAGTATCTGTAGCTGAAGCTATTCCAGCAGTAATCTTTCCACCATTTCCATTAATAAAGTCTACTGTCTTATTATAAATTTTCTTATATGTGTTATTATCATAATGGATACCATCAGTAGCATTGAACCCATTAGATTTAAGATAGGTATATGTATCTAAATAAGAATTTCCTGCGTATTCTTTATATTTTTTATTAAAAGATTCAATTTCAGTTGTTGTAACTTCATATCTATTTTTCTTGGCCTTAGATTCATCTATCGGATTAATCGACATATGAACTATTTTATTTTTAATATTTTTAGAAATTGTATCTTTGTAATAACTAATATAGCTATCTACTCCAAGATCATTAATGCCGAAGTTAAATACCACATAATAATCAGGATATTTATCACAAAGTTCTTTAAGTTGTTTATAAGCTGTACCTTTAAGCCATGATAATCCCATACTACTCTTACAGATGAATTTGGTTTTATCATTTTCTCCAATAGCATCTCTCATACCTTCTGTTCTAGAATCACCTACAAAGATTATACCAGAAGTTTTCTTTCCAGAAAGCTGTTTGAGATTAGTTCTAAGTCTTCCAGCAAGATCTGCAATTCTACCATTAGCTGCTACTGGAATAATAGAAAGATCAGTGTTATTAAAGATTTCATCTACTGCATATTTAACGTTAGGAGTCTTAGCCTCCGGATCGCTGATATATACGTATTTACCATCGCCACTCATTCCTGTTGCTACCACGTAGTGATAGTTTGGTCCGAATGGAGATTTCTTCTTAGATCTATTAGAAGTATTTCTACCCATTAATACAATGGATTTACCATTCATCAATTGATGTTTCATTACGTCTTTCTGTTTATTATCAGATTTAGCCACATAAGCTGCCTTAAATCCATATCTTCTAAATTCATCTGCAAAGTAATCTGGTGTAACACCACCATTATCTGCAATATATCCAGAAGCATGTTTGAGAGCATCTTCCATAGTTAATCTAGATTTATTACCTAAGTTACTATTAATCGTCATTACTGCTGTACTAGGTGCACAACCAGCATCAGATACTTTTTCTTTTTGTGTTCCGATTCCAAATGTCTTATTAGCATATTTGCCATATTTCTGAGAAACGAATTCGTTTTCAGCTGGCTGAGCATTTGCTATAGGTTCTTTAAGATCATTTCCTTTAATACCAGATCCAAATGCAGCTGCATTAGAAGGTGTAGAAGAAACTTTAACATTAACGTTAGTATTTGTATTGGAATTCTTAAAATTAGATTGAATTAAAGATTTTGTTACACCAGTAATAGCAGAATCTTTACTAGATCTTAAAGAATTACCATTTTTAGCTTTTTGCGAAACTTTAAGTGCAGCTTCAGTTTGTTTCTTTGTACTATTGGAGTTTGATCCTGTATATCCAGCAAACAAACTTGCAATAGTAGAGTTATCTTGAATAGTCTGAGTACGTTTATCCATGTATTTTTTATCATTAACAAGCTTAATAAAATCTACATCTTCATCATCAGCATCAGCAAGACCTAAAGCTACAGCAATGTTTTTAGATAATGCTTTTTGTGCTACAGTCATTGCATCGGATAAAGAATTAAAGAATGGAGCTGTTTCTTTATCAATTTTATTCCATGTACCTGTAAAGTTTGCTACTGTTTCTCTATTTTTATTAGCCTGTTCTTTATAGTCACTAGTCTCACCAGTAAAATCAGTTGTAGATAAACCATATGCACTAGAGACTACATCTAATGATTTATCAGCAGGAGTAAGTCCATTTATCATTAAACTATCGAAAGAATACTGATTTGCAGAATTTGGTATACCTGCAACATCGGCAAGTGCATTATAACCAGTGGTATTTGTTTCTTTCTTGTTAAGTACTTTATTCCACATTTCTGAACGTTTAGAATATGCTTCTGTAAAAGTTTCTTTTAATGAATTTGCCTCTGAAGAATTTGCTAGTTCATCTTTCCACATTTGTGTTCTATTTGTAAGATTAGCAAGGAAATTTCCTCCCTGATAACCAGTATCTTCTAATGTGCCTGGAATTACCTCTGTAAGATATGAAAAAAATCCTTTTCCTGCAAGTTTTGCAGCATTTGGAATCGAACCTGCAGCATCAGTTGCAATATCAACATCACTGCTTAAAACTTGACCTATACTTGTATTTTTTACAAATTCATTAATTTTTCCTTTGATAGTATCTTTCATTAAATAGTCGTACGCACTAAGCTTAGTTTGATGCTTAGCATTATATTCTGCTACAGCAATTTCTACTTGCTCTTGACGTTTCTTTAAATCTTCTAGATCTATATATCCACTATTTGCAAGTACATCGCATATAGTAGGTATAATATCCTGTGGCTCAATTAACCCAAATAGAAGTGTTTGCGAAATAACGTTAGCAAGACCACCAATAATTACTTCTGCTAGATTTGCCTCTTTTACTTCAAAATATCCATGAGCAGAAAGCATACCATCAACTAATGCTATTACGGCTGTTGCTATAATTTGTGTACCAGCGGTACCAGCAGCTTCAGCAATGTGTTCTCCTGCTTTCATAATAATAGTATCTTTATCAGCACTTCCTAAAATAAACATACTTATCTTTTTAGCTACCTCTGTCATAAGGCTAGCTAATTTTTGATTTGTAATGTCTTTAAAGTTAGTTGCTTTGCAAACTGCATTATTAATTTTTTCTTTAATCTTGTTAAGTATCTTAGAGTCAGATAATTTACTACTAAGCCACTTAGTAATTTTCCCTATAGTTGTATCTCCTAATACGTCACTCGTATTTAAATAAACTTTATCTATTGCTGCTTGATTGATTTTATTAGTTACAGTTTTTGTAGCTGCTTTCTTTGCAGCTTCTTTTTCTTTTTTCTTAGAAGAATTCTTTAAAGCATTAGATAATGCTTCTTTAGTAGTCATTCCATTAGCTTTATTTTTAAAGAATGTATTTGATTTTTGCGCTACCATTAACGGTATATTGGTACCAGCTTCAACTAACCTATCAGCTCCAATAGCAAGCATTTTTGCAGTTTTAGGTATTATTGACGGCATTAATCCTATTCCAGCTTGAGTTACTTTATGATATGCTCTATTGAATGTCTCTGCAACTTTTAATCCAGTATTAGGTAATTGACCTTTTGTGATTGCTTGAATTAAGAAAGCTTTTGGTAATCTTTCAAACGGGGTTGTTTCGTAATGTGTAGAATTATCTTCTAATTCTTGATTTGTGCTTAATACATCAGCAACATCACCATCTGTAAACGCATTTAATAAGTTTGGATTTGCAAGTAAATCTTCTGAATATACGTCTCCACTCTTAGAAGTTCCTACTTTATAACCAGGAGTAGTTAATACTTCTGATAATGTATGGGTAGTTCCATCAGGCAATGTATAAGCTTTGTTCCAGTTTTTAGCAATATCTTTAGAATTTGTAATTTTCTTTTCTACTGCATCGCTTTCAATGTTCTTATATCCTTCAGTAGATTTGAGTATTTCAGTAACTTGAGCAGCTGAAGTTATCTTTGTACTTGTACCATCTAAATTATTTGTTGTGGTTGCAGCATTAGAAGATTTAAATTGATTTTTCTTGTTTACAGCAGTAGTAGGATTCATCACTACAGCAGAACCATTATCAGCTTTACTATATCCTAAATCTTTTGTTGTTTGTTCATTATCAGATGTACTTGTAGCATCTTCAATGTCTGATGTTTTAATTCCTAATATTTTGCATATAAGATCTTTTGCTTTACCAGCAACTTTTTCTAATATTGTAGGTAAATTATCTATAATTCCAGGTATTAATTTATCAAATGTCCAATCAAGTACCTTATCACCAATAGTATCAAGGCCATCCCAAATAGTTTTTAATCCATCACCTATCGCAGGTAAAACTTCTTTAATTGTAAAAGTTTTAATTGCTGGCCATGCAGTTTCTGTCAACCAATCTTTTATTTTTCCAAAGATCGGAGAAACTTTATCCCAAATTATATTAGCTATAGATTTATATACAGGATTTCCATATTCATCATAAACAGGATTTCCTTCACTATCTTTTTCAGGTATTTTCTTTCCAAATAAATATGCTGTTCCTGCTAACAATCCAGCAGCTTTTAAAACTGTGCCGATTTTTGTTCCATCACTAAGAAGAGAAAATCCAATCCCAAGTGTAGAAAGAATCTTTTCAAATACATTAGGTTTCTTCTTCTCTTTTTTCTTACCAAAGAATTCTAATACCGAAGTACCAATTCCAGTAAGTTTTCCAAGAATACCTTTTTGTGTTTCATCTTGTTCATCTCTTCTTTTTAATGTTTCTCTAGTTTGAGAGTCTTGTTCATCAGGTTCTAATTCTCCTTGATCGTTTCTCTTCATTTTAACCATGCCATTTTCAGTAAGTTCATATTGATTATCTATAGTTGGACCAGGTAATGCTAATACACCAGCATTCTGCCTTATTTGATCCGCTTGTTCTTGTGCATTGCGCAATGCATCATGCCTATTTATAAAAGCTTTAGCGATTGTGTGCACATCTGATGAAATTCCAAACAAGTATTTTTCGCTAGTTGTTTCTGGTGTCAACCCTTCGGTAATTTTTTCAGGATCTGGCATGGCCTTTTGTTCTTTTAACTCCATCGATTCAATTTGGCGCTCTAATTGTCTTCGCTGTGCAGCTCCACCAATATTAATACCAAACTTACTTTTCCATTCATCTCTTGTTTCTGTTGCTTTTTCAGCAATCTCAATTCCTTTTTTAACTTTTAATGCAACTTCTTTAATCTTTGCACATAATGCAATTTTTTTTTCTTCTGGTAGATCAGTATATTGCATAATTTGTTCTGTAGATTTTTTATATTCTCCTTTAGCTACTTCTTTTATAATCAATTTTCTTTGTTGTTCTGCTATCTGATCTCTTGCAACATGACTATTTAAAATCTCATTTAAATTTGTATTAGATAAAATACCTTTTGCATATTTCTTGATAGCTTTTTGTTTATTTTTAACTCCGCCGAGTTTTCCTAACGATTCGTTAACTAAAAGCATCTGACGCATTTGATCAATATCCATATTAGGATCAGCCATAAATACATCTTGCCTATTAGCTTCAGAATTAGTTAATTTCTCTTGTAATTTATCATATTTTCTTTGAGCTCTTGCTTTTCTTAAACCTTTTAAAGGTCCACGTCTTGTCTTATCAACATTTTCTTGATACCTATCAAGCATCATTTGACGTTGAGCAATACGATCTTGAGCTGTCCCTCCAGCTGCACCAACCTTGCTTAATTGGCGAGCTTCTAATCTATCTGATATCATTTTAATAGGAGACATTGCTATCTTTATCATACTTTTTCCTAAGAATTTAGGAATATTAAACAATGCCCCTGCAACTTTTTCTAATGGTTGAATAAGTTTCAATGCTATAAGATTTCCGATAGGTTTCCATACATGTGTTGTAAATGTATCTGCAACCTTATCACCAATCCAATAGAATATATTCTGGAATTGTCTAAAAAATACTTTTCCAGCTCTTTTAAGTGGCTCAAATATTTCTTTATTAAAGAACTCTCTAGTTTCATCAATAAGATCCCCAAGACCTTTTACTGGAACTGATAAAGAATTTTTAATAAATCCTATAAGTCCACCGCCATATTTGCCATCGATACCTTTTGTTCCTAATAATAATCCTCTAAATTTTTCATTGTCAGATGCAAATCCAATTGCAGAGCCGATCATAAGGTTTGTAGTTAAACCAAATGGTCCCATTAAAGCACCTGTTAATGCACCTAATCCCATCTTAGGAAGTTTTTGTTTAAGAATTTGTGGAGCATTTTTTAAGATCGAATCTTCTCCAAATAATGTATTTTTAATCTGTTCATTGTTTTTTGCAAATCCAATTGCAGAGCCGATCATAAGTCCTGTTACAGGGCCACCTGGCATAAACGGAAGACTTGCAATCAATCCGCCTAATGCACCAGATTTAGCCATATCAGGAGCATATTTTTGAACTGCTGTAGAAATCTGCTTAGAGAACAGATTACCTTTTCTACCTATTACATTTCCTTCTTCATCTACTTCTTTTTCACCAAAAAGTAATTTCTGTACAGCATTTGATTTGGTTGTTAATGCTGTAGCTGCTCCAACAGCTGCGCCAAGAATAGGACCTCCAGCTAATCCAAATAATATTGATAAGCCTGCGCCTATACCTGCTCCAGCTAATGATTTAGGTAAATATTTTTTCCAATTTTTAGCAACATCTGCTGCTGCTTCTTTTCCTTCTTTTCCAACAGCAAATCTTTCAGCTAAATATTTAACGGATTTAGTTAACTCATCCTCATCAGAAAAGAAAGCTTCTTTAGCAGCTTTACCAGCATTTTTTGCTTCTTCTCCAACTTTACCAGCATACCCTTTTACTGCATTAAATACCTTTTTTGTATTTGTAATAAACTTGCTTCTTGATAATATATTTATTTGCTCTGTAACAGCATCTGCTAACGCAGGATTACTTTTTATAAAATCATCAGCTAATTTTTGTGCAATTTCTTTAGCATCATTTGCTGTTTTTGCACCTTGTTTTTTAGCTTTGTTTAACGCTTGCTCACTAAAATCATGAGCATATTTTTTACGATAATATTCTTTATTAGCATCATCTGGAAGAGAATTATAGAAATCATTAAATCTCTTATAAGTCATATTCTTCTGATACTTAATACCACCAGCTTCTTTAACTATACCTTTATCTCCTACTGTTCCACCTTCTGCAAAGTTAGCAATTTGTACATCTCCTAGTCCCATAGCATGTCTAAATTTATTTATAGAACCATTTTCTTTCAATTGCCTCCCTGCTATAGAAGCAGCATTCATGTATTTAGGAATAATTCTTTCACCTTCAGATACAGCAACTAAACCTGTTTTAGTAACTTTTAATCCAGCAGCTGCATTCTGAATTGTAGAACCTTTTTTCGCATTTTGCTTTTCTTTTTGCTTCGCATCAGCAATTACTGCACCTGCTTCAATAAAACTACCGCCAAACTCCCCATTCTTAATTTTATCAATTGCGTCTTGACGAGCTTTTTGTTCATCTCTATCTTTTTTATACGCTGTAGAAGCTGCATCTGTAATTGTTTTTGCACCTTTTTTGATATCACCAAACAAATCAGCATCTTCATCTTTTTCTTTTCCAAAGTATTTTTTAAAACCTCTTTTCACAGGCCCAAAAATATCATCCATTATTTCTCCAAAACCTTTACGTATAGTTTCACCCATACCTTGGAAAAATGGTTTATTTTCGTCACCAAACATTGCTTTTTTAAATTCTTTACTGTATTGATCTAAATCTACTCCAAACATAGCTTTAAATAAACCATTAGCAGTAGTTTTACCTTCTTTTGTTATTTCTTCTTTTACATTTTTAAATGTAGTCGATACTTTATTACCAATTTTTGAAAATACATCATCAAAGCCTTTAGCAATTTTTTGAGATATACTATGCACATCTTCTTCTCCATTACCAAAGAATAAACTATATGCATATGTATCAACAGTATTAATTGTATTTTTTAAGAATTCAGCAGGTTTCTTTGTTAATAAAGCAAACCCACTAAAGAATGCTTTTAATTTAGCAGAAGCGCTTTCTGCTTTTTGAATACTTTCAACATAAGTTTCAGTAATCTCTTGAGGTTCTGCATTCTCAAGCATTTCTGTAATTTTTTCTGGATCATCTACATTGATATCGAAACTTGTTGCATCAACAACTTCTGTCTTTGTAGTTCCATCAGTATTAACAGTAGTTTTTACTTTTTTTCCTTTTGTATTGCGATTTTTCTTTCTTTTTACTTTCTTAGAAGATCCACCTCTAGAAACAGCATCTAATATACTTTGAAGTAAATTGTTAGTAGTATCAAGTCTTTCGGCACTAGCCATAATAGGAGTACCTTGAAGTTGCTTCTCGCTTAAAGATCCATTAAATAGTGCATTAAATACATGCTCTCCTGATACTTCACGTTCTCGTATATCTTTATTGTAATCAGATATAGAAGTTAAAAGCTCATTTGATCCTTTCATTTGAGTTCGTTTATTTACATTTCCATATAGCACACGTACTATTTGCATTACTTTATCAGCATTTGGACCGTCTATACCGTAAGTTTTAGGATCCAAATCTTCTGAACGTTTACTATTCGGATTAAAGTTTTTCATTTCTTTAAAATTATATTTTTCGATTTTCTCTATTGCATCTAATATAGCTTTTTTATCTTCTTGATTACTAAACCGAATTTTATTTAAATTATCAGTTAATTCCTTATTTATAGAATAATTAGCTTTTGCTACAGCGGCATTATATTCTTTATCATAAGATTTTTTTAGATCAGATGCAGTAATAAATTTACCTTTATCATAATCAAATCGTTGTTCCTCTTTGCCAGTAATACCACTATAAATTTTACTTAACCATGTAGGTATTACTTCAGTTAGAGCTTTATGATCTTTACCTGTCCACGGAGTCACATCTTTATTATACTTAGACGTATCCATAGTTAGATCAGGAATTTGTAATCCAAACATATCACCCAAAAATTGAAAGAAGCCACCATTTCTTCCTGTTTTTGATGCTTGAGTTAGATTAACTAATGATGTAGAAATTACTCCAGCAATAGTTTCATTTAATGCTGTAAAAGCATCTTCCACAGCTTGAGGTATTGCTTTCTTAATAAGCGCTTTTAATGGTACAGATAAAGGTGATCCGGTCAACGATGCCATCATCAAAGGACCAAAATCTTTTACCATACCAAGCATTCCAAATTGTGTATTTTCAAAACCTCTTTTATTTTGTTTCAAATAATCTTTATACGCTCTAAGATCTAATGATCCTTCAGATCCAAAGATATCGGATATATTAATGCTATCATTATCTTTTTTCTTTTTAGGATTCATCATATTAGATTGCATATCTCTAATTTCTTTAAGAATATCTGTTTGTTCTTGCATTTGTTGTTTTTGTGTTTCATAAAAAGTAGTAGAGTTTTCAATATGTGTACGTAATGCACTATCAGTAAATTCAATAACTTTCCCTAAGTTAGCATTTACTGCAGATAAATCATTGTGAACTATTCCACTGGCTGCACCAATACCACCAAGCATTTTTTCTGTAGAAGCAGCAATAACATCAGCATTGAATTTAGATGTTTCTACCATAAGCCCACCAAGAGCTCTAGTAGATCTGGAATTAGATTTTTTAATAGCTTTTGTAGTTTGGCCCATAGCATAAGCCATTACATCTGCTGTATATTTATCACTTGCTGAAAGATCTTCAGAATCATCTGTTCCAAATGAATCATCATTATCCCAATCCATATTAAAAGCAGAATCATCACTTTCGTTAAAAGCATCATCCATTCCATCAAAGCTGCTAAAATCGAGTCCAAAAACTTTCTCCATAGCAGCATTTTCTTCTTGCTCAATTCGTGTTTTATTATAAAAATTACCACTTAGCAAATCTTCTTTAAGATTTTTATAAGTTTTCTTAATAGTATTTTTTACATAATCCCCAGTCTTATTATCACCAGACTTAGATTTTATATTATCTATAGTTTCTTTAACAAAATCTTTGTTATTGTTATACTGCTCTACAATTACAGGATTCATCTCTGCAACTGTATCTATCGTAGCATATTTTATAGATTTAAGCACATTTGAAAGGTAACTACTTTTGGCCATTGTCAGTTACTCCTTTCCAACATATTTTCGAAAATATTTCTTACTTTATGTTGTGGAATACCCTATTTAAGGACAAAAGAAGTCCCTCTACCGAATTCGGTAGAGGGACTAAATATATTATTCAACCCAACTTGGACAAGAACTTTTAGCTTTAAGAGTCTTGTGAGCTGGAATAATTTTAGATCCTGGAATCCAAGATACTGATCCATCTGCTGCAACTGTTCTTCTCTGATATACTTTTTCTGTCTTAGGTGTATCTTTAACAGATAATGAGAAATTACTGGTCTCTCTTCCACCAAGAGGAAGTTTTCTTCCACAATTAAGATAAGTGTTAACAAATTCTTTAGATACATTAACCATTGTAGATGCATCAGATTTAGTTACTTCATATTTAGCAATGAGCTCAGCAGCTTCTGCTTTAGTTGTTTTGGCAGCTGAACTTAAAATGTTAGTCTGCATTGTTCTAAAATCTTTTGCTGGATTATAGGTATCAACTTTACCTTTTTTGGTATATACACCAACTTCATACGTTGTATCGTTAAGCATAGCCTGCATAACTCTAACTTCATCTTTCTGAGATGCAGAAGTCTGTTTTCTAGATTCTTTGATTTCTTTCATTAATTCTTTAACTTCGATTGCCATTTTTATTTCCTCCTTGATAGATATAATGGTGTAATTGATTATTTTGTGGTTATTTTGATTCTTTTTGATTTAGATCTTTTAAGCATATAATAGGTTTAATTAGTTTAGGTTCCCTTCCTTTCTGAGCTACGAAGTTAGATATCTGTTCTCTATCCATACTTAGTAAAGACTCTAAAAAGTTATTTTTTACATGATTGTAATTTGGTTTCTTTGATGACATAATACCATCCTCCTGTCATTACAATGTAGTTACTAGGTGTGTATAATTTAACCAGAGACCACCAGAACAGTATATTAATTGATAGAAGAGGAGGAATATCTATGTATTTCTTAGATGAATTACAAGACATGAAACTATATAGGCGAAGAGTTTTATTACCTATCGATGATAAAGATAAGAATCATGGATCTTTAGCTTATATACTTTCTCCAAAACAAGTAGATGGATTATTAGATATAATGAATAACAATATCCTCATTCCAAGATATTTTCGTGGTTACTATATGGAACGGGCTGTAATGTATTATATTAATCACGAAAATGAATTTGAAGAATTTCCTGAAGAAGAATTAATTACAGAAACTAGCTTATACGATGAATCAAATCCTAAAGTTTCTGTAACAGGATGGAGTTCCCAAAATAAAGAAATAAAAAGTATCTTAACATCGGATTTTTTTAATAATGCATTTGAAAAATTTGATGAGAAAACTCCAGATAAAATAAAAATAAAATGTGAAGATAATTGGAATTATAAAAGTACAAGTTATATAAGTGTATTGCCAAAATCGTATTATAACGAAAGCCATTTCTTTAAATATGATATTTATTGTTCATTTACTGCATGGTTATGGATTATGCAAAATATCTATCCAGGAATGAATGATTCATTATGTTTAAGTGTAGCATTTTGCGAATCTGGTTTAGCAGAAAAATATTGCACTGATAAAAAGGCATGGCTAGGCTGGCCTTTTAATAAAGATTTAAAAGAACCAGTTGCTTTATTATATGGATTAAAAGTAAAATATAAAAATAATGAAAGTAGATATATCAACTATATCAAAGGTAATGCCTCCAAAGAAACTATTTTACAAGGAGATAAATCTTTTAGATCAAATGTGAATCTATATTATGTAGATCGATCAGCAGATGTCCCGTTATATGATTTTAGAGAAGGAGCACAAATTTCTTCTAATGTTGGAATTATACTGGAAGATAAATCTTATAATACACAATTTAAACGTATTTTATTCAAAGATAGAATTAGAAATAATAAAGAATTAACGAATTTCTATCAATCTGTAAAGCAGAAATGCCCTCAGATGAAATACATGTTTAACAAACTTGATAAATATAAAGGGTTCAATTTATTTGTTGATCTTGGTTCTTATAATCAATCATATTTAACCAATTCAAGATTTTCTAAGAAACGGGGATATGATGCTTATACAGAATTATTATCCAGGCTATTAAATGATCCAAGATATAAAAATGCTGGATACTCAAAAGAATGTATTATTGTTCCTATCGAAACATGGAAATCTGTATTAAATGATAATAAAAGTTTTCATTTAATTAATGAATCGATCAATATATTTTCTTGCATTTATTATGCTCTGCTTTATAAAGATACACAAAAATTGCAATCTATTTTTGGAAATAAAGATGTACTTTTCTTAGGAGGTAATTCTTATTTTAAAATCAATTTCTCTAAGAAAATAGAAGTATCTGAAGATATTACATCAAAAAATAAAAAAGTGGATGAAAATACTATAAAAGCAAATATGTTTTTGCGAATGCTTAATAAAGTTATGTCTAACACTTTTGTAGAAGATGATGCTGTTCAAACTAATAATATTGGCAATGAAAAAGAAAAATCCTCTCCAAAAGCTATTAAGATGACTCTTATAGATAAAATTGAGGATATCACAAAAAGTGATATTCCAGCAATCTCTAGTGATGCTTTACTTGTTGCAAAAAATGCAACAATTGAAGATAAAAAGAAGATAGAAATTGTAAAAACTATCGAAAAGAATGTTGCTACAAGTAATAATGAAGAAGATGCATTAAAATCTATTGATAATAATGAAGAAGATTCCGAAAGATTAAAAGAACTTATCTCAGATTTACAAACCAGTCCTGATAAAGGTTCGGATATTAGTGGTGCTAGAGCATCACGTATGTTGAAGCTTGAAAAAGATTTCCTTGATTCTGAATTTGAAGGAAAGAAAATAAGTGATATTGTAAACACGTCAGCAGATGATATTCCAGCACCAGATCCTATATCTCTTGATATTGATTCTGTAAATCCGGAATGGAAAAACTTAACGTTTGCTAAAACTATCGAATCATACGATTTAGATTCTGATATAGTTAAAATATTCCAATGTTTTGCTAACAAATCAAATCCATTGGTAGTTAGAGAACTTAAAAAAGAAGATAATTCTACTACAGGAAACTTAATGGAAACTTACACATGCAAATATGAATCTGCTAGAGGCGAAAGATTCACAATTAAAGTCGATATTCCTAGAATTATTGATAATAAATATATGATGCTGAGAGGAAATAGATGGAATATTCCTATTCAGTTATTCTTAATGCCTATTATTAAAACTGCGGAAGATGCAGTACAGATTATTTCCTGTTACAAGAAAATTTTTATTAGAAGATTTGGATCTACAGGAAAATCTAATGTTGCTGCTGATAAATTACTCAAAACTTTAAATAAAGGCGATTTCAAGAGTATAAAACTTACTACAGGTCAAAATACTAAGATTTGTTCTAAGTATGAACTTCCTGTAGATTATATTGATATCGCATCAAATTATTCAAAAATAGAAACTCCAAATAACGTCTATATGTTTAACCAAGATGTATTAAGAAAAGAAATTAAAGTAGATGATACAAAAGGTTTATGTATTGGATATAGTAAAAAATCTAAAGAACCAATTTATTTTGTATCAAATCTAAACGAACCGATATTTTTAGCTTACGATTTATATTTCAGAATTTCGGCTGATTTGTCTGGGAAAGAAAAAGAAGATTTTGATAAAATCTTCCAGAATGCTGCTACTTCTGTACGATATACTTACAGTAGAGCTTCTGTATTAGATTCTCAAATTCCTCTTGTAGTAATTTGTGGATTAGGATTTGGACTTGAAGAAACTATGAGAAAGGCAAAAATCAAATATTCATTTAGCTCTTCTAAACCTAAATATGATCCATTAACGTATGATGTTATTAAATTCAAAGATGCTTGGTTATTATACAAAATATCTTATTCATCATCTTTATTGATGAATGGATTAAAACAATGTAACACAGAAGATTACTCAATGACTATGGTAAATTCAAGATTAATGTATCTTGACTTTTTGGAAATGTTTGGTGGAAGAATCAAAGCAGATGGTTTGGATAACTTTGCTGATTGTATGGTTGATCCTATTACATCAGAAGTTCTTTCACATTATAAATTACCAAAAGATTACCTTAATATTTTATTATACGGTAACTCATTACTTTCCGACAATAAATTTGTAAAGCATGGAGATATTAGATCTACTCGGCGTTTACGAAAAATGGAGCAAATTGCTCACTTATTATATGAAACACTATCTAGTGCATATGGTGCATATAGTACAGGAATTAAACATGGTAAAAATATAGGATTTTCTATTAAACAATCAGCATTAATAGATAGAATTCTTGTAATGAATACAACAGAAAACCAATCTATATTAAATCCAATCGGAGAATATGAATCATACTTTGCGGTATCTCCTAAAGGACCTACAGGAATGAATGAAGATCGTGCATATTCTCTCGATAAACGTTCATTTGATGATTCAATGGTAAATGTATTATCAGCATCAACAGGATTTGCAGGAAATGTTGGTATATCTAGACAAGCAACTATAGATCCAGATATTGAAGGTACTAGAGGATATATTTACAATGATCCTAGTAAAAACGAAGAAATAAATTCAGTTAAATCATTATGTATGACTGAATCATTAACTCCATTTGCATCCACACGAGATGATCCAATGCGTCTTGCAATGGGATTTGGACAGACTTCAAAACATGGTATGAGAGTTGAAAAATCAGACCCGTTATTAATTACTTCTGGCGCTGATGAAGCATTACCATATTTAATTTCAAATACATTTGCATATAAAACTAAAGAAGATGGTATTGTAAAAGAAGTTACTGATGATCATATGATTATTGAGCATCCAGCAAAAGAAAAAGGTGGGAAACCCACATATGAATATGTAAATCTTCAAGAAGAAGTTCAAAAGAACTCATCTTCCGGTTTCTTTATAACACTTAAACTCGATACAGATTTAAAAGTTGGTAAAAAAGTTAAATCTGGTGATATTGTAGCATACGATAAAAAAGCATTTAGTAGTGAAATGGGAGCAGATGATAATATTGCATATAATATTGGTACACTTGCTAAATATGCTATTCTGAATACAGATGAAGGATATGAAGATTCTGCTATCATATCAGATGCATTATCAGAAGGAATGGCTTCAGATATTGTAAAAGAAGTATCTCTGATTCTTGATAAAAACACTAATGTTTTTAATATGTGTAAAAAAGGTCAGGCTGTTAATGAAGGTGATACTTTATTGGTAATCCAGAATTCTTACGATGAAGAAGATTTAACCACTATTCTTAGAAACTTATCAGTTGATTCTGATAATGTAACTGAGTTAGGTAGAAAAACTATTAAGTCAGAAGTTACTGGTTGGGTACAAGATATTGTTATTGACCGTACTGTAGAACTAGATGAACTTTCCCCATCTTTAAAGAAAATTGTTAAAGATTATGAAAATGGAATTAATAAAAGAAAACAAACTATGAAGCAATATGGAATTGAAGACACAAATAAAATCTTAAGAGATACTAAAGCTTTACCAGCAATAGGTTCTCTTAAAAATGCAGCAGATGGAATCAGAATCACTATTTATCTTAAATATCATGATAAGTTTTCCACTGGAGATAAATTAATTTACGGCACAGCTGTAAAAGGTGTATGTAAAGATATTTTCCCAAAAGGTGAAGAACCTTATTCAGAATATCGTAAAGATGAAAAGATTCATGCATTACTTAGTATCGGTTCTATTAATGCTCGTATGGTTACATCCGTATTAATTACCACTGGAATTAATAAATTCTTGATTGAATTATCTAGAAAATGTAAAGATATGGCTGGTATTCCGTATGATGATAATTTAATTTCATAAAAAATAAAAAATATCCCTGTAGCAATTGCTACAGGGATATTTATCTTACTTACTACATGCCGGTTTTTTATTATCATCTCTAGTATATGATTTATGATAATTATTATTTCTGTTTTTATTATATGGTTTTTTGTTAATAGGCTTTTTAAATTCTTTTTTGTTCCACATATCAGATTCATTAAGCATTACAATAGTAGATGGATTAACTTTTCCATATACTGTAATAGCACAATATACTTCACCAATTTGAGCAACACCATTAACTACATTATATTTGGCACTTAAATCAAACCCAATATTATTTTCAAGCTTAATTGAAAAACCATTTACAGAGATAGAATATTTAGCATGGATATTTCTTTTTTGCTGAAGCTGAGGTGATCTCTTCAGCATATATTCTCCAACTTTATGGAGCATATCATCAAACCAATTCTCAGTTATAGGATTATTTAAATCGTAAATATGATCGATAAAATCTTTTAATTCTGATGATACATTATATACATTTGATAATGCACATTTAACATCCATAAATTTAGCTTCATATGTAGTAGGTTTTGGCTTATTAGTTTTTGGAGCATAAGTTTTCTTTTCTCTTTTTTCTTCTCCAAATGCTTTGTTTCTGTTAGATTCAATTTTCTGTTTAAATGCTTTTTTATCCATTGTCCTATCTCCTTTATAGATATTATATTATTTCGTCGATATCTGGATCAAAATCATATGATTCAGTATCGCTATCTTGTACTATATTGTTATAGATAGATAATTTTTTAATAACTTCTGGATGCTGCTCTATAATATCAATTATCCACTGATATCTACCATTTATATAGTTCTTTTCTACTGTATACATCTGAGTAGGATTCAATGTAATAGCTGTATAGAAATAAGTAAATGCAATAACCAAGATTACATAAACAACATTAT
>ENA-USZK01000446-USZK01000446.1-human-gut-metagenome-genome-assembly--contig:-NODE-446-length-22609-cov-7.415542_pt1 | contig 22609 bp, 21 predicted proteins | sample MGYA00250043_ERZ773534 | MGnify/ENA primary metagenome ERZ773534 (study PRJEB29103, sample SAMN06112056) | human gut metagenome | biome: human gut; feature: ankylosing spondylitis patient; material... | reverse complement strand
AATTTTGCCTCAGCTTGTCAAAAAAGTCCGAACGGACTTTTTTGACAAGCTGGGAGAACCGCCCGATGGCGGTTCTCTTTTTTTATTTCTCCTGTTCGGCCTTGCACTCCATGGCCTCCTGCTGGTAGTCCAGCGCTGCCTGGTGCAGCTCGGCAATGGCTGCCTCGTCCAGCGCGGAGCGCACCTTGGCGGGGGAGCCGAAGGCCAGCGAGCCATCGGGGATCACCGCGTGCTGCGGCACCAGCGCCCCGGCGCCGATGAGACAATTGCTGCCCACCTGCGCGCCGTTGAGCACGATGGCGCCCATGCCGATGAGCGTGTTGTCGCCCACCGTGCAGCCGTGGAGGATGGCGCCGTGCCCCACCGTCACATTCTGCCCGACCACCACCGGGTAGTCGTAGTCCACATGCACCACGCAGTTGTCCTGAATGTTGGTGCCGCTGCCGATGGTGATGGGCGCTCTGTCGCCCCGCAGCACCGCGCCGAAGAACACGCTGCTGCGCTCATCCAGCGTGACGTCGCCCCGGACGGTGGCGTTGTCTGCCACAAAAGCGGAGGAGGAAATGGTGGGATTTTTCATGGGAAGCACCTCGCTGCAAAAATTTCCCCTCATTTTACCACACTTGTCAGAGAAAATCGACAACCAGATAGAATTTTGTGCTTACATTTTTCGACAGCATGTGGTATAATGCAACAGAAGGGGGACGCATGGCCGGTATGCCGTGTGCTTTTTTGTGTCAGTGTGTTGTGTGCGAAAAGGAGTGTGCATGATGTTTGCAGTAGGCGATCTGGTGGTATACGGCGGCGAGGGTGTCTGCCGCGTGGAGAGTATCGGGCCTTCCGGCCTGCGGTACGACGGCGGCGACAAGACCTATTACCATCTTGCGCCCCTCTATCGCAGCGGCACCGTCATGACCCCGGTGGATACCGCCGTGATGATGCGCCCCATTATCAGCCGCGACCGGGCTATGGAGCTGATCGCCGCCCTGCCGCAGCTGCCGCCCCAGCGCCCCACCGAACGGGGCATGCGGTTTGCCAAGGACTTTTACCACCAGCTGGTGCTGCGGTGCGACTGCGGCGAGCTGGCGGCCATGATCCACGGCATCTGCCACAAGCGCGCCTGGGCGGTGCGCCACGGCAAGAAGGTCAGCCAGATGGACGAGCGCTATCTCAAGCGCGCCGAGGAGCAGCTGTACGGTGAGCTGGCGGCGGCGCTGGATATGCCTCGGGATCAGGTGCTGCCCTTCATCCGCCAGACATGGGAGAAGTGGCCGGAGCAGCTGCCCAAGCAGGAGCAGGAAAGCGCCCCCGCCCAGGAAGCGGCAGAAGCAGAATAACAAACAGGGACGGCGCTGCCGTCCCTGTTTCGGTGTGTCGATAAACCCACGCCCCTGTCATTCCGAACCAGTGACCGATGTCACTGGTGTGGGAATCCGCAACCTTTTAGCTGGGAATCTGCGGAAAAGTGCAGGAATTATGCGTTTTGGAAACGGATTGCCACGCCAGTCTGTACCCCAAGGGCACTTGCTTCGCGGCGCGGACTGGCTCGCAATGACAGGCTTTTTTGACAGACTGAGCAGGGCAGCCTGCGGCTGCCTTGCTTTTTTCTGCGCTATTTCGGTTCGCGTGCGTCAGTCGCCCTCCCGCATGCGGTAGCCCACGCCCACCTCGGTGAAGATGTACTGGGGGTTGCCGGGGGTCGGCTCGATCTTCCGGCGGATGTTGGCCATGTTCACCCGGAGGATCTGGTTGTCGGTCTTGGCCTTGGGACCCCACAGCTCGCGGATGATGAAGTCATACGTCAGCACCTTGCCGGCGTACTTGCCCAGCAGCGCCACGATCTTGTACTCGTTGACGGTCAGCCCGGCGTTCTGACCGTTCATCAGCACCTGGTGCTTGTCATAGTCGATGGTCAGGTCGCCGGTGACGAACTTGCCGGACTGGGCGATCTGGGTGTTGGACAGGGTGGTGCGGGTGTGGCGGATGGCGGTGCGGATGCGCGCCAGCAGCTCGGAGGTGCCGAAGGGCTTCACCAGATAGTCGTCGGCGCCGTAGTCCAGCGCCTCCACCTTGTCGTGCTCGTGGTTGCGGGCGGATACCACCACCACCGGCAGGTTCGACCACTTGCGCACGGACTTGAGCACCTCCATGCCGTCCATGTCGGGGAGCCCCAGATCCAGCACGATCATATCGGGGCAGTGGGAGGCGATCATGGTCAGAGCCTCCTCGCCGCTGCGGACAATGATGGTATCGAAGCCGTTGGCGGTGAGGATCATGGAAATAAAGTTGCTGATGGACTGCTCGTCCTCCACGATCAGGACCTTGTCTTTAATCTTCATCGCTTTCTCCTTTCATGGGCAGCGTCACGGTAAAGACCGCGCCGCCCTCTGGTTTGTTGTCGCCGCGGATCACGCCGCCGTGCGCCAGCACGATGGTGCGGCACACGGACAGGCCGATGCCCATGCTGCGTTTGCCGTCCTGACTGCGGTCGCTGCGCGCCGAGCCCTCGAACAGCTTGGACAGCAGGTGCTGCGGGATGCCCCTGCCGTCATCGGACACGGTGATCACCGCGCAGCTGCCCTCCTCCCGCAGGCTGACATCGATGTGATTCGTCTCGCCGTGTATCACGGCGTTTTCCATCAGGTTCACCAGCACCTGCTCTATCAGCAGCGGGTCCATGGGCACCATCATCAGCTCGTCGGGCAGATGGACGCGGATGTCTACCTCCGGATAGTGCTTGTGGGTCTTGGCTACGGCGGACTCGATGACCTCCTCCGCCGGCTCCGGCAGCTTTTTCACCCGCGCCTCCTCCGAGCTGATGCGGGTGATGGACAGCAGGTTCTCCACAATGCGAATGAGCCACTGGGCATCCTCGTTGGTGGAGCGCAGCAGCTGCTCCCGCTGCTCCTGCGTCAGGGTGCCGTCCTGCTCCAGCAGCACATTGGTGGCGCCCACAATGCCCGTCAGCGGTGTGCGGATGTCGTGAGACACGGCGCGCAGCAGGTCGGCGTACATCTTTTCCCGCTCCGCATCCCGGCGGATCTGCTCCATCTGCTTGGCGCGGCTGGTGACGGTGGCCGTCAGGATGGAGATGGTCATCATGACCAGGAACGTCAGCGGAAAGCCGGTGAGGGTAAAGCTGATGTGCCAGAAGGGATAGGTGAATATGTAGTCCACGCTGAACACGCCCACGACAGCCGCGATAATGCCCAGCAGATAGCCGTCCGTCCAGAAGGCCGTCAGGAACACGTCCAGCAGAAAGATCATAGCCACATAGCTGGTATCGTTGTGCATGTCGAAGCTGCGCAGCAGCAGGCACCCCATGACGGACATCAGATACATGCCCAGCGCCTTGAGCGTGTCCATACCGGAGAAATGCAGCCCGATGGTGCGCAGCAGCTTTTTGCGCCGCGCGTCTTTTGCGGTCATAGATGTCCTCCCCTCGTTTTGATGGTGCCATTGTACCACATTCCGCCGTTAAGAAATCGCTAAGAACGCGTTAAGATTTGAGGGGCAAATCGTTAAAATTGCAAAAAAACAGAGACGGCACCGCCGTCTCCTCTCGTCTTTGCTCCCGGTACGCAGGGATGGGTCTTGCTGTCTATATGAACGGGGTGAAGGCCGTCGAAACGGCTCGAAAAAATCCCCATAAAAAGCAAAATCCCACGCACATGGCGTGGTGTTCTCATCGGTGGTCGTTACCGCTGGCTGATCTCCCAGTCACAATCGGCAAAGATCATGTCGTCCAGGTCACCCCAGATCCACGTTGTCGTCATAGTGCTATCACGCTCCTTTCTTTCATTTTTACACCCTCATTATATGCACTTTCAACTTGTTTTGCAAGAAGAAAATTGGATGTATTGTATAAATACTGTGTAAAGTTTTTGTGCAGCTTCAACAAATTCGGGCGGATAATATCTCTTGCGCCAAGGCGCGGTACGGGGTATAATAAAGTGTTAATGCAGGCGAGGTGAGCGCGTATATGAGAGAATTTCACGGCGGAAGCTATGACGTGGCGGTGATCGGCGCCGGTCACGCGGGCATCGAGGCGGCGCTGGCGGCGGCGCGGATGGGCATGGAGACGATATGCCTGACGGTCAGCCTGGACGCGGTGGGCAACATGCCCTGCAACCCGGCCATCGGCGGCACGGGCAAGGGGCATCTGGTGCGGGAGCTGGACGCGCTGGGCGGCGAGATGGCGCGGGCGGCGGACAAGGCGTGCATCCAGTACCGGATGCTGAACCGGGGCAAGGGCCCCGCTGTCTGGTCGCTGCGGGCGCAGGCCGACCGCAGAAAATACCAGCAGATCATGAAGCACACGCTGGAGCTGCAGCCCCACCTGACGCTGCGGCAGGCGGAGGTCACGGAGATCCGCTGCGAGGATGGCCGCGTGACCGCCGTGGTGCTGCGCACCGGCGCGGTGCTGGAGGTCAGAGCCGTGATCCTGTGTACCGGCACCTATCTGACGGGGCAGACCATCGTGGGCGAGTGCATCGAGTCCTCCGGCCCCGACGGGCTGCACCCGGCCAACGCGCTGGCGGACAGCCTGCGGGCGCTGGGACTGCCCCTGCGCCGGTTCAAGACCGGCACGCCGCCGCGCATCCACCGGGGCAGCGTGGATTTCAGCAAAATGGAGATACAGGAGGGGGACGCCTCGCCCCTGCCCTTCAGCTTTGAGACGGAGCGGGCGCCGGAAAACCGGGCGGTGTGCTATCTGACCTACACCAACGAGGAAACGCACCGGATCATCCGGGAGAATCTGGACAGAAGCCCCATCTACTCCGGCGTCATTGAGGGCATCGGCCCCCGGTACTGCCCGTCCATCGAGACGAAGGTGGTGCGGTTCGCGGACAAGCCCCGGCACCAGCTGTTCATCGAGCCTATGGGTCTGGACACGGAGGAGCTGTATGTGCAGGGCTTTTCCTCCTCCATGCCGGAGGAGGTGCAGATACAGATGCTGCACACGGTGCCGGGGCTGGAGCACGCGGTGATGATGCGCCCGGCCTACGCCATCGAGTACGACTGCATCGACCCGCTGGCGCTGCGCCCCACGCTGGAGGTGCGGCAGATCGAGGGGCTGTACGGCGCGGGGCAGTTCAACGGCTCCTCCGGCTATGAGGAGGCGGCGGTGCAGGGCTTTGTGGCGGGCGTCAACGCGGCGCTGAAGCTGCTGGGGCGGGAGCCGCTGGTGCTCCGCCGCAGCGAGAGCTACATCGGCACGCTGATCGACGATCTGGTGACCAAGGGCACGGAGGAGCCGTACCGCATGATGACCAGCCGCTCGGAGTACCGGCTGCTGCTGCGGCAGGACAACGCCGACGCGCGGCTGTGCCCCATCGGGCACGCGCTGGGGCTGGTCAGCGACGAGCGGATGGCGAAGGTGCGCGCCAAGTATGACGCGGTGGCGCGGGAGATACGGCGGCTGGAGCGCACCGGCGTGCCCGGCGGCGACGGGCTGAACGCGCTGCTGGCGGAGCGGGGCACCGCCCCGGTGGACAGCGGCAGCCGCCTCATCGACCTGCTGCGCCGCCCGCAGCTGAGCTACGACGATCTGGCGCCCTTTGACCCGGAGCGCCCCGACCTGCCACAGGACGTGCGGGAGCAGGTGGCCATCACCGTGAAGTACGAGGGCTATATCCAGCGGCAGCAGCGGCAGGTGGCGGAATTTGAAAAGCTGGAACGGCGGCTGCTGCCGCCGGACATGGATTACAGCCATATTCAGGGTCTGCGTCTGGAGGCGCGGGAGAAGCTGGACGCCCTGCGCCCGCTGAACGTGGGACAGGCCGGGCGCATCTCCGGCGTGTCGCCGGCGGACGTGGCGGCGCTGATGATCTGGCTGCAAGCACACGACAAGGAGGACAGGGACAATGGGTAAGCTGCGGTTTCTTTTCGCCCTGTGGATGGCAAAGCTGTCCATCCCGGCGCTGAAGATCACACGGCACAACGGCACGGATTTCCCCGGCAGTCTGGCGGTAAAGCTGTGCCCGGACTTTCTGAAATACATCGGCCGGCCGGACACCATCGTGGCCGTCACCGGCACCAACGGCAAGACCACCGTGGCCAACATGCTGGGCGACGTGCTGACCGCCGAGGGCAAAAACGTCCTCAGCAACCGGGCGGGCAGCAACATCATCTCCGGCGTCAGCACGGCGCTGCTGAAGGGGTGCGGTCTGCTGGGGCGCATCCGCCCCGGCTACGATCTGGCGGTGCTGGAGGTGGACGAGCGCTCCGCGCCCCGGATCTACCCCTATGTGAAGCCGGACTATATCATCGTGACGAACCTGTTTCGGGATTCCATCATGCGCAACGCCCATCCGGCTTACATCGCGGATATCCTCACCCGGTCATTCCCCAGGACCAGTAAGCTCATCCTCAACGCCGACGATCTGATCTCCGGCTCCGTGGCGCCGGAGAACCCGCGGGTCTACTTCGGCATCGACCGGCTGCCCACGGACGTGACGGAGTGCGAGAATCTGCTGAACGACATGCGCATCTGCCCCCGGTGCGCCGGAAAGCTGCGGTACGAATACCGGCGCTACCACCACATCGGACGCGCCGTGTGCGAGAGCTGCGGCTTCCACTCGCCAAGCAGCGACTATCTGGCCACGCAGGTGGACGTGCAGAGCCGCACCATGTGCATCCGCGAGGCCGGGAAGGACTATCCCTACACCCTGATAACGGACAGCGTCCACAATATCTATAATATGGTCACGGTCATCGCCGCCCTGCGGCAGCTGGGCTACGACCACCCGACCATCGCCCGCGATCTGGCGCAGGTGAAGATCCCCGCCAGCCGCCTGTCGGAGGAGACCGTCGGCGGGGTGAAGGTCATCATGCAGATGTCCAAGGACAAGAACGCGCTGGCGTGCAGCCGGAACTTCGACTATATCCGCTCCAAGCCCGGCAAAAAAGAGCTGCTGGTGATGATGAACTGCATGGGCGTGGCCAAAAGCTGGTCGGAAAACCCCAGCTGGATGTATGACACGGACTTTGAGTTCCTCAACAGCGATGACGTGACGTGCCTTGTGTGCGCGGGCCCCCGCGCCTACGACTACAAGCTGCGGCTGCTGCTGGCGGGCATCCCGGAGGAGAAGATACGGCTGGCGGAGGATGAATTCGCCGCGCTGGAGCTGCTGCCCCTGACGCCCGGCGAGGATGTGTATATCCTGTACGGCGTGGACGGCATGCCGCTGGCCTTCCGGGTGAAGGCAAGGCTGAAGGAAATGCTGACGGCAAAGGAGGGCGCGCGATGAAGGTGGAAATTCTGTTCCCGGAGGTCTGCAACCTGTACGGCGATCTGCAGAATGTGTACTATCTCCGGCGCTGTTGCCCGGAGCTGGAGATCGTGGAGACAGACCTTCACAGCAAGCCCCGGTTCCTGACGGAGGACGTGGCGCTGGTGTATATGGGCAGCACCACGGAGCAGGGGCTGGCGCTGGCTGCCGACGCCCTGCGCCCCTATACGGCGGAGATGGCGGCGAAGCTGGACGCGGGGCAGCTGATGCTGCTCACCGGCAACGCACCGGACGTGTTCTCCGCCGCCATGGACAGCGACAGCGCCGATACCATCAAGGGGCTGGGCATTCTGCCCGGCCGGGTGAAATACACCATGATGAAGCGGCACAACAGCTTCTATCTGGGTACCTTTGAGGGCATGGACATCGTGGGCTTCAAGAGCCTGTTCGGGTTCCACTACGACGCGCCGGAGAGCGGCGGCTGGTTCGACACCGTCCGGGGCGTGGGACGCACGCCGGAGACGAAGGTGGAGGGCTTCCGCCGGGGCGGGCTGATGGCCACGGCGCTGATCGGCCCGCTGCTGATCCTGAATCCCCCGCTGTGCAAGTGGCTGCTGCGGCAGATGGGCGCGCCCTCGGACGCGCTGGCCTTTGAGGATGCCGCCTTCGCCAGCTACGAAAAGCGGGTGGCGGAGTTCAGGGAGAGCGGCCGGAGCTGGCAGTATTCGTGACAAAACGCAAAAGAGGCAAAAAAACCGCCCGCGGCTATGCCGCGGGCGGTCAGCTTGTCGATAACCCCACGCCCCTGTCATTCCGAACCAGTGACCGATGTCACTGGTGTGGGAATCCGTAACCTTTTAGCTGGGAATCTGCGGAAAAGTGCAGGAATTATGCGTTTTGGAAACGGATTGCCACGCCAGTCTGCGGACTGGCTCGCAATGACGGACTTTTTCGACAGTCTCAACCGCCCGCGGCATAGCCGCGGGCGGTTCCTGTTATTGCTCGATGATGCGGAACAGGCGCTTGCCGTTTTCCAGCGTGGCGTGCTCCAGCTCCTCCGGGGCGATATCCTTCCACTCTGCCAGCTTTTCCGCCACCAGACGGACGTAGGACGAGTCGTTCCGCTGTCCCCGGTAGGGCACCGGCGTCATGTAGGGGCTGTCCGTCTCGATAAGCATCCGCTCCAGCGGCGTGACGGCGGCTACCTCCGGGGCGCGGCGGGCGTTCTTGTAGGTCACGGGGCCGTCGAACCCCAGATACCAGCCCATGCCCAGCAGCTCCTGCGCCATCTCCGGGCTGCCGGAGAAGCAGTGGAACACGCCGGTCACGTCCGGGAACTCCTTTACGATGGCCAGCGAATCCCCGTGGGCGTCCCGGTCGTGGAAGATCACCGGCAGGCGCAGCTCCCGCGCCAGCGCCAGCTGGCTGCGCAGCACCTGCTGCTGAAGCTCCCGCGGCGGGTTCTCCGCCCAGTAGTAGTCCAGCCCGATCTCCCCGATGGCCACCACCTTGGGCTGCTGCGCCAGCTGCCGCAGGGCATCCACATCCTCCGGCTTGAAGCCGCCGCAGTTCTCCGGGTGGATGCCCACGGCGGCGTAGACGTGGGGATACTCGGCGGCGTAGGCCACCGCCTTGCGGGAACTTTCCAGATCACAGCCGGGGTTCACCACCAGCGCCACGCCCCGCTGGGGCAGGCTTTCCAGCAGCAGCTCCCGGTCGGGGTCGAAGGCCTCGTCATCGTAGTGGGCGTGGGTGTCAAACAGCATGTCTCACGCCTCCAGACGAACCTTGCCCAGCGTGGTGCTGTCCACATACTGCTCCTTGATGGCGCGCAGCTGCTGCATGTGGGGCTGCTGCATGTGGACGCGCTGGTGCTCGGCGCTCTGCCAGCGCTCGATCAGCAGCAGCTCGTTCTCGTCCTGGGCGGAGAAGTAGTAGTCGTAGGCCAGGCAGCCCGGCTCCTGCCGGATGGCGGTCAGGATGCCCTTCTCCACGATCTGGCGGACGAACGTCTCGCGGCAGCCGGGCTTGGCCTGATATTTCACATATAGGATCAATTCTTCCATAGAAAACACCTCCGGGGTTTTTCTCCATTGTAGCACGTTGGAGGGGAAGGTGCAAATTTTTTCCTCCGGCGGGCAGAAAAGCATTTACAAGTTGTATAATATAGGATATACTTTACGGGCTGTATTATGAAAGATAGGGTGGGAGAGACATGGCAACGGATTTTTCCAGAACGCTCAGCCTGCTGCGGCAGGAAAAGGGCATCAGCCAGCGGAAGGCGGCGGCGGCGCTGGGCATCAGTCAGGCGCTGCTGAGCCACTATGAAAACGGCATACGGGAGCCGGGTCTGGCTTTCGTGACGCGGGTCTGCGATTTTTATCATGTGTCGGCGGACTTCCTGCTGGGGCGCAGCGCCAGCCGGGACGGGTCGATGATCGACTCCGAGGAGCTGTACGACGGCAGCGCGGAGAAGGGCTCCCTGCGGGGCAGCATCATGGCCACGCTGCAAAAAAAGCTGGCGGTGAACACCACGGGGCTGCTGTTCGACCTGCTGGGTCGAACCAACAGCCGGGAGGCCATCACCGCCGCCGGGGACTGCATCGGCGCCACGCTGTACGACCTGCTGCGGCGGCTGTACCGGCACAGCGGCGGCAACGAGGATCTGTTCGCCACGGACGCGGTGGACTTTGACGGCGGCGCGGTGGACGCGGCGCTGCTGCGCAGCCGCGCGGCGTATATGAAGGCGCTGGCACAGGCGGGGGAGCTGCCTCCGCTGAACTCCGATGCGCTGACGGCGCTGCCGGGCATCGGCCAGAGTACGGCGCAGGTGATCCACAACGTGGACGAAAGAGCGGGGAAATAAGGAGGCTATTCTATATGTTCGACCAATCTCATATTCGTAATTTTTCCATCATCGCCCACATCGATCACGGCAAATCCACTCCCCAGTTTGCCTGACGGCAAACCGGGGACCCCGGTTTGATCTGACATCCTCGGCGGGAGTGAATCCCGCCTGCGGCAAGGTTTTGCTTCGCAAAACGCTTGTACGCGCTCCGCGCGGGCAGCGTGGATTTCCAAAGGAGGCTATTCTATATGTTCGACCAATCTCATATTCGTAATTTTTCCATCATCGCCCACATCGATCATGGCAAATCCACGCTGGCGGATCGCCTGCTGGAGAAGTGCCATGCTGTGCCGGAGCGGGAGATGGAGAACCAGCTGCTGGACAACATGGATCTGGAACGGGAGCGTGGCATCACCATCAAATCCCGCGCCGTCCGCATTTTCTACACGGCACAGGATGGGGAGACGTATGCCCTGAACCTGATCGACACGCCGGGTCATGTGGACTTCAACTACGAGGTCAGCCGCTCGCTGGCCGCCTGCGAGGGCGCGCTGCTGGTGGTGGATGCCACCCAGGGCGTGGAGGCGCAGACGCTGGCCAACACTTATCTGGCCATGGATCACGATCTGGAGATCCTGCCGGTGTTCAACAAGATCGACCTGCCCGCCGCCGACCCGCTGAAGGCCAAGCAGGAGGTGGAGGACATCATCGGTCTGCCGGCGCTGGAGGCGCCGGAGATCTCCGCCAAGCTGGGCATCAACATCGACGCCGTGCTGGAGGACGTGGTGCAGAACGTGCCCGCGCCCAAGGGCGACCCCAAGGCGCCCCTGCAGGCGCTGGTGTTCGACAGCCAGTACGACCCCTATGTGGGCGTGGTGGTGTATTTCCGCATCAAGCAGGGCACGCTGCGCAGGGGGCAGACCATCCGGCTCATGGCCACCGGCGCGGAGTACACCGTGCTGGAGTGCGGCTATCTCAAGCCCATCGGCAACGAGCCGACGGATGCGCTGCAGGCCGGCGAGGTGGGCTATTTCACCGCCAGCATCAAGAACGTCAAGGACACGCAGGTGGGCGACACCGTCACCGACGCGGCGAACCCCGCCGCCGAGGCGCTGCCCGGCTATCGCCCGGCGCAGAGCATGGTCTACTGCGGCATCTACACCGAGGACGGCAGCAAGTACCCCGACCTGCGGGACGCGCTGGAAAAGCTGCAGCTGAACGACGCCAGCCTGACCTTCGAGCCGGAATCCTCCGTGGCGCTGGGCTTCGGCTTCCGCTGCGGCTTTCTGGGCATGCTCCACATGGAGATCATCCAGGAACGCCTGGAGCGGGAGTTCAACCTTGACCTTGTGACCACGCTGCCCAGCGTTATCTACCACGTCTACAAGTCCGACGGTACCATGGTCAAGGTGGACAACCCCCACAACTACCCTGACCCCTCCCTGATCGAGCACGCGGAGGAGCCGTATGTGAAGGTGTCCATCATCAGCCCGCAGGACTATGTGGGCAACATCATGCCCATGTGTCAGGAGCGGCGCGGCGAGTTCAAGGACATGCAGTATCTGGATACCCATCTGGTGGAGCTGCACTATCAGATGCCCTTGAACGAGATCATCTACGACTTCTTCGACACGCTGAAGGCCAACACCAAGGGCTACGCCAGCCTGGACTATGAGCTGTCCGGCTACCGCACCAGCGATCTGGTGAAGGTGGATCTGCTGCTCAACGGCGACGGCGTGGACGCGCTGAGCTTCATCGCCCACCGGGACAAGGCGTATCCCCGCGCCCGGCGGCTGTGCGAAAAGCTGAAGGAGAATATTCCCCGCCAGCTGTTCGAGGTGCCCATTCAGGCGGCCATCGGCGGCCGTATCATCGCCCGCGAGACGGTGAAGGCCATGCGCAAGGACGTGCTGGCCAAGTGCTACGGCGGCGACATCACCCGTAAGAAGAAGCTGCTGGAAAAGCAGAAGGAGGGCAAGAAAAAGATGCGCAATCTGGGCACCGTGCAGGTACCCACGGAGGCGTTCATGGCCGTCCTCAAGCTGGACAGCGAGTGATGAAAAAGAGCACCCTTATGCCAGGCGGCCTAAGGGTGCTCTTATTATCCGGTTTACGCCTGGGGCGGCGTGCTGTCGGTGGGGGCGCTGCACTTGGGGCAGATGCCGTTGACCAGCTGCGTGCCGCAGAGCTTGCAGTACTGGGGCGGGCACTTGGGGCAGACGCCGTTGACCAGCTCTGTGCCGCAGACGCGGCAGTAGGCGTGCCGGGGCGCGGCCTCCTGCGCAGACGGGGCGGCCTCGCGGCGCTGGCGGAGCTCCTGCATGTCCGGAACGGCAAACACATCGCCGCCGGCAGAGCCGGGCTTGTCAGGCAGCTTGCGGTTGATGGCGATGACGTTCTTCAGCAGCAGGATGGCCATCATCATCAGCTCATAGCTGAGACGGATGGCGATCGGCCCCAGAATGATGATCAGCAGGCCGTAGCCGCCCATCCAGATACGGCTGTCAGTCCAGTAATTGTACTCCGTGCGGAAAAGCATGAGAACGCCGAAGAGGATCACAGCCGCCGTGGAGAAAATGTACAGCGCCTGAAGGATCTTCTCCACCATCAGGTATTTGAAGTTGCAGGTGTCGTGCAGGAACTTGCCGAAGGAGCCCATCTTCTCCCGCCTTCCCTCGGGGACAATGTAGATAAAGGCCAGGACGGTGGCGACAAGAGCCAGAACTCCGGCGACGATAAGCATGGTGCTGGGAAGCATGGCAATTTCTCCTTTCCTTTGAGTTGTGCCTTCAATATACCGGGAAAAGCAGCTGTTGTCAAGGAGGGAAAGTGCCGGTGGGACACCGCCTCCAGCGCGGCGCGGCTTGCGCTGCCCCTCAAAAAAAGAGCACCCGCGAGGGTGCTCTTTTTTTATCCCTTATTACTTATTTTGTCAGCACAGCTTGGCGCCGGCGGGCACGGAGTCGTCGATCAGCATCAGGTTTACCTTCTCCTCGCCGTGCTCCTTGTGAACGGCGGAGATCAGCATGCCGCAGCTGGGGATGCCCATCATCTTCCGGGGCGGCAGGTTCAGGATGGCGATGGCGGTCTTGCCGATGAGCTGCTCCGGCTCGTAGAACTGGTGGATGCCGGAGACGATGGTGCGGTCGGTGCCGCTGCCGTCGTCCAGCGTGAACTTCAGCAGCTTGTCGGACTTCTTCACCGCCTCGCAGTTCTTGATCTTCACCGCGCGGAAGTCGGACTTGCAGAATGTGTCGAAGTCCACGTTCTCCTGGGCGTAGGGCTCCAGCTCGACGGCGGGCAGGGCGGCCTTCTTCTGCGCCTCCTGCATGGCGTCCAGCTTGGCCAGCGCCTCGTCCGTGTCGATGCGGGGGAACAGGTTCTCGCCCTTGCTGATGACCGCCTGGGCGGGCAGCACGCCCCATACGTTGGCGCTGTCCCAGCTGCGGCACTTGTCGTCCGCGCCCAGCTTGGCGAAGATCTTATCGCAGCTGTCGGGCATGACGGGCTGCAAAAGCGTGGTGCAGATGCGGATGGTCTCCAGCAGGTTGTACAGCACGGAGGCCAGACGGTCGCGCTTGCTCTCGTCCTTGCCCAGTGCCCAGGGCGCCGTCTCGTCGATATACTTGTTGGCACGGTCGATGACCTTGAACACCTCGTCCAAACCGTTCTGCAGCTGGAGCTTGTCCATCTCCGCCTGATAGCGGTCGCGCAGGGCGCAGGCCATCTTCTTCAGCTCGCAGTCCTCGGCGGTGTCCTCCCGGCCGGCGGGCAGCTGGCCGCCGAAGTACTTCTCCACCATGCCGGTGGTGCGGCTGACCAGATTGCCCAGCTTGTTGGCAAGGTCGGTGTTGATGGTGGAAATCAGCAGCTCGTTGGAGAAGTTGCCGTCGGAGCCGAAGGGGAAGGTGCGCAGCAGGAAGAAGCGCAGCGCGTCCACGCCGAACATTTCGGACAGGGCGTAGGGATCCACCACGTTGCCCTTGGATTTGCTCATCTTGCCGCCGTCAATGACCAGCCAGCCGTGGCCGTAGACGTGCTTGGGCAGCGGCATGCCCATGCTCATGAGCATGGCAGGCCAGATGATGGAGTGGAAGCGGACGATCTCCTTGCCCACGATGTGGTAATCGGCAGGCCAGTACTTGTCGTAGTCGTCATATCTGTCGTTGTCAAAGCCCAGCGCGGTGCAGTAGTTGAACAGAGCGTCCACCCACACATACACCACGTGGCCGGGGTCGAAGTCCACGGGAATGCCCCAGCTGAAGCTGGTGCGGCTGACGCACAGATCCTCCAGACCGGGCTTGATGAAGTTGTTGACCATCTCGTTGACGCGGGTGCGGGGCTGGAGGAAGTCCGTGTCCTCCAGCAGATGCTGTATCCGGTCGGCGTACTTGCTCAGGCGGAAGAAATAGGCCTCCTCCTCGGCGTCCTTGACCTCGCGGCCGCAGTCGGGGCACTTGCCGTCCACCAGCTGGCTTTCCGTCCAGAAGCTCTCGCAGGGGGTGCAGTACTTGCCCTTATAGGTGCCCTTGTAGATGTCGCCTTTTTCGTACATGGTCTTGAAGATCTTCTGCACGGCGGCGCAGTGGTAGTCGTCGGTGGTACGGATAAACCGGTCGTTGGAGATATTCATCAGCTTCCACAGGTCGAGGATGCCCCGCTCGCCCTCCACGATGTGATCCACGAACTCCTGGGGGGTCATGCCGGCTTCTTTGGCCTTCGTTTCGATCTTCTGGCCGTGCTCGTCGGTGCCGGTGAGGAACATCACGTCATAGCCCTGCAAGCGCTTGTAGCGGGCGATGGCGTCGGTGGCCACGGTGCAGTAGCTGTGGCCGATGTGCAGCTTGTCCGAGGGGTAGTAGATAGGCGTGGTGATATAAAACGTCTTCTTTTCCATGCGTATTTCTCCTTTTCTCCGTTCCGAATGGAAGAACGGTATAAAATCACGCATACCATTTTAGCCCACCCCGTATGATTTGTCAATCAAACCACCGACAAAAGCCTTACTTTTTACGTAAAAAGCCATTTACATACCGCAGGGAATTCGATATAATATGGGGTGGAAATTTATCCGCTGTGCCGCGGAACAAAAGAGCATAGGAGGAAAACTATCGTGTCTTACAGAATTCTCGTTGTCAATCCCGGCTCCACCTCTACCAAGATCGGTGTCTATGAGGACGAGCAGCTGCTTTTCGACAAGACCCTGCGCCACAGCGCGGAGGATATCGCCCAGTTCAACACCATCCCCGCCCAGAAGGACTGGCGCCGTGATCTGGTGATGAAGGCGCTGCGCGAGCAGGGCTTCGACGCCCGCACCCTCTCCGCCGTCTCCGGCCGCGGCGGTCTGCTGCGTCCCATCCGCGGCGGCACCTACGCCGTCAACGACAACATGGTCAAGGACTGCACCATCGGCGTGCAGGGACAGCACGCCTCCAACCTGGGCGGCCTGATCGCCCGCGAGATCGGCGACGAGCTGGGCATCCCCTCCTACATCGTTGACCCCGTGGTCATCGATGAGATGGCTGATGTGGCGCGCTATGCCGGTCATCCCCTGTTCCAGCGTGTCAGCATTTTCCACGCTCTGAACCAGAAGGCCGTGGCCAAGCGCTTTGCCAAGGAGCAGGGCAAGAAATATGAGGAGCTGAACCTCATCGTCTGCCACATGGGCGGCGGCGTTTCCATCGGCGCCCACATGAAGGGCAGCGTGGTGGACACCCAGAACGCACTGGACGGCGAGGGCCCCTTCTCTCCCGAGCGCTCCGGCTCCCTGCCCACCGGTCAGCTGGTGAAGCAGTGCTTCTCCGGCAAGTATACCGAGGGGGAGATGCACCGCATGCTCTCCGGCCGCGGCGGTCTGGTGGCCTACACCGGCTCCAACGACATGCGCTATCTGCTGGCGCAGGCCGAACACGATAAGAAGATCGCCGGCGTGGTGGACGCGTTCCACTATCAGATCGGCAAGGAGATCGGCGCCATGGCCGCCGTTATGCACGGCAAGGTGGATCAGATCATTCTCACCGGCGGCATCGCCTATGGCAAGGAGACGGTGGATGCCATCTCCGAGATGGTCGGCTGGATCGCCCCCATCACCGTCTATCCCGGCGAGGACGAGCTGCTGGCGCTGGCGCAGGGCGCTCTCCGCGTGCTCAAGGGCGAGGAGAAGGCGCAGGAGTACCGCCGTCCCCGTCCCGACGACAACAAGTAAAACAGGAAAAACAAGACCGTCCCGCGGCAGCTGCCGCGGGACGGTTTTTGCGCTGGAGAGGACGACCCTGCCCGCCCTTCGCTATTTCGTAGGGGACGGCGTCCCCGATGTCCCGTTCCATACATAAAAAAGGAACCGCCCGCGGGCGGTTCCTTTTTTATACACCGCCGCCCTCAAGGTCGGCCGGCTCTTCCTCTGTATCGTCTGTTTCGATGTAGATGTCCTCACATTTCCGCTGCGCTTCCTCCAGCAGCGTCATCGCTTTTTCCATAGCGTCCACCGCTGTAAGGTACATTTTTTTATAATCTGCCATTTTGTATCACCTCCCGCCTTGCGCCATGCTTCTATTTTAGTAAATATATTTACTAAAATCAATAGTAAATATGTTTACTATGTAAAATACTGCCGAAAGGAGTTGGTGCAGTATGACATACCAGCGCAGGCTGCGCGACCTGCGGGAGGATCACGACAAAACGCAGCAGCAGATCGCCGATATACTGGGTACGTCGCAGACCATGTACGCCCGCTATGAGCGCGGCGCCAATGAGCTGCCCCTGCGCCATCTGCTTGTTCTGGCAGACTATTACGGTGTTTCTGTGGACTATCTTCTGGGACGCAGCGATGAGGAATAAAAAAAGAACCGCCCGCGGGCGGTTCTTTTTTTACGCCTTTACCTGCTTCATGGACAGGCTGATGCGGTGCTTCTTCTCGTCCACGTCCAGCACCACCACCTTGACGATATCGCCCACGGCCACCACCTCGGAGGGGTGTTTGATGAACTTATTGCACACCTGCGAGATGTGTACCAGCCCGTCCTGGTGCACGCCGATGTCCACGAACACGCCGAAGTCGATGACGTTCCGCACGGTGCCGGTGAGCACCATGCCGGGCTTCAGATCCTTGATCTCCAGCACGTCCGTCCGCAGAATGGGCGCGGGCAGGTCGCTGCGCAGGTCGCGTCCCGGCTTCATCAGCTCCTTCACCACGTCCCGCAGGGTGGGCACGCCCACGCCCAGCTTTTCCGCCACGGCAGCCTCGCCCATGGCCTGCACCTTCTGCATCAGCTGGGACACGGCGCCCCGGCGCACGTCCTCGTCGCCGAAGCCGCACAGCGCCAGCAGCTCCTCCGCCGCGCCATAGCTCTCCGGGTGGACGCCGGTGTTGTCCAGCACGTTTTTGCTCTCCGGCACCCGCAAAAAGCCCGCGCACTGCTCATAGGCCTTGGGCCCCAGCTTGGGCACCTTCAGAAGCCGCTTCCTGTCGGGGAACGCGCCGTTGGCCTCCCGGTACGCCACGATGTTCCTGGCTGTGGTGCCGTTCAGACCGGACACATACCCCAGCAGGCTGGCGCTGGCGGTGTTCACGTCCACGCCCACGGCGTTGACGCAGTCCTCCACCACGCCGCCCAGCGTCTCGTCCAGCCGCTTGGGAGGCATGTCGTGCTGGTACTGCCCCACGCCGATGGCCTTGGGGTCGATCTTCACCAGCTCCGCCAGCGGATCCTGCAAGCGACGGGCGATAGAGATGGCGGAGCGCAGGTTTACGTCGTACTCCGGGAATTCCTCTGCCGCCAGCTTTCCGGCGGAGTATACCGACGCGCCCGCCTCGTTGACGATCATGTAGCTGACACCCGGCAGACCCCGCAGCATCTCCACCGTCATCTGCTCCGTCTCCCGGCTGGCGGTGCCGTTGCCGATGGCGATATGTGCCACGCCGTGCTTGCAGCACATGGCCGTCAGCCGGGCGATGGCCTCCTTCTTCTGCCGCTCGCCGTAGGTGGGATAGACCACCGTGGTGTCCAGCACCTTGCCGGTGCCGTCGATGACCGCTACCTTGCAGCCGTGGGCATAGCCGGGGTCAAGCCCCATGGTCACATGCCCCTTCACCGGCGGCTGGAGCAGCAGCGGCTTCAGGTTCAGGGCGAACTGACCGATAGCGCCCTCGCAGGCGCTCTCCGTCAGTGTGGAGCGGGCCTCCCGCTCCAGCGAGGGGTAGATCAGCCGGTCATAGGCATCCTCGCAGACGTCCCGCAGGAACGACATGGATGATGAGCCGGGCTTGACCACCGCCCGCCGCAGCATGGGCAGCGCCGCATCCCTGTCCAGCAGCACCGTGACGGAGAGAAAGCCCTCTTTTTCGCCCCGGTTGACGGCCAGTATCTGATGCCCGGCCAGTTTGGGCAGCGGCTGCTCGAAGTCGTAGTACAGGCGGTATACGCTGTCCTCCTCCGTGGCGGCGACGCTTTTCAGCCGTCCCTGCCGCATGAGAAGTCCCCGCAGTGCCTTGCGGATGTCCGCGTCGTCGCTGATGATCTCCGCGATGATGTCGTTGGCGCCCTGCAGGGCGTCAGCCGGCGTCTCCACGCCCTTTTCCGGGTCGATGTACGCCTGCGCCGCGTCCTCCGGCGCCGGGCAGTCCTTCTCCTGCGCCAGCAGCAGGAGTGCCAGCGGCTCCAGCCCCTTCTCCCGGGCGACGGTGGCGCGGGTGCGCCGCTTCTGCTTATAGGGGCGGTAGAGATCCTCCACCTCCGCCAGCGTGCCGGCGTTGTCGATGGCGGCAGCCAGCTCATCGGTGAGCTTGCCCTGCCCGTCGATGGCGGACTTCACCTCCTGCCGGCGCTTGTCCAGATTCCGCAGATACTGCAATCTGTCCTCCAGCTTCCGCAGGGTGGTGTCGTCCATGGAGCCGTGCTGCTCCTTGCGGTAGCGGGCGATAAAGGGGATGGTGCTGCCCTCGTCCAGCAGGGCGATGACGTTCTCCACGTACTGCACCGGCTGTGCCAGCTCTGTGGCCAAAATCTGTGCGATAGTCTGCATGATTGCTCCTTTCAGAAAACTGTGCCCGCGCACGGCGCGGGCACAGACGCCTATTTGTGATACAGGCTCTTGATCTCGTATTTCGGCTCACAGCTGACGTTGATGCCCAGCCGCTTGTACAGCTTGGCGTCCTCCTCAGAGATGATCACCGAGAAGTGGGCGTCGCAGCCCCGCAGGTTCTTCAGCTGCGCCTGCACCATGTCCGCCAGCGGATTGGTCAGCCCGGAGATGGCCAGCGCGATCAGCACCTCGTCGGAGTGCAGCCGGGGGTTCCGGTGTCCCAGATAGTCGGTCTTCATGGTGCTGATGGGCTCGATGACCGATGCGGGGATCAGATCCAGCTTGTGGTCGATGCCCGCCATGTGCTTCAGCGCGTTCAGCAGCAGCGCCGCCGATGCGCCCAGCAGGGGAGAGGTCCTGCCCGTAACCACGCTGCCGTCCGGCAGCACCATGGCGCCCGCCGGCTTGCCGGTGGCCTGCTCCTTCTCCAGCGCCGCCGCCACCGCCGGGCATATTTCCGGCGTGACGCCCGCCTGCTGCATCACCAGCTCCAGCTTCCGCACCACGCACTCATCCGCCTGCCCCTTGGCGCGCTCCACGCAGCCGGCGTAGTACCGCCGCAGGATCTCCATGCGGCTGGCCGCTTGGCACACCGCGTCGTCCACGATGGCGAAGCCCGCCATGTTCACGCCCATGTCCGTGGGGGACTTGTAGGGACACTCGCCCTGGATCATCCGGAACATGGCCGCCAGCACCGGGAAGATCTCCACGTCCCGGTTGTAGTTCACCGTGGTCTTGCCGTAGGCCTCCAGATGGAACGGGTCGATCATGTTCACGTCGTTCAGGTCGGCGGTGGCCGCCTCGTACGCCAGATTTACCGGGTGCTTCAGCGGCAGGTTCCAGATGGGGAACGTCTCGTACTTGGCGTAGCCCGCCCGGATGCCCCGCCGGTTGTCGTGGTACAGCTGGCTCAGGCAGGTGGCCATCTTGCCGCTGCCGGGGCCGGGCGCGGTGACAACGATCAGGGAGCGGGTCGTCTCGATGTATTCGTTCTTGCCCAGCCCCTCGTCGGACACGATGTGCGCCACGTCGGAGGGGTAGCCTGCGATGGGGTAGTGCTTGTAGCTCTTCACGCCCAGCGCGCCCAGCCGCTTGATAAACGCGTCTGCCGCCGGCTGACCGGCGTACTGGGTGATGACCACGCTGCCCACATAGAAGCCCAGACCCCGGAACACGTCGATCAGCCGCAGCACATCCGTGTCGTAGCTGATGCCCAGGTCGCCCCGCATCTTGTTCTTTTCGATATCCCCGGCGCAGATGGCCACCACGATCTCCACATCGTCCTTCAGCGTCCGCAGCATCCGGATCTTGCTGTCCGGCCGGAAGCCCGGCAGCACGCGGGAGGCGTGGTAGTCGTCAAACAGCTTGCCGCCGAACTCCAGATACAGCTTGCCGCCGAACTGCGCCCGCCGCGCCGTGATGTGCTCCGCCTGCAATTGCAGGTACTTCTCATTGTCAAATCCGATCTTCACCCTGATACACCTCTGTCTCTCCAAAATTCCTGCCCATTATACTATACCTTGTGGAGCAGGGGAAGAAAAAATCGCAAGATTTGGCAGGGAAAATGTAACGAAGTTTTTCCGGAAATTTTGGCAAAACCCACCGTTGCTTTTTGACACGCCGGGGCGTATACTAAACAATACGCCCCTATTGCACGGAGGTATGCTATGCGTTTTCATGTTGTCTGGCGCAAGAGCCACGAGCCGGAGTCCGCGTACCGCGACTTCTTCGAGACGAACGATATTTTCGAGGCCAAGGACTTCGCCATGCGCCTGGCCTTTGACGAGACGAACTGCGTCTACGTCCATGATGCCCAGCGGGACGAGATCGTCCGGGATTTTGACGCGGAGATCTACCGCTGAGCCAATAAACTGACCACCTTCGGCCATACTAAGGCCGGAGGTGATTTTTTATGCCCAAACGCAGACACAGTGGGGAGGGCTTCCCCTATGACGCCACGCCGGATGTACACCACTTTCCCGGCGTGCCCCGGAGCAGCTTCGACGTGGTGAATATGTACGGCACCTATAACATCCAGCCCACGTCCGACACGGAGAACCTGTTTCCCCTGATCGCGCCCGGCCTGCCCAAGGCGTACCGGGACATGCATCTGGATAAGGACGATCTGGAGCCGTGAGCCATCAGCCGCATGGTGCGGAGCGCCATGCGGCTTTCTCATGCTGGCATGACGATTTCCAAAAAGTGCAACATTTCGACCGCAAAAGCGCCGAAAGTTTTAACCATTTAAAGTGCGGCTCGGTACAATGCACAGATAATTGTTATTTCTTTGGCAATTCACACAATTGACGCATTTTTAACAAACCCGTATAATGTAGATAAACTGGTAAGACCAGTGACGCCCTTTTGCGCGTCCGGTCAAGGAGGAAGCATGTATACCTTAGGCATCGACATCGGCAGCACCACTTCCAAGTGCGCCGTGATAAAGGACGGAAAAGAGCTGGTGGCGCACAGCCTGCAGACCGGCGGTCTGGGCACCGGCGGTCCCGAGGAGGCCATGGCGCAGCTGTGGCAGTCCTGCGGCCTGACCCGGCAGGATATGGCCTGCGCCTTCGTCACCGGCTACGGCCGCAAAAACTACGAGGGAGCCGACGGCGAGATCAGCGAGCTGACGGCGCACGCGCTGGGCGGGCGCTTCGTGTTCCCCGACCTGCGCACGGTCATCGACATCGGCGGGCAGGACGCCAAGGTCATCGCCCTGTCGCCCTCCGGCAAAATGGTGAACTTCGTTATGAACGACAAGTGCGCCGCCGGTACGGGGCGGTTTCTGGACGTGATGGCGTCCATCCTGCGGCTGGACGTGGATGCGCTGGACACCGAGGCGGCCAAGGCCACCGCCCCCGCCGCCATCTCCAGCACCTGCACGGTATTCGCCGAGAGCGAGGTCATCAGCCAGCTGGCAAACGGCGTCAAGCGCCCCGATCTGGTGGCGGGCATCTGCCGCAGCGTGGCCAGCCGCGTGGCGGCGCTGGCGCGGCGTGCCGGCGTCACGGAGCGGGTCTGTCTCTCCGGCGGCGTGGCACAGAACGACGCGGTGCGGCAGGCTCTCAGCGACGAGCTGAACGTCCCCGTCAGCGTTGACCCTCTGGCGCAGTACTTCGGCGCCATAGGCGCGGCGCTGTGGGCATATAAGCAGCAAGTATAAGTAAGATGGAGATTTTTGCATAAAGGAACGAGGAGGAACTGAAATGGCAGAAGAAGTGAAGAAGGCTCCGAAGCCGGTGGATCCCAACTCCGCCAAGTACAAGCTGGGCAAGATCGCGGCGGACGCCTACGTGGACGCCATCGAAGCCAAGAAGCGGGGCGAGAAGGTGGCATGGGTGTCCAGCAACTTCCCCGTGGAGATCCCCGAGACCATGGGCATCGCCACCGTGTACCCCGAGAACCAGGCCGCCGGCATCGCCGCCCGCGGCGCGGGCACGAGAAT